>Ga0209367_1000555_pt1 | contig 38406 bp, 23 predicted proteins | sample WorMetLIZISLAND2_FD_187412 | JGI IMG/M metagenome (GOLD analysis project Ga0209367, IMG submission 187412) | Marine gutless worms symbiont microbial communities from Max Planck institute for Marine Microbiology, Germany - Olavius geniculatus... ...
GAGTGGACCCTCAAGGATTTAGTGAAATGACGCCACTGAATCAGGACCGTAGCAAGTCAGCATAACCAATTCTATAGTCTATCCACGTTTTTACGCACAACAGCAGCTACTGCTGTAGCGCGTCTTAGTCATCGCAATTCTGTCTGTCCATCCGTCACACGGGTGGATCAGTCCAAAAACGGTGCAAAATTCTTCACCGTCGGCTGCCTGGAAGACTCTAGTTTCAGAATCCGTAAAGTTTTTTTTATAAATTTGAAAGGGGTCACCCCCAGCGACGACGCTAAATGAGAGGAGGTGAGAAAAATTTGTGATTTTAAGCCAATACGGCTGAGCGAGACCGGTCGTGCCGTCTGGCGCCCTCTGGCGAGTGTAAAAAAAACATCGTTGTTAGGGTGGGTGAGTGAGTGAGTGAGTAGGAATTAACGTCCCACCCGACACAGTATAGGTCATTTCGGGGACGGTCTTTGCAGGCAAAATTGCTAAGATGGATGAGCTTAGATTTGGTTTGCACCGGGGCTTTCAAACATGCACAGCTGTTGCGCGTTCCCTTTTGCGTTAGCTGGGCTTTTCTTGTTAAATCTACAGTAGGCTACGACCTGATACAGTAAAGCTGAGCATCACTTCGCTGACTGGCCAACAAAGCAGAATGAGGAAGGTAGCGGTCCTTCAATGTCAGCTCCTGTATTTTCGACGACCCCAAAACGAATGGTTGGACGTGTCATCGCAGCAAACAAAATACAGCTGTTGTGACTGTGAAATAGAGAAATATTGAGTCAGTGTCGACATATTATGCGTCTGTTGGCTCTGTCCACCTAGAGCTGCGCAACCCTGTCTCTATAAAAGAATACCCACATGTGAGACAAAACATAGTCAGCAGCTGTCAGTCCGCACGGGTTCGGCAGCGCCATCGCAGGAGACGCCACCAGTGGCATTTCGTGCGATAGCATAAGAGTTGACAGTACAAAATGTATTCGTGCGACCTGTTGCCCGTCAAGCCCACGACAGATCGAGACATCGCAGCCTACAACTGCCGCGAACGGCGCCGTCTATAGGCCTACTCTACACGAAAAGCCACAAAGTAAACCTAAGCCTCATGAAATATTAAAGTTCTGCCGCACGCTGAAACAAACGGCTTGCAGGCGAACATCAACGACGGGAAGCCAGCGGCATCGGTGTAGACTGTAGACTAATGACATCGGCGTACGGTGCTGATGACGTGCCCTGAGGAGTAGTTTCTGCTCGACTGCATCACATCCAACCTCAGCCGACGAGGGTCGGCAGTGCCAAAAAAGTGATAAACTCACACGACAATCACCCCATCCCATAGCATATTCCAAGAAACTGTCATTGCCAGATTAAGACCAATTTTGGCCTGATGCCGCTGCCCAGAAAAGGTCCTATTTTTCTTGGCATTCACGAGCGATAAGAGGTCTGCCCAGACCGCCCAGACCCCAAACGCATTTTAGTCTCACAAGTCACAAACGCGTCTCATGACAACACTTTAGTCGCTTATGAGCATGCCGCAGCATCAATAGCACCTACTTTAATCCGGCACTGAAAATTATTAAAGATATACAAGCGTAGCGACGTAAAGTCTTGCGTTGGGAAGCGAGGCACCGAAGGCGTCGAGAAAAAGACGCCGAAGTAGGCCTAATTATTTTCGCTTTCAAAAGACAAGAGCGGGAGCAAGCTCCTTCTCCAATACGCCCCTGGTCGCAGTAAAAGTTGCCGTGCGGAAAGTGCACGAATGTAGCCCAGTGTCGGTGGATAGAGACTGAAATGCCGCCCGCCACCTAGCGAATGGCAAGGCGACTACGAGTAGGCTACGTGTTGTGACGCTTCATCGAGTTACTGTCACTGTGTGACTGAGTGTGGACGTCGTCACAGCCTCATCAATTCTGCCGCGTCTCGTTCGCTCAAGCTTTCGCCGTGCCACACGGTAATATGATTCTCCGCGAACGACCACATGGCACCAGCATGATTCCCTGCAGCTAGAGCGTCTTCGCTTTAGAAAGATCAACCAGAAAGCCCCACGTAATTATCATAAGCTTACAAGCCCGCCAGTTGAAGGAATCTCTGAAAAAGCCAGATACACTTGTAGGATACGGGATACGCATAGGAGAACGACTGATAGGCCCTAAATGAAAATATCGCCAAATATAACTGCTATTTAATGTTGTTAAAATTCGCGTTCGAGATACTGCGGACGCGCACAAAAAAACAGGCGCATAAACAAACAGATATACTGTACCTAAATCGTTACGAAGCAAGAAATTTGAGCTAATGCTCATGTAACGCGCGACAGTCTATAGCAGTTCCTGTTCGCAATCTATCTCAATCCATTTCGTTGCAATTCACTCTTGAAGTCTGCGCTGCAAACAAAAATCGCAAAAGGTGAGTAAAAACTTCATGTTAGGGGTTCAAATTCATTCAAGGTCATCTTTGTTGATACCACTAAAAAGCACGTCACTAATGCTTGTTATGACAACGAGCATGTCTGTTTCAATCTGCTACCGTTTTCACGCTACCACAAGCCAATAGCGGTAAAATAACTACCTCTTAGAAAAACACGGTGTACCCCTCTTTGACACCCGCATGCGCAAGCCTCTTTGAACGTAGGGGGTCGAGACTTAGACTGCAAAAATCTAGGCGTTTACAGAAAATTTCATGCACAAATTGTCTTGGTCTATCTCCAGCCATTCCAGCGAAAATTCGCTCTTGAAATGTCGCAGCTCTAAATCGCGAAAAATTTATTAAACCCCCTATTTTGGGGGTTCAAGGCTATTCAAGGTCACCAGTGCATGTTGTACACTAATTCTTCCGGTGATAACACCGACGCTGTTGCGCGTTACGTGAGTTTTGCTCAGATTAGGCCTACTCGTACAGCCTGTTGTCCACAAATCAATGCGACAGATTGAAATAGCAAAGTATGAGCGTAAATCTTCAGTAGAATCCATCCACTGCTTTAATACTTTCCTTCAGTGCATATTCGACTGCTAAATTTATCACAGAATTAAGTGGCGACCCATTGACGTTAACCCTGGAAAGTAGCCGCTAACAGCAAATGCAACGGGTGCAAATGTGCATTAGCGAAGCGGCTTATAACCGCATTCACAGCTGTAAAATAGCACCGTCGCTTGCTACAGCATGATCTGAAGCAAAGGACTACCGCGAACGTGCCTTGCTTATGCTGAATCGGCTTATTCAGCAATCGGCTGTTCATCCAGTCGAGTCGACCACAGTTGTACACACTGTGCACACTAATGCGACTGGCAGCATTCGACGGCCCATCCAAGTAAACCCCCCTATAGGTGCAAAAATCTCCCAAAATTCTCTTACACAAGCCGAGTTATAGCCAATTTTGTCCCAAATTTCGTTGCCATGGCAACGGGGGTCAACCGGGATAAATATAAATTTCACTGTTAATTAGGCCAACCCCGAAAACCATATACTAGAACCAAAAATTACGACTCTATCTTGCACACAACAGAAGTTATGACAGTTTGAATAATTTCAAAATTTTCCCATAGGCGCCATTGTAATTTTTTTCGAATTTTTTGAATAAATAAGTGAAAAATAAATTTTTTATTTCATAACAATAAAAAGGCACTCTTCATTTTTTCAGGGTTTTTTTGTTGGTTGAGGGTCAAAGTTTGCCTTTTCCCATAGACTTTGAAGGTCGTCTTTATAACACTCACACTACCGTGTGAGGTGTGATCACTAATATATAAGAAGTGGCATAAGCCCTTTCAAGTGAGAAAAAAAATCATCGATTTTGGATGACACTGAAGGTCAGTACTGCAACAGGAGCTGTATACTGTAAGCTGTAGCGCGTCTTCCCTAGCGACAGCTGGGCTTTCTTGTAGTTAATTTCTACGAAAGTGATTGCAGTAGGCCTACTGTATCGGCGTCGTCACTCGTCGCCAAGTTCTTCACTCTCTGAACACTGCACTTAGCTTGATGAAATTTTGCACGAACATGTTCTTTGCCAACTTCTTGCAGCCTGTCTAAATATCATGGTTAAGGCCTAGGCCTACGTATGTCCAGGTCAAAAGTCAAGATCATATATGGGTTTTTCTGTGTGCATGATACTGCTGCTACCCGCCAGCCCAAACAGTTTTATGTAGGCTACTTTTTAGCCTTGAACTTGTCGGTCTTGTTTGTTACCATTTTAACGTGCAGGCAAAATATATTAGCAAAATATCACTCCTCTCTCTGAGCTAAAACAAACTATTCATTAATACCTTAATCTCTGACAGCAAACTTCAGAGGGCTTTCACTGTAGTCGCACCCGTATCAAATAGCCACTGGTGAGTAAGTGTGAATATAGAGCCTATAAATAAATTGGCAGAATGAATGAATTCTATAGATGTCAGTAGAGCGGCGCCTGTCAGAGAGAAAACAAATTATTTTTTTTAGCCTTTTGCAGACGGCCTGCAATTGGAAGACTGGAAGATTAGACCTATTTGTTTCCTCGCCGCCGGACCTGACACCACAGTCCCAGCGGCCAACAGTGTCAAGCTAGCTGGTGAATAAGTAAGTAACACGAAAACATACACGGGTGTGACAGGACATCAATATAAACACCTAAAACAACGCATGTACGTTGTAGGCACTAAGTTGTGTATTCGGCGAAACACAAACCGATCAATGTCACACACACAGAGGCAGAAGCAAAGCCACAAAGAGCTCTAGAGTTCCAACTTCCAGACCAGCAAACCATCTATACCGACGGTCAAGCAGTGAAGTCGTGGCAAAAGTAACTGACCTCCCCTCCACTACCATAAAAAGACATTTTTGATGAACATATTCTAAGCACTACCACACCTGAATATTAAAGCTAGCCCTAAGCCACTAACCCTAACTGTCAGTAAATTATTTGTATTGTCGAAACATTTTCTTGCAGAATACGAAATTGATTCGCTGGAAATCCACCATTTGAGGGAATTTCGGTGTAAAATTTGCATTTCAAAAACGCACATCTTCTCTGTCGGAAAACTGTAGTTGTCACTCGGGAATAGCTGGATTAGTGTGGTGTAGGGGTGCTGCGTGGCCCTCAAATTTCAGTCAAACCCTCTCTGAAAAAGTGTGGGTATGGGCCTATTCTACAGTACTGCTGCAGTGTTGCTGCGTTGCATGGGCGTTGGAACAGGGGGAGCAGAGGGAGCAGCTGCTCCCCCAACTTTTGGCATGGGAGAGCAGGCCATAGCTCTTGCTCCCCCAAAAGTTTGAGCCTTCTGCACTGCGATGTTAGACTGAGTCGAATCGACTTAGATATCTTAAAAGTTTTGCCGCTCCGCGGGACGTTCAAGAACCAAAAAGCTTTCAGCTTCAGGGGGGCTTCGCCCCCCTGACCCCTCACCAGGGGCTCTGCCCCTGGACCCCGCTGGGGGCTTCGCCCCCAGACCCCCGTTATAGGCTCGCGCTCCACGCGCTCGCCATGGCCCCGAGTACTGCTTGCTCCCCCAACTTTCAAACACTTCCAACGCCCATGCCCTATTCGACGGTACAATTGCCGATCCCCTACAAACGTCTGTTCAATCCCACTTTTACGCGTTGAACTATTACATAGCTATATTGAGCTAAGTAGAACGATAATGCTTAATAAACTTTGGAATACAAAAATTTCATCAATATATACGTTAATAACCAAATTATCCGTCAAACCAAAACGAAAACAATCGAAAGTATGATGAAAGTAAACCAAAGCAGAAATGTGTAGACGTCGATTGTCGGTTAAAATCAACGTAACCGTTTCTGACATACCGCGAGCTTGAAACTTTGCTTTCAAAATTGCGGCCAAACGGCGGCAGATAGAAAAGAGTTGGTATTGAATATAGAAAGTCGGCATCGCCCTATCCAACGGTACCATCGCTAAACCCCTACGGAAAGTTCCATACGCCCTTTCGATTGACATCAAGATCAACGACCTTGAACGACCTTGAATCGCCAAAATAGGGGGTTTTAGTGATTTTTTTCTTGATTTTGGGCTGCAACACACATTTTAAAAGTAAGTTGGCTTAAGATAGACCAAGACAACCTGCACATGGATTTTTCAGCATTAAACGTTGATTTTAGCAGTTCAAGTTCCGAACTTCTAGGTAATTCAAGAAGGCCTCTGCACGCTGGCGTCAAAGAGGGGTACCCCCATAAAAAGTCGTTATTTTACTGCTGTTGGCTCGTCTAGCGCTTGCAGATACACATAGACTTGTTGCTTACCGTAACAATAACTGCTGACAAGCTTTTAATGGTTTAACACTAATGACCTTGAACGACCTTGAATCCCAAAAATAGGGGTTTTTAGTGATTTTTCTGCAATTTTCGGCTGCAGCACACACTTCAACAGTGAATCGCAACGAAATGTATGGAGATAGACCAGGACAACCTGCGAACAGGAATTGCTGTAAACTGTCGCGCATCTCATGAGCTTTGTTCAAATTACTTGTTAAAATACATACAGTTTTTCGGTTAAAATACGCAAATACGCACATTTTTCCTACCCCGAATTTAACCTTAAATTTGAAAATATTATCTTTGCACGCACTGCATCGCCCAAATTTTGCTTGCCCAGGTTACTTCTGTAAAAGTTTTTACTCAAGGCTGACCGGCAAGTTACGGTCCATTCGTTACTGACCAACAAACAGACAGACAGAAGACAAACACATGATTCCAAATACGCGCTACAGCTAGCACATTTGTAGCGCGTAAAAAGTCGAAACGTTTTAACATTATACAACTCCAGAAAAATAACGGCTGCTTGATGATGTTTTTAATTTCAAACTTTTGAATTAACACTTTAAAAACAATTTGTGCGAACTACACTAGGCCAAACGGCATTATACGATTGTAAACGCCAAATGTCACCACCAGAGCAATGAAATCCAGTCGACAACTATCGCAAATGCATTATATCGTTATACGATAGTTGTAAAGTGCAACTTCGATCGATTTTTAAGCAAAGTGGGCGTCACAACTATCATATTTGCAACTTGCGATACTTGCAAAAGCACTTTTTAGTTAACTAGAGCGGATTTTAGGCGTTTACAACTATCGCAAATAGATACAATAGTTTTAAAGATCAAATTTTGTCGAAATAAATTAGGATAGACTGGATAGTTTAAAGTAACTTTTGATATATTTATCAGATTTCGAAAATATTGGCACTATCGTGTAGGTCGTGAAAAAACGCATCCGGTGATATATAAATCTTAATTTCGTCAAAAAATCGGGTTACGATAGTTGTAAAGAGCAACGTCGCATGCATGTAGGATGTCGTGTAATGATTACCGTATTGCAAACTTCCCGACATGTGCGATGGTAATATAATCCTGAAGTTCAGCCAAAACAACATTTGGCAACGATAAGAACAGAGTATCGTGCAATTCGTGCCTTGGTTTCCGACTCAACGTGTAGTTCCTGGTTCAGCCACTGGGAACAATATTACAGAACGGAGGGCACGACATTAACATTGAAAGGAATCCGTGAACTACGTCGTTGGCATGAACGTCACAGACACCTCGGCAGCGTGTGTGGTCGGCGGTCGCCAGCAGCCACTGTGCACTGTGTGCACTGCTGCCTGCGTGTGGTGTCGACACGACGGCTGCACAGTGCTACTGCATAGCTGTACGCTGCTGCACGTGTCTGCAGTCTGCTGCTGCTGCTGTTGCTGCCGTGCCTCGCATTGTGTTGCTGCCAGTGATGATTCACAGCAGTGCGTAGCGTTGCCGCGGACGTATTTCTTCTCGCTGCCGGCTTGATAACAGAATCTCGACCGACCGACTGAGCGTGTTTTTATCAGTACGTTACGTTGTAGTAGACAGCACGCAACACGTCCGACTCGGAATATCGAACTAGCTAGCAGCAGCAGCACGCACTTCACAACACTCCTGACCAGCGGACGGAGTATTTTACCCGCCAACACTGTTGCTGAAGCCGGAAACTGAGTTTGTCGTTGCCGGCGTGACGTCATTGCGTTGAACATGGCGTCACGGTGCGTGCTGTCGCCGCGGTGTGTCGCTGTCATCGCTTGTCTGATTGCTGCCGCTTCCGGTGAGTCTGAAACAATGCACTATAAACTATTGCTTCATATGTAGACGTTGTATTGGTGACACCGGCCATCACTGTCAGTGATTGGTCTGATGCGAAGGACATGCAGACTATACAAGGCTGATCACATTTTATGCCGCCGTTCAAGTAATTCACACGCGACGACTTGTTTGCTGGTAATCTGTGCAGAGGAGACCCTGCATGCGCGGGCGAGAAGCAATTGTGCAGTTTTGTTTTGTTTTTGAAAAAAAACCAAAAATGGGCGAATGGGAAAATAATAACATCATTCAGAAAAAAGCATGAAATCAACCGAAGATGGGCAAGAAAGATGAAAATGTGGTTTATGCCTCTGTCTCTGGCAAATTTTCTACGGACACTCCTGAACGTGAAATATTAGTTGCCGTTATGGCTGCTGGTGTGAAGGTTTACGGGATGGCTAAACGTAGTGGGGTTTTATAAAACTTTTGCTTGAAAATGACCCGTAAGATGTACGTCGATGTTTTATCCAGTAATGCAGTAAATACGGCCGCCAGCATTTGTAGTGCGTTTCTGAAAGTGATCAGCACGTCTTATATCCACCGATGAGACGCGCGTAACGTAACGTAATGCATCCAATTAAATCGTGCCACACTGCAACTTGATGCACTCTTTTAGATCGCGCATCAAATCGTCTTGCAAAGTGGCAAGCACGAATTTGCGTATTCGCAGTTTTTATAAATGCATTCTGGACTGTGATACCTGCATGCGAATAGAACAGTGTTAATTAGGTATTAATAACTCGAAAGATAACGCAAGTTACACTCAAGTTATACGCAATGGATACCTTACGCCAAGCTGTTTCACGCTGCAAGACGTGCTGAATAAGCTGAGGCCAACGGAACATGTCTGACATAATGTAACATAATATGACTGCCGGACAACTTAGACAATTGGATACACTGCACGTCAGCGGTATTTCATGAGCACACAGCTGCTTAACGTTAAAAAATCGGCATTCGACGGATACAGTAGTTATAAGTATAGATGGAGATAGGCCTATTGTAGCCGACATAATGAAGGTTGGTGGCTTCAGCCGGCATCATTATGCCGGTGCACCGGCTGTAATCATTTTATGTCGGTGCCGAGGCTGATCATATTAATGCACATGGCGAGCTGCACTGATACGCTGTGCAGATGCGGTTACTTCAGCTGCATCAAAACAGCATCGACGCTGTACTGTCGCGTTTATCTCAGCTGCTGTAAACAGCGCGGCGAGATGCTCATCTGCCTGCTATTGCCCGGTGGAACTGCGTGTGCGGTGGGTCGTATCCGAGGAGTGAAGTGGTCGTATATCTCCGGTGGCGTCCGTCATGGACTTCTTACTTGAGTGGCGTCGTCGTCGCGCTGCCAGGCCCGCTGGGACGTCCACTCAATACTGCGTGAAGAATACTTTCTGTCACCGGCCCAGCCAGCGTGATCTATGCGACGCCACCAACTCAAGGTTCCCGGCAGACGAACGCAACAAACAGCGCGCGCAGTTACGTTTGCGACTTCGCTTGCGCTGCACTTCGATTGTCTTCGCTGCACACCGTGCGTGCGCTCTTCCATTGTGTAAATCTGCCACGATTGTCTGGCGTCAACGGAATAGCGACGTTGTAAACAGGCGGTCCGTAACCTTAGCAGAGACCAGAACGTCAGCTATGTTTTTGTACAGATAAGGTCAATTTTCTTTCTAGTTTCAGTGCCCTCCCGTGTTCACATCACACATTTTTGAAGAATCCATTGCGGCAAATCGAGCAATAGCGTGTCTGCGATTTTGTCAAAGAAGTCAAATTCTATTTTTTCTCTTCTGCGTTTCAATTTTTCTGTTCTCCGACTTTCGTTTTTCTTTTTTTCCTTTATTGTTCCTGTTCTTTAATGCTGTTTTATTTCTTTCGTTTTCTGCGAAATAAGTTTCTTCCAAAACGAGAACCAGACAAATATTGTTTAGAGTTCTTTCTGTAAGCTTCTCGTTCCGAAAACATTACAGCCTATCGGTAGCAGTCTGTAAGCACTGTATTTAGTTGCGAATTAACTGCGTGTCAACTGTTGTCAGCTATGCTGCTCGAAGTCAGAACGAGCCGATTCATGGGCAATTTTCTCGTCGCCAAACGAACGATAATCTGTTATTAATTTAGTATCGCCCGCCGCCGACCGTTATTTTTCAATTGTACTGTTACTGTGTTATGAAAACCGGTCGCGCCGCCTGTGACCGAACGTTAGGTCAAGGTCGGTGTGACGGGCCATTGCGAGGATCGGTGTCCGTTCCCATTCAGTCCGCCGGTGGCTGGCGTTACTCCGCGCGTCAGATAAGCGGTGATATATGCCAGTGTGAAAGCCGAGCCGTCGTCGATCCGCAGTCGATCCGTCGGCGTCCAGTTTAGCGCCGCCGCCGCCGCTGCCGTAGGCCTATGTATCCTCGCCGAAACTGCTGTACGCCTGTGCCGGCAGTTTTGCGATTACGTTAATAATTTTATAGGAGAGTTAGCGAACGCCGGTCTACTGGCGATGCGTGGCATTTGCCGGTGGCTGGCATGATCTGGCTCCATCATGCCCTGCAGTTGCGGCCCACAACCAGTATCATGCGTATAGCGCGGAACCATCATTTTTCATGGACCGCTGAAAGCACGTTTCCGTGAGGCATCCACAGCGTTGAGCGATACGTAACAAATGCGTTCTTTGTGATGTCCAGTGTCTGAAGTAAGGAAACGCATATGCAGATACACGGTATTCTTATGCGTGCACGGTAATCACCAAAAAATGATAGAAATATCTACATTGAACTTGTAAATTGTTCGTAGCAGACGGTCTGCCAAAGTACCAAAGCAGACCTGAATTGGTTACGTTAAGGAAAGTCTAATACGAAGGTCGTTCGATAAATAAGTTACATAGCAGCGTCATTCTGTTAGTTTTCCAAATACTAAAAATCTGAAATAATATACGTGTTGTACGAAATTTAATTCTGAGTAGCAGCTGTGAGTTTTATGACGATGACGTCACTGTGACGTCGTTTATAAACATTAAATACGTCGACGTTCACACATAAATCGTCCCGTAACGAACAGCGTGCCGTTATTGTACTTTTGTGGGCAAAAAAATAAATGCAAATGATAATCTTTATTTCACCAAGCAAACATTAGTAGACAAAAAATTAAACAAAAACAACAATATAGAGTTATACTCAGGGAATTGTCATGTTGAGCAACTAATTATAGAGACAGTAATATCGAACAGGGAAGAAACCTGAAAAATCTCAAATCGCCTTAGCAAATCAGGTTCACTCAGAGATACGTCCAGTATATGGTGTTCACGTTTAGTGTAAGAAAATGCTAAGTCGACGGAAATTTGTATCATATACCGAGGTGCAATCAGTCGTTCTGCAGTGGCATAGACAGCAGCCAGCATCGTTCTTTGCATCGGGCATTCAGAAGTTTGCTGACAGATAGGATAATTGTTTGAGCGAACTCTTAGTCTTTAGCATTTGAGGAGATGGCGTTAACTTGTTAAGTTTATTTATTGTTTTCCTTCTTATGCTGTTTATCACTTGTGAATAATGATAGATTACTGGTGGGGAAAATAATACACGTGTGAACTGTGTTCTGTGAACAGATGACGTCACAATAATGACGTCGTCATCCAAAAAATTTCTACACGTGTTCAGAATAAAATCCCCACAAAACGTATACTTCACATTTTTTTTAGATTTGAAAACTTAACAAAATAACGCTGTTTTGTAACTTATTTATCGAATGACCCTCGTAATTAAGACCCTGGAAAACATTACAATATACGGTGACGTTGGAATGACAGTCGGAAAGTTCGTATTATTAGTAGCATTAAAATTAGTAGGTGACTGACTAAGTTTTACGAAATTTTAGCGAAGACATTTTATTTGTTGGCGAGAAGTCCATTTCCAAGACATTTACTATAACGAATAATCACATCTTCGCTTTCGCCTGTGCTCGTTTTATGACGTCCCAGGTCGCGACGTCGTTGACGCCTAAGCTCAGCAAATAATCAGTAGCAAGCCGCAGCGCGTGCTGAACGCTGCACGGCACGTGTGGTCAGTTGCAGCAGCAGGAAGCTTGACGGCATCCTGACGCAACTGATGGACGCCCAGCTTCACTGAATGAACCTATGTTCGAGTGCGTTGAGTACATAAGCCTACTCGGCCTAATCAGTCATCACCATCGTGTGAACTGTACTGCAGCCCTCGTTCCAGTCTCCACGACTCCCTTAAGGGAACATCTTCGTTCCGCTGTCAGTCATCAGCAGTCGATAGCACCGTCCATCTCGTCTGCTGAGTTTGTATACGATCGTCGGGTCGTATCAATGTAAGCTTCACTGTCGAGACATACATACGCACGCGGTTGTGTATACTTTCCTGGAGATACATTGATGGTTTTTAGTCTTTTAAGAAGGCCTACTGGTAAACTAGCGCACTGAGGGCTTTATTGCTGATGGTGTTGCGTATAAAATGATGTTTAACTTACATGCGCACTTACTTATTTTACCTCTTTACTTACTTATTACTTAACGCTTTGCTTCGAGACCAAAGTGATTGCTCATCGAACGTGCGCGCCAACATTTTCTATCAATTAGCTTATCACTTCAGCTGTAGCCTTCCTGCACATGCGCATTGAAGTGCAGGAGAACTGGACATTGTGCAGGTCCAATGATTTCATTACAGTCAGCTGCTTTAATGTATAATTTTCCTCCACTCAACACCGCATCTTACTACACGGCCGTAACATCTTACAACAGATGGATGTGTTTAATTGACGGCTAAGATTATTTACCTTTATTTTGAGACAGTCTGAATCCCTGTATAGCATTTGCCGATAGCACTCATTACAGAAATCATGCAATTTGTTCACGCGTTTGAGACAGAGATTACCAATGTCAGTAGGCCCTATGTCACTGACAGAAAGACAAGAGACGAAGAGAATTCACTGCGTTGCGCCGTCAGAAGAAAAGCAAACGATAAACCAATCGCACAAAAACGTTTCTCGTAGATTGACTAATGATCAGACGTGTGTTTGACCGAGCGAAGTTCATGCCAGTCGGCTGTTGATTTGTGTGTAATTTCGCGTGTAAACGCACGCGGTAAACACGACTGTGTTTTACTGCGCGCTCGCGACAGTACGTGGCGCCAGGGAGCCTGTTAGCAGTGTTTATTGGCTACTGTCGAGTGATGCACGCTCGTACGGAGTTGCTGAGTTTGTACAGTGGATGACCTGCGTCCAGCTTTGCGCCGTCTAATGATATTGCCAGTCTTTCGACGTGGTTCGTCGTTCGCTGCCCAACTGTCCCAGCTAACGAGCCGACTGACTGCCTGAACGTCGTCGTTATAGTGCTTGTATTGATCGCTCGTGCTGACATTTCCATCGTCTGATGCTTCGCCCTGCACGCCGCATATTGGAAGGACAGGAGACGAAAAAGCCGTGCTGTCGCAAGGAAACCGTTCGCGCTATGTTGCAGTAAATACTGGAGACTGTACTGTACTAAAGCTTGTCACAGTTTGGCGCGTGGTTCATTTGAGACGTTGCACGCATTCGTCAAATCACAACGATGTACATACTTCGCGCAACGATATGTGAGAGCGTTGCACCAGGCTGGTGGCGTGGCGTAGTTGGTAGCGCGTTTCGGCTGAAACGAAGTTACTCTACGCCAGGCCCGGTTAGTACTGCGATGGGTGACTGCCTGCGGGCAGGTAAACCATCTCGGTGCGAAGCCTGCCAGCTAAGTCGACTCAGCCTTCTACCCTCCGTGGGACGGTAAAATGAGTAGTAACTCATTTACATGCGTTACGGAAGGTGGGGACCTTGATACAGCTGACTGGGGTTGCCTAGCCGGCCGCTGCGCCAGCCTGTGTCTGCAGGCTGCACGCGGCGGCCGTGCGGCAGGCGGCTCTGGTTAGTGACGAAAGCGCATTAGAGGCGTGTTTGCGACGATGCGCTATACAAATTGACGACCTTTACCTTTTTTACCTTTTTTTACCTTTTTACCAACCGGTCCTAGACTGTGGTTGACCCTGACCATAACCCCAACTCCTAAGAAAAGATTGCACAGGATCATTTTGTGATTGCAGACATGGATAGTACGAGCAAAGCCATATACGGCATTCGATCAGTTTCGCTTTTGCAGCATAGAGACTGCAGATAACTAACCTTTGTGCATTAATCGTCATCTTTTGTAGACAGTCGGCCGCTGTCAGCGGCAATCTTTACTTGCATATTTCATGCGTATTGCAAAACCAAGGCCAGGGACCAATAGCACAATTCTTTATTGCATTCACACATCTGTATTATACGTGCGATATATCTATAACCGGCAGCGAGCAAACGTCCAAAGAAATAGACCACGAAAAGCGTATTCCTGACCCAGTTCAGTCAGTTGCTGTCCGTTCAAGGTCGCCCTGGGTCGTGGCGCTTGCATGTGCTTGTAAGCGCGTTTGCGAAGCATCGCGTTACATCGGCAGATCACGTGCTTTAACAGAAAAACCCCCTGTTGGCATATCGCCCCCCCCCTCTGCGTGCTATCGAGATGATTTAGTTATTTTGTTGATTATACAATACATACTTAGAGATTTTAGCATTTTTTTTACATCGTCTGCCTTCAACTGATGACACATTGATGGCACGGCTGTATTTACGGTTGATGTAGGCGTCATTTTGTGCGTATGTGGATGTTTGTCCCGCGTGTTCACGTCTTCTGACTTTCTAATACTTTCTGTTTCATACCAGCTGTGTGGTGTGATGACGTATTAGGCGTACATAATTGGAACGCGTCACACGACCGCGCTTTAATTATATACGCCTAATACGTCATCACACCTCATACACCTGCCGCTATGTAGCCGGCTAGTGCAGTACCGGACGGCGCGGCGACTATAGGCTACATTCTATTGATTTACGGGGACGATGAAGATGTCGGCTGTTTATTTGGATCTTGCTGTTTGCATTATCATTCACTGGATGTCTGACTCGTGACGGAGATATAGTCTAGACGGTCGTCCACTCACTCCACTGTAGGTCCAGACTGACAGAGACAAAGCAGCCAGAGGTCTCAGTAATAGATCACTCTGAGCTTGTCACGTTGTGGCCCCGTCCGTCGCCTGTGAGGCAATGCCGGAAACCCAGGTACTGGTCTAGGTGAGTGCGCTGACCTATCCGTCTTTGGTTAGCTTGTCTTCGGCACTGCAATAAATCGCTGCATGCATGTTAAATAATTGGCAGTTTCTCGTATCTAAACGTCGACGATAACTTCTCTGTTGTTATCAGTAATTAGTAAACACGAGTTTGCCATTAGTCATTATTGTCACTGCTTATTTGCAGTATTATAGAAGTCATGGCCATCATTTGCATGCGATATCGCGCGTCGTTGATGTTGCAGCGACTGCGGCATGCGTGGTTCTCTCGCTCTCAAATTATATTCTCTGCAGCAGCAGAAGCATCAGCTGCTGCGGCTGCAGAATTGATCGCCATCTGTCTTGTTTGTCTACAATCCTCTTTTTCTTCCTCTTCCGTTCTCCGCTTCCTGCTTTTCTCCTAAAGATGCGCCATGTCAGCAAATACCGACGATAATGTACCGCGATATATCGCAATAGTTCACGTTGTTATCACTTGGACTGAAACATTTTTTGGCTATCGCGAAGATTATACTGCAAGCACTGCAAGACCATAGAGAAAGTGAACGAGCACAGAACACCAGAAGTAATTAACAGAGTGCCGCGTAAAAAGCGGAACATAGGCTACGTCCTTACATAGATCAGTGATTGGTCGGTTTTGGAAACGAGTAATGGTACAGTTTTTATGCACGACCCTGTAGATAATAAAATGTAAACAACAAGCGCATGACATCAGAGAATACTGGAACCGGCCTACGTGTGTTTTTTATTTGTTTCAGTCAGTTATACTGTAGTCATTCTCATTACATTTAATCATTTATTACGCAAACTTGCGGCACATTATTTTCGCGATTATGCCTGTGCTAATGGCTGCTATCGCAATTGAAACAGCTGAACTGGAACTTGAATTGTTAAATCTGGCGAGTCATAACCTCCGGAAGTGAACGTTGCTGTGGTATACGCAGATTCTGGCACACCAATCGCTCAATTAATATGTTACTGAGTTTAAATTTTGAGATCCTTCGGTATTGTTGTCCAGCGGTATTCCGCGCGCATCACTACTCGGCGCCGCGGCACGTAGCATTATATGAGCCGGAATATATTTATTCAATCGTTGCAGCCGTAAGCGGCGCTCATCGAGTCGAGAAGCCAGCCGGGTTGTATTGCTTGGCATCACTTGACAGTGAGATACTGCTGCTGCTGCTGCTGCTGCTACTGCGTGCGATACTCTGTATGACGCAGGTGCAACGCCCCCGCCGTAGATTGTCTCGCGTAATCTCTGGCAGGCATCACTCGGCTTGTAATTAGTGCCACCAGTGTCAACAGTTAGCCATGATTAAGCTGCATAAAATGAGTACATCGGATGACTGATAAGATTTTGTACAAAGCCGTGATATCGAGCAGAATGTCATTGCCGTTTATTTGAAAATGCCACACATGGGACAGTTTCTTTCTGGCTTATCGTTTCTAGAAGTTAGTTGACAAATTCCGATTCAGTCGTTTCAGTGTTAGCAGAATGCCAGTGACGAGGCGTACGTCTAATGCAGAACGCACACTGCGGATGTTCGCTAATGCTGCATTAGCATCAGGAAGCTACGCAGTTGCCAGATCAATCGAACGAAAAGCGCTAGACTTATTCAATAATGCATTAGACCGCGCAGGAGCTACAGATGTTATTATGAGTGAATTTTATATGTGTGAATCACACTACAGTTTGGCGGTAACTTGATATGAAACGCTAACATGTTAACACTGCAGTAGCCGAAAGCAGACTAATTGCTGTAATCAATCATTTTGAGTAATTCACGCAGCCATGGCGACTACAATGAGAAAAAAAACAAAAAATGTGTTTGTTTAATTCTCGTGGTGCAACTTGCCCTTGCGTTTTCCAGATTGCTCAGTTTCAATAATGTTCTACTGTCTTTGAAATGAATAAAGTCAAAAAAGCAAACCCAGGCACGGAGACAAATTAATCAAAATAAAACAACAGTAGGCTATAAGTATGGCATGACAAATTACAACAAGTGCAACAGACATACTTGTAAATTGTTTGCCAGATTAAATATTAAATAAGAAAAACAATTGCATTTTTTCTCATTGTTTAGATACAGTACATAAAATTAAAAATGTAACGTTATTGCATTTCTACACTTAACTACTCATATGTCACTTTTTTAAAAATAGGTAAACAAGGACAAGTGGTTGTGCAATTTGCGGTGCTAAGTTTTTTTGCAATACTATCCTGTGAATGGCAACGGCCTATTTTTGTACAGCTATTTTTGTAGTAAACAACGATAGCAATGGCATGCAATAATTATGGTACTTTCGCACGCTTTTTATTACGCTAACTGCCAGCACTTAGTATAGAGGATAATGTGTCCGCATCTGTTGCAGCTGCTTGGAAACTGGGCTTAAGCCGCTAAACGAGTAACATCGTGAGTCCGCGACATAAATTGGCGCTGGGCAAAACTACGAACGGTGCTCTTTTCGAATCGATTAAGTTCTTTATTCAGTCCAAAGTCCACAGTTCGTATAAATAAAAATCTAGAGAGATATGTTTTGTGCATAGAAATATTGTACTATTTCTGCTCCTTGACCGCACTGTTTCATCGGTTTGTCTGTATATTAGCATTTTAAAGATGTCGTTGATTGTCTGGACTGAGTAAGTATTATGCTATGCATGTGGGTGCAGTGATGATAGCCTACGATCAATACCCTTCTCATAATTTCATAACTGAAAAATTGCATGTTTGACGCTTACCAGTTCGCTGCAAACAGCTTTGAGAATATTTGTTATTTACTGCGTGTATGCTTAGGCGAACTTCGTTTCTTATTCTTACTCATTCGGACAGTACATCTTATACAACATGGCCACATAATGAAGGCATATAGGATGTGGTGTCTCTAGAGGCCTATATCTGCAGCATGGGACAACGGATCCAGCTGTTTGTTAGCGCGGGCAGTACGTTGATTGCTTTGTAATGCGGTGCGCTATTACGTAGCTAGCGGATGCCAGTCAACTCCTATTTTGAAATTGCCAATCACTGCATGGTCACGAGCTTGTAAGATGCGCTGTAGCAGTATATATGGACCACTGCATTTGCCCGTTATCTTTTCGGCCTGTTCCTATCACTTTGAAATGCAGCTAGTTCCATGTATTACTAAATAAACGTGATAATTATGCTACTAATGAGTATGTAGGGTAGAAGTGATTATACTGGAGCTGTATGTAGGACGGCTGATATGCCATTGTTAAAAAGCTAGTAGGCCTATTTTCTACCTCGTAACTCAACGGTGCTGAAACAAGAACGTCATCCTGGCCATCATTACGCGCTGGGCGGAGAATAAGGTTATCTCGGCTGTACGTGTTTGGCGCCGGAGGTTCGACACACTAACCGCATTATTAGCGTACGGAAGCGCACCCGGCAATGTCGTTAGCGTTGCGGTCGGTCGGTCGCCCGGACCGGCGGAGATCATCCGTCCGTGGTCTTTGCGACCAAAATAGCGAGCAGCGACCGCGCCGTTCGCCTGCGGGCAACCGCCGCCAACAGGTGTTAGTTCATTTACACGCCACTGGCCCACCTACCACGTGTTGATCAACAGCTTTTTTTCTCATCTTCGCAAATGTTCACACGGCGTTTTCTGGACCACAGCGCCATTCAGCTGCTGTATCTGGACGGGAAAACGCGCTGTTCTTTCGGTGTCTGTTTGCAACATTTTCGGCACCCAAGCGCATGTGTATTATAGGCCGATAATTCACACTTCTGAACTAATTTCGCTAAGGCTGACAGAGTGCAGAGAACATTTAAATTTCTAAAAAAAACATTCCAGGCCCATTTGTATCTCGTGCGGTGACACTGCGTTCAGCAAATGCTACCTGGCCTAACCATGTTAAAAAGGTCGTCTGCTGCTGTCGTGGTCTTCTTATGATTCTCAGTCACTTTTGCACTAAGATGTATAACGTGGAAAAGGGAAGTACAGTGTTGTCCGGTAGATGTTTTAGCTGGTGGAACTTGGAAGCTGGTCGTTGTCCTTGACCTGCTAGTCGGCCGGCTGCAGGCGATGTATATACATGTATGTAAACAATGCCGTAAACAATGCGGTAGGCTACCGTTAACTTTCTGCACGTCCACCGTTACCACATTTTGATTGCAGAGACCGTATTTTGGTCGCCGCCACACCACTCTGGTATCAGACGTGAGAGGTAGCCTATTGTCATGTTTGCATGTCTTAGAAACGAATCGGCGATGCTGTGATCTTTCGGTTGCAGGTCTGAATGTTCCGCCCTTTGCGCCACGGCTTCGAATAGGCCCGCGTCATGTACAGTAGGCCTATAATAGTGCAGCAATTTATAGGCTCTAATATTCGATAACTATTAACGTTGCATGATTGATCAATCCATTAGTGAATATGCTTGCTATGGCGGCCTGCCGACAGAGCTCTAAAGGGCGCCTGGAAAATCTCGAAACGCCGCATGTGAAATGTCACGCGGCTAGCGGCGGAAAAGAGCACACAGGAAATAGGCGAGTCGCTGACCTCGTGAGAAAGGCTGTCTCAGGTTCTAGTTAGAATACTTAGTGCCCACTCACTGTGCTAAGTACAGCTAGATGAAATAAAACGAAATTCAGGTGAGTATTTAATTAAATGCGTGAGTGAGTGAATGAATGAATGCATCATTCGATATCTATACATTTTTGTAACTGAAAATTAGTTTGACGATCTGTTTGCGTTTTTTTTAGCGTTAAGCAGTTTAGTTGTTCTATTAATGGAGGCACCAAAGCAGATGATACATAAAGCAGCGTCTGTCATCATTATTGTCTATAGATGGGATTAAGGCATGCTCGCAGTGCGCTGTGCCGTTATGATGTTTCAGTGGCTGGCGTGAGATGCGGACGCTGACGGCGGATGACTGATGGTCGTCGGCAATAATAGCGGTATGATAATAAAACAGAGACGAGCTGCTGGGGAGGCTCGCCCGCCCGCAGCCGTCGACCGGTGCCATTTCGCAGGCCATGTGACGCCGATGACCGACCGAGCGACTGGCTGACTGCATGGCGGGCAACCCTACGACCTCATCACCGGGCCCGCGCGGCCACACGGCATGGCGCCGGACTGCTGACCGATCACGCGCTGACTGCACGAACGATTGTCCCGTGCTGTTGCGGGGAATAGCATGACGTGCTGTGTGGGGATGTAGGGCAACGGCGGATCCAGAAGTTCGAAATAGAGGGGGCGGAAGGGTAGAGGATGGGATCTATGGAGGGTGCTCTGCCTCCTCCCCAGAAAATTTTTGAAAAATTTATGCAAAAATAATGCATTTTCGTGTAAAATTTTTACATGTTTTAAGATGCATCCACCCTCCCTCATCTGCCACTGATGGATTCATGAAACTTTCGTACCCGAGAACTATCGTTCCCGGGAACGAAAGTTCCATAGGTGGAACTTTCGTCCTCGGGAACTTTCGTCCTTTGAAACTTTCGTTCCCTGACACTGATAATTACTGAACCCCTTATCCTTACGTAGTGCTTATAGTTTAGCGAAAAAAAGCTCCAATTTTGTATCACTCGCTAAAGGTATATAGCTGGAGTTTCAGCAGGATATAATAATAACTAGGAAGCCCAGCTGTTGCTAGAAAAGACGCACTACAGCTTATACAGTTCCTGTTGCAGTACTGACCTTCAAGGTCATCCAAGTTTGACGATTTTTATCTCGTCTGAAAGGGCAAAATTTTTCCGTTGAAGAAACGCACATTTTCCTACTCCCGTCTATTCAACCACAAATTTGAAAATGTTCCCTTTGAGCTGCATCCCCGAAATTTTGTACGCAGAAAGCATTAACACAGAACTAATTATCCCTGCAAAAAGTTTTCCTCTATGACCCAACGCTTATCCACAATAGATCCGTTACGGACAGACAGACGGACGGACGGACGAGAGACAGACGACAATGGTACCATCGACGCCTACAGTATAGCTGTAGGCCTAATTAAAAAAGCGCGTCAAAAATGTGTGCAGTATAGGCATAATAATCAATGGTAGGGAACAAAAGTTTCACCTATGAAACTTTCGTTCCCGGGAACGAAAGTTATCGGGTGCGAAAGTTCCAGTTACCGCCACTGATGTATGGAATGTAGAATACCGGCAGAGTAGCACGATCAGAGGTAAAAATGTAAAGCAAGCTAGGCCTAGTTGCTGTAGGCTGTACGGCTCTTACGTGAGTCACTATTCATGCTCATTTGCCAAATACACGGAACGGTTCACAATCCTTATGAATGCTAAGTGAGCGGTGAGCTAATGTTACTGCAGCGAACTATGCGACCACCCACTCCGCGCCTAAGGAACATCAGATCGGCGGTGCAGCCAGCAGACATATCACCTTTCCCCTCAGCGGCCACACCAAGCCTTTTAGCTTACAATTAACTGCGTCGATGAATGAAAACAGTACAGTGATTGTTGTAGTCGTCACATCATAGGCCTGTTATTAAAGCTATCCCTATACTGTTACATCGGCCAGGTAGCTGTTGCGGTGTGTACAGAGTGCAGCCTCTGCAGCAGGCTTTCAAGCCGCGCACATGCTGACGGCGCGGCCCTAGCTCATAATCAATAGTAATTAGTTGGTACAGCAGCGGTTGCCACGGAAACGCTCTGCCCGTCTGATGGTCAATAGTTATATGCATTTCGCACTTCCTGCCGGTCTGTCTATTCCGTCTCTTTCTCTTTTCTCTTCTCTCTGTGCTCCCGTTCTCTCTTCCACCCCTGTGCGGGTCGACGCTGCGGGTGGCATCAGAAAATATTAATATCAGTTGGCACGGACTCATTGTTCGTCGACGGACAGTTCGCGTGACCGTACTGCAGTGAGCAAATGTAGATGTGCAGCCGACTGTCGACTGCTGTTATGTCCACGTACATCTTACTATATCCATCGTCCACCTTTCCACCGACAGATTATTTATCGCAATATTAATTAAAACTTTTTTTGTATTTAAATATTTTCTATCCATCACTCATCATTTGTAACAAACAGAATCAGCGTGGCTTATCGGTAAAGTTGGCTCGTATTCCCCAGCCGAGTACACTAGTGAGTAAGTAAGTAAAATATTTTTATTGTTAAAAGATATTCCTCTCCAGATATTTTTCCACCTGTTTTTAAACATCAAAGGCATTTTTCTTGCATTTATTCTCTAAAACACAGACTATGCTATCAAAAAATTGAAACAGTCGCATTCATGCTTTGTCGCATTCTCGGTCTCCCGATGCTGCTCAGTTTGTGTTGCTTTTTGCGTTTTTATTGTCGTTCCTTTTCTTTTTTTTCTTTTTTTTTACTGTACCTCGTGTACGATTAAATAATAAATATAAATATATAAAGAATGTTTTAAATACACGTAAACACTACCCGTAATGTAGACCTATGCCAAGATGAACAACATAAACCACAATTGGTTAGACGTTTTTATAGCAAATAATTTAAAGTGCAATAACAAGTAGATCGTAGTTCGGTAGTCTAAAATTTTGTTACTTAGTAAAAAAAACTGCGCAGTTTTTCTCAGGTAATAACAAGTTACAGTGATCATTGATTAGCAAAAAAGTATACTTCGCAGAACAGTGTTGTTCGAACTGGGCAGCGATCATAATGTTCTACGGGTCTTTGATGTCGAAAGCAGGCGGGAAAATGTCTGGGGGAGGGAATTGTTCGGCACCAATGTCAGGAGGAAGTGTCCATTTGTGTATAACACGGTACGTAGTTATATGTATAGCCCTACGTCCTTTTGGTCTGTTGTGTACATTCTGTGTTCTCGATTGACTCAAGAGTAAACCGAAGAGTTGCGACCGAACGTAAACCATCGGCACGACATTGACCTGAGTTTACTTCATTCATAACTAAACTTTCGCTACGTTAGCGTTTGCAATAGCAATTTTCAAATAGAACCGTCCACGTCCAATGTGGCTTCATCACCGTCCAGTTTTTTTTCAAAATCTGATAGTAACTGGTGGCTAAATAAGCAAAAAGCAAGCATTTGTCTGCTATCGAACGCGCTGAAAATGCCAAAAAGAAAATGCGAGACTGAAATTTGCGGCAAAAAAAAATGCAAAGTTGGAAAATGCATTTACTTTGTCGCATTCTCGGTCTCCCGATGCAGCTGTTATGCATGATGCAGGCATTTAAAATCAAATTAAAAGAAATCTTATGTGTTGTAATCAAGTAAGGCTTCATATCATCCTTACACATTTTCTGCGCAAAAAGTCCATCAAAATTTGACAGACAGACGGACAGATGACTGACGTATTACTGTTCTGTGCACGCAATGTGTGGCGAGTTAAACGTAGAAAACTCTGCAGAACTACAGTAGCCCAGCCAGGCCAGAATCCTCGAAGAAACCAATCGGCGGCCATCCGCCGACGTCATCGAGCTCTAGCGTCTATATATAACGCAGCAGTCGATAGAACGCGGTGTGACTGGCTGGCATACTGGCATGGTTAGCGTCACGATAGAGTAGTACGCTCGTCGTGTCGTCAGCAGTAGTTACTTGCTCAGTCTGGCTTCTGTCGACAGCAGCAGTGCTTGGCGTCGATGTATTGATTTGTTCAACTAGACGCCGACCGCTGGCGCACTCAACGTTGCGCGGTCTGCAACGTGTGTGGTCTGGCTCCCCGCCGACTCACTCTGCCCTGCGCACCGACGTCGTCGTCGTTAACCACGACTGCCCACTTGCAACACCGCCTCCGCGCAAGTCACACCGCCCATCGCAGAACAGAGCCATCCAAGACTGCCGCAGTTTTCTTGCAGACTGACGTATGTATAGGTTAAATCACAGTCTGGAGTGGGGAGGTAAGTACGCAGTACGAACTTATACCACTCCAGACAGACTGATCTAGTCTACTTAGACTACGATCAGATCGCATAGACTTGGCCTACATCGTCGTTTGCTTCATGACGCACGACTACAGCCGTACGTTATGAAAACAGTGCTAGGTTATCATTGTCGAAAATATGTCGGTGGGCACGGTTTTCACGCCGTGTTTACCCTGCCAGTATTTGATTGGTTGTCAAGTTGGTTTCGACTTTTGTTTGGCATCTTTTGAACGGACGTTTTTCAGTCTCATGCAAGTCATCAGGTTGTCTCATTTTAGCGGCACGACCGCACTGCAATAAGTTTTTAAGCTCGAAGTCTGCTTCATGGCGTCTCGATAAGCCTACAGGTGGAGGTGTGGTATACCGGTATACCTTTCGTTTGATTGTAAGGCGGAAACTGTTATTTCGATGGGCTTTGAGTTCGTTGTACAACAAGTTACGCAACTTGCTGCATACGACTCACTGCTTATTGTAGGCCACTCTAACTTTGTGCAACGAATCGGTGACAAATATTAGAGCTAAGCCTTAAAGTGGACAATGATGATGATGATATTGCTGTCATGCAGAGATGATGTAGTGAACTTTTGCCCACTGAAGTAGAACGCAGTCACTATAGCGTGATAATGGCGTGATCTATTAATTTCGTTTTCAGCTGACGACGGAATGAGAATAGTCTATACTGTACAAATTACAAATTACGACTCTAACTACTTCTTGAGCCGACGTGAGACTAAAATAGTACAGCAGAGTGACTAAAACGCGTCTATAAAGCACGTAACTCTGGTGTGAGGCGGCTGTAGGGATGCTTCGTTCGATGACAGGAGGGCCATTGATGATGCACGTGCGATTGATCAAAGAGTCCTTGGATTTCTTGGAGTGGGACTGATGCTGCGGTCAGTTCTCCTCGGCCTGTGCAGCTGAGCTGGTGCAGTCGTAAGCGCTTTAACGCAGCAGACGCACCTGCTAATGTGACGCCGCCGGCGAGTGACCAGCGCGCCAGACACAGTCATCTTCTGTGCCTCCGCCGCAGCTGCAGCAGCTACGGCCGTTACGAATTGAATTGTAGCTTCCGTCAACATCGTACCGGCCTGTGGACTTCCTCTGTCTACTTGACAGCTCGTCACAAGACAAGAACACTGCAAATAAATGCTCGGACCGAACATGTAGTGTTGCGGGTGTGCAGGGATGAGTAATAATCGTCCATGATCGTTTCATCTACGCCACTGCAATAGAGATACGTTTCGAACTCAAAGTTTAGGATTTGATGCCATTTTGGAAGCGCTCTGATATAATCTGCTTCTTTATTATTCTAAAATTGTCGTCTGATGTGTACATTATTCTAACTATGAAAGTACAGTGTAAGGTTTAAGTTGTGCACTATAGTGCGTCAACAGACTCGTGCTGAAGTGTCGGATTTCATTTCATCGTCTTTCGCAGTTCTTTAAAAAATGCGAGAATGAAAAAAAATCATCACAATTTGTTTGCATTTGCCGAAGCTATCATAAAAGATTGCACGAGTGCTTTCTGGTTTGCAGTCTGATAAAAATTAATTGGACTGCCAGATGCAGTATTAATCTTTGTTAGCTGCATGTCGCGGTTTTGATTCGTGAAAGGCGTTTGCGTTTTGCCGTGGCGACTGTCGACCAACTGGTCACTGTGACGGTTTTCGTTTCAGTCGTGAACGCAGTGGAGCTGGTAGTTCGGCCGATCAGTCAGATACCGAAGGCGCTTCACTCAGCGATGGTTTTTACCTGCCAGCTGAAACTGTCCGATGAAGAACTCGCAAACAACGGCGAAGACGTCGAGTTCACCATACAATGGTTCGACGTCGACCACAACAACCAGGAAATTACCGACACAACTGGAAGGTTAATCCCATTACCTGCTCTTGTTTTTTGGACACATTTGTGTTCGGGCTTAATAGATTGTTAAACGTTATAGCAGCATTGCGTCGTCTATTTTGGCAATACATCGTTAGAAAAAAACAAGAAAAAATGATATAGATATAATATGTGTTTGGCCAACTGAAAAAAAAATTATGTTTTAATTTTTTAAATTGCTATAGCGCTGACTAATGTATAATTGTGTACACAATTATGTGTTTAGCTAAAAAGATATTTTTACACATTTTGCTTGTGATTTAATAACTTAAATAACTACAGCTGTATAACTTTCGGTAGCTGTAGTAGGCCTATAGTTAATATCAATTAAAAACAAGACAAGCTAATAGTTTAGAGGAAATGTTGTTTGAGATCATAGAAGTGAATAAATACAAGTCTGTGCATATCTGCAACCGTTTTTACGCTAGACAAGCCTTTTGTGACGAAATTTTGCGCAACTGCGTAAGAGGCTTCTCATCGAACTAGGGCGTCAAAGAGGGGTTCTCCCTGCAAAAGTGATTATTTTACCGCTATTGACTCGTTTAGCATGAAAACGGTTGCAGAGAGACACGAACTTGCTGCTTATCATAGCAAGCACTGGTGACAGGCTTTCCTAGGGTACTAACACCGATGACCTTGAACGACCTTAAACCTCCCTCAAAAGTGTTTTAGTGAATTTTTCAAGATTTCAGGCATCAGCACACATCCTCAGACTGAATTGCACCGAAACGGCCGAAGATAGAACAAGACAACTTGCATATGTAATTTGCAGCACCAAACGCTAATTTTAGCAGTCTAAGCCCCGCCCCCTTAGTTCAAGGAGGATTGTGCATATGAGCATCAAATAGAGGTACCTCTCTAAAAATTGGTTATTTTACCGATGGTGGCTCGTCTAGCGTGAACGCATGCTGATGCAGATAGGCACAGACAACTGAGACAAGCACTGGTGACAAGCTTTTTGGTGGTATTAACATCGATGACCTTGAATGAAATCCTCAAAATAGGGAGTTTTAGTGTTATTTTTTGCGATTTTCAGCTGCAGCGCACACTTCAAGAGTGAATTGCGACGAAATGGATGGAGGTAAAACAAGACATTTTGCGAGCAGGAACTGCTAAGGCTGTCGCGCATCTCATGAGCTTTGCTCAAATTACTTGCTAATTCTATGACACGGACAGGCAGACATGCTACCTAACAAAGATCAGACAGAAGCGGCCGAGCCGGGGCATTAAAGACCGCGTAATGACGGGCAGAAAACGTCACACAATCGTTCGGACAGACAGAGAGTCAGACAGCGTTTGAAAAAAACCCTACGAGGAGGGACCCAAATTTTTGAATTTAATTTTCAAAATTCAGCATATTTCCTATCACTGTGCAAAATTTCACGGCGATCGGCCGAGCGACCTCTGAGATCCTGGGGCGAAAAAAATAAACTGTTCTCGTCTGCTTGTAATAACAGTAGAATCCTATCAAATACTGTATTATAAATGCGCACGCGGTCGTATCAGCGGGATTTGGTGGCGTTGGCGCAATGCCGTCGCACGGAGCTGACAGCACAGTAATGTTACAGCTGCCAGGTAGGTGCTAGATCGAACGACCCATTGTGCGGCGAACGGGGTGACTGATAGGATGTGAAGTGGACCGTCCCAGTAAATGAGGGGAGTTAGCTTGCGAGTTCGGTCGGTCGGTCGGTCGAATCGACAGACAGACAGCGCGACAGACTGACCGAGATTGCACGCTGCTCTGCCTAAATCCTGACAATAAGGCAATGTTTAACAACATTTGCAATAATGTTTATACGAATACAGAGTCTGTCCAGTGCATTTCGATAGTTTACAGTATATATCCGTATGAATATAATCAGTGAGCTGTTTAGACCGGTACAAACAAGAAATTTGAGAAAATGCTCACGAGACGCGCGAAAGCCTATGGCAGTTCCTCTTCGCAAACAGTCAGTCTGTCTCCAGCCTTTTTGTCGCAGTTCATGCTTGGATTTTGTGCTGCAGCAGAAGATCGCAAAAATTAATAATAAACAGCATGTCTGTACCTATTTGCAATCATTTTCACGCTACACCAGATAATTGCGGTAAAATAACCACTTTTTAGGAGGGGTAGCCGTCTTTGACGTCCGCCTGCGCCGGGCTCCATGAACCTAGGGGATCGGGACTTAGACTGCTGAAATCTACGTTTAATGCTGAAAATTTCATACGCAGGTTGTCTTGGTCTAACTTCAGCCATTTCGTCGCAATTCAGTGTTGAAATGTGCGCTGCATCCAAAAATTGCCAAAAATTCACTAAAAACCTTTTTGAGGGGTTCAAGGTCGTTCAAGGTCATCGATGTTGATAAATCCCAAAAGCCTGTCACCAGTGCTTGTTATGATCAGCAGCATGTATGTACCTATCTGCAACCGTTTTCACATTATTCGAGCCAATAACGGCAAAATGACGTCTTTTTAGGGGGATACCCCTCTTTGACGCTCTCGTTCGAGGGGAACCCCAGCACCCAGTAACACGAAATTTTGTCACGATAAACTAGAGGCCTTGGGGCAGCCCACAGTGAAGATTTCGTGATTCTAGCTTGCACCGTTTTGATACAGATCACGAGTGTGACAGACGGACGGACGGACAGACAGACAGACAGACGCCCAGACGATGGCAAAGACGCGCGAAGCATTCTGCTTTCGCGCGTAAAAATCAAACAGTTTAATTTCAAATTGTACAACAACAATGATCCTTTCATCATTCTGTATTATTTTAACTAAACAATAAACATTGTCAGTCACAAGACCGTTCGCTTCGTCACCAGCCCTTTACTGTAAAAGGTCCATGGTCGTCATGCGTCTATCTTGCACCGTTTTGGAGATATGGCGCCTCAAATGCTGAAAGCACGGACGTTGACACGGAAAGAAAAAAGGAAGAAGGGAAAGAGAAAAATGAAGGGGGAGGGGATGGAAAGGGAAAGGGAAAGTGGAAGGGAAAAAGGGAAAGGAGAAGGTGAGGGGGAATGGAAGGAGGAAGGAAAAATAACGGAAAGGAGAAGGAAAAGAGAAAGGAGAAGAGGAAAAAAAGGGGAAAAGGAAAAGGGAAAAAAGGAGAAAAGGAAGGGGAAGGAAAGGGGGGAAAAGGGAAAAAGGGAAAGGGAAAAAGGGAAAGGGAAAGTGGAAAGCGAAAAACAAGGAAAAAGAGAAGGAGAAGGAAAAGGAAAAGGGAAGGGGAAGCGAAAAGAAAGGGGAAAGTGGAAGGAAGAGAGCTTAAGAAAAGTTGGACGCACGGACGCACAGACGTACGGACACTCAGGTGATTTTATACTCCGTCCAATGCTATACATTACACTGGATAGACAATAAAAGAAAATGTAACACATTAATGATGTTATTGACGGTACTGTAAGCTGACTAAACGTATTGACAATCTTTGTGTTGACTACTATATGGAACTGGTCTAATGCAGCCGGTATGTTTGACATTAATGTTATGCCGCATGTCAGATATATTTCAGTCTAATTCGTTTGTTGTTTAACGCCGTCATCATCCTTAGTGTGTCTAAGTTTTTTGTGTATAATTTGCATTATGCTAGTTTAAACAGTATTAGATGTTCATAAGCGATTGCACGTAATATATACTCTGTGCTGACAGTTGGAAAATTGTAATTAAGTGTTGATTGTGTGTACAATAAGCGTTAGATATTGTTAATCAGTGTTTTATCTAAGATATCTCTGCAAAACGTTTCCAGTGTGCTTAGATCTTTTTCTTCCAAAACATTGCGCGGGCGCTGTATAAGGAGTCAGGACAATGTCGAAAATATTGAAAACTTTTTGGGCGGCCATATTTTGATTCAAACCCCAAAGGGGGTGGGTGCTCAAACGCCCCCCCCCCCAAAAAAAAAAAACTGCTAGTTGCGCGACGGAAAGCACCACTGCCAGCGCCGCTTTCGGCCTTCGGCGTCGCTTTTTGTTTTTTTGGCCTCAAGCTTCGGTTTTTGGGGCCTTGCGTTTTTTTCGAAGCAGTCTCTGTATCTCCTAATTTACTGAGTCTGGATAAAGCACTGATTTTAAGGCATAAGTTTTAGTGTTTTAAATGTTTTTTTTTATTCAGTGTGGTGATGGAATGGAGAGGAATGCGTGTGTGAATGTTGCATGCCGATAAGCCTACTGTTTATAATGGTATCTCAGTGATGTACTATTAATTCCCTCGCGCTTCTACGCTGTTAATTGGGCGTCTCATGGCGGGCATTTTTCTGATGTGTTAAACGAATGCAAATTGTCTGCAAATGCTTAAAAGTTTGCTAACTGCAGTCCTCAAAATTTTATTTATAAAAAGTTGGGTTTAACTTGAAATGACTTCAATAGAATTAACGTGTAAAAATTAAAAGTGGAAAATAGTAATGGTAAGTAATGCATAACGTGCAAAACGAAATTATTTCTTATTATAAAATGCTGGCAGTGTGATCACTAAAGAAGCTTTTTATATGGCAAAGGAATGTCGGATAGTGGAGCTCACGCTAAGACGCTAGGCCTATAAACTGGCGACCGAGCACAACTGTTTTAACAAGTGCTGCAGTTCTTGAGAGAAGTTGGTGATTGTGTGGTGTCTCGATGCATAATCAGATGCACAAGGTGCCACGAAAAAAGTGTTTCCCGTAGAGTTAAAGTCGCTTCTCGTTGTTTTTAACTTTTTTTCAACGCATTCGTCACGTGACCACGCAAGCGTGGAGCTCTTATAATACACGCATCGTGTAGCGCTGCAGGACAGTATGACATTGTGTGCTGCAGACGTTACGTTGAAGACGAAGGGCTGCTGAAGAAGCTGTACATTACCGACATACAGTCCAGTGACGGAGGCACCTACCGATGTCGAGCGCAGCGCGCCGATTTTCAGGACCAAATAGACGTCGAACTTAAACTTTTCAGTAAAGACTCACCGCTCGTTAATTTAGTTAGACAACATGACCAGACATTGCGTAGGCCTAGATGGAGACGTTAAGTTTTAACTGTTCTGCTGTAGCATATTTTAAATAATTGTTTTTTTCTGAGTATTTTATTACTTTGTTAAACAAAGAGATAGAGTATGGCTTAGTCGATATATTACTTGTGATGTGGCTTTTTGAATAGAGCGGACATTGAATTAGTACGATATCAACGAGCACACGTAAATCAGCTGTCATTCTGGAAATCGTAAACGAAAACACCGTCGTCATAATTGTATATTCATTCCTCTGACATAACACAAATCGCTACTACTGGCAATAAAATGTGCTTAAATAAAATGCAGTTTAAAATAGCGGTAATAGAGTCAGCATGTCAGTAGCGAGTAGGAGACGAAAAAGAGTAGTTGAATTATTAAACCTTAGTGGCTACTCTCCAGATGTTAACGTTAAGTAGGTAAGTGAGTAAACATGAAGGCTTATGGTATGCCTAAAAGCCAGCTAAACCTACACTGTAACTGTACTTTGGCAGCCTTTTTATACCTGTGGTATAAACTGGTCTAACGTAGCTTATATGGGTATACAACAGCCTAGCCCAAACTGTACCCAGTAATTCTGGGCAGGGGTTCTGGCCTGTCACATCGGCTTATTTGCCGTACTTCTCAGCAAGTTACCTTCGCCGTAGATGTCTGTCTAAGACAGGTGAACGCTAAGTGTGACGGTGCTGATTGATGTTTCAGAGCGGATAACGTTCGACAGTGCTGTGAGTCCTCAGCACCCGCGGCGGTTTAGCGACGCGCTCATCAAGTGCGTCGTCAGTGGCCTGCCGATACCGGACATCTCGTGGCGCTTCAAGGGACAACGCATGAAATTCGGTCTGAACACTTCCATCTTGCCACCACACAACACTCACGCACTGCATCATACCAGCCTTTTATTAGAACTAGAAAATGTGTTGACCCGGTACTGACATACTGTGCGGCCGTCCGCCTGGAGCTGTGCAACTTAACTCTAACCATAACCCCGATTTTTGATCTTTGGGGCAGAAAATTGGCACACCATTTACTTTTTGCTAAGAAGCATCTACACTAAACGGAACGGACAGACGGACGGGCAAGATCGGTATTGCGGCCTTTTGTAGGACAGCCGCAGAACAATGGAGATTCGGCTTCTATTATAGACCAGGCTTGTACTGAAACACTAAACTTACTAAACGTATTTTTCTTTATACAGTGTACGTGATTTCGACACATTTACGTATCATTTTGTCGAAAAATTCTGTTGTTGTCATGTTCTACGTCTGCATTGTCTAAGCGGCTGATTTAGTAGGTTTAAACGTAACGGCGTTAACGCCGCTGAAGCCGTCATGCTTGGCGCGTTGGTACCAGCTCAACACCCGCGGCTTCTGCCATTAAGTTTCGTTTTCGGTCTTCGTTTTTTTTCAACGAAGAAGAAAACAACTAGAACGTATTATAAAAAAATTAAAGTGCATTAAAGTTCAGTTGTCTGTGGTTGGCGGCATGCGTGCAGGTGAACGGTACGAGAAGGTGGCTGACGGTATAATCATCAAGAACATTACATTAGAAGACGACGGCGTCTACACGTGTCGCGCCGAGGTAGAGACCGAAGGACGATATGCTGAACGCGAAATCGCCGTAGCCGTGCACAGTAAGTCACCAACCAGGTGCTTGGTTTTTCATTTCACTTTTCATTTATAAGCCACATTGCTTATGAGAAACGAAATCAGTGACAAACAAATGAAATATGCATAACTAAATCGTCGGCCCGAAAGATGGACAACATAGGGCATTGTCCCAACTAATTATTCTTTTAAATTGTTAATCATTTTTGTTATAGTTATTATTATGTTGCATCACATATTAATAATGACATAAGTATTACACATAGGTGCGTGTAAGCTTATTGTATAGCATCTATTGGTTCTAACTTAAGAGCGAAATGCGAATGTGCTGTAGCGGTGAGAAGTAAAACTTAACCAAAAAGCGCAGGTTCGACTCCGCACCGGGAAACTGCCGGGTAACGACCTTAGGCAAGTTGTTCACACACATGTGCCACTGTCACCAAGCAGTACAATTTGGTACCGGCTTCACCGCTGGGACGTAAACAGGCACACCGCGCGATACACTGGCCTCCTATCCGTGGTCTCGCAGTGTAAAAACTGGTGTCTGGCTGAGGGCCTTAGGAAACGGAGATCAGCGCCGCCCTATGGGCCGTAAGGCTCGGGAAGGACTTTACGTTTTTTGCTGTTTTCAGACCTTGAGCTTGCACGTATAGGTCGCTGACGGCACAGTCATCTGACAATGCACTCCGTGAGCTTGCAACCGGTCCTACTGTCGCTCCCATAGTCTGTCGTTACCTTCCTGGTTTTCACACCAATGCATAATTATACTGCTTGGCAACGGAATTAAGCACGCATGTAACAATTTGCCTAGGAACGTTGCCTGCATGGCAGCGGCATGACTGTGATTCGAACCCGCAGCCTGTGGATCTCAAGTCAGACGTCACAACCAGTATGCCACAAAGCCACCAACGATTTAGTGATTGCTGTCGCTTTGTTGGTGGTGACTGTTTCGTTGTCATTTGAACAGTAAATTGTTTATTTTGCGTGGGTGTTTTACTGTTTTGTGTTCCAGTTCCTCCTAAACTGCTCGAGGGCCCCGGTAAAACTGAGGCCATAGAAGGCGAGGAGGCTGAGCTCAGCTGTCGTGCGTCGGGCTTGCCGAACCCCACGTTCAGCTTCTTCAAGGTATACTCATTGCATCTGTGTCAAGCATGATCGTAATGAATCGTCTCGTTTTTAGCATAAGTTTGCGCAGACATATTATGCAAATGCCTTGAAGGTTTTAAAAACTGACGCAAGTGAACACACTTACACCCAGATGAAAGAACGAATAGTAAGCACAAAATAAGACAATTTATTAGAACTCATTTACTACGAAAGTGAGGTGAATGACCTTTTGCAGATCTATCTTGCTCCAACGTTAGTCTTTTCCCGTCCGTGGACGAACGTAAAGGGAGTGTTTGACCCCCTAGCCCTATTGACGATAACAGCACTTTACGACAAGGACCAAAAGGTGTTTGGTAGCCAGGTTACACCATAGATGTAAAAACGTTGTTTACGTTTTTTATTCTTGCCACGTTTTTTTTACATTTTTTAACGTTTTTTTTATTTTGCTCAACGTTTTTTATTTAAAAAAACGTGCATTGAAAATCCCATCACAAGCTTTGTGAAGCACTTTTGGGACCACAGAAACGAATTAATAAGCCATAGTGATGTAGTTTACTTAGTTGGTCCAAATGCACTAAGTAAAATGTTTTTAACTAGTATATTTAGTTAGTTTAATGTTATTGTCTTATGACCACACAGGTGAATTGAAATTAAATGAAGTTCTCTTTATCTAAACTATAATTCCAGGTATACTGCACTTACATCATTAGGCATTAAGCAAAAAGTTGAACACATTATGGCCAACGTTTTTTATTCAACGTTTTTAAACGTTTTTTTATTTTTCCTGGAACGTTTTTTACATCCATGGGTTACACCCAGACGCTGAGAAGATAACTGGTATTTTAAACTCTCATTGCAAAATCGTGTCTCTGTTCTCTGACAGCATTACTCGCCACAGCACTGAAAGGACATCAGAGCAGTGGTGGTGCAATCAACAAGTAAATGCGTTTCATTGATTACGAATCTAATGCAAATCAACGCGCTTATAATTTTTGATGTTCATTTTTTTGGAACGAACGAAAAAATTGACGCAAAATAAAACTATCTGTTTGGATGTATTGAATAAATCGACTGTGGCATGTTATCAGGACGGCGTGCGGGTGATCAATACCAGTCACGTGGAGGTCGACACTGACGCGGGGTCTGTGCGCTTCAGTCCGGTGAAAAAGAGCGACGAACACACCAGATACAACTGCACGGCCACCAACGACGTCGGCAGCGACTCTGAACTCGGACAGCTGCGTGTTCTCGGTCCGTCGACCAGCTGTCACTGACTGTAGAGCTGTTTCTGTCTATCTGTCTGTCTGTTTGCCTTATGACTCTTCTGCAGCGTAACAGTTCTTTGGTACTGTGTCCGGCCGTGTTGCAGACTGACCTACGATCATTATCGAAAGATCTAAACGCACAGGAGCACGGTTTCGCGCCACTTCGTCGTTGATACATTAGTTTTTATTACCAGCGTCGTCGTGGCCGGCTGCCGTGGCAGTTATCCCTTTCCCTGAATTTGTGGAATTCGGGGCTAAAACCTTTGTTTGGAAGGAATTTAAGGGTAAAATTAAAATTAACGGAATTCTATCGGAAATTTGAAGCGTCTCTCCAAAAATTGTAACTTTTGGTCCGTCTACTTTTCTCTCCCATGAAGCCACCGTTTTTCACAGTTTATCATAGGCCTGCTATTTAATCAATTTTTGTGGTTGTCTGTTATTACTTTCTTTACACCATATAACGAAACAAATTAAGTGAATCAATCGTAATCATAACCAAGGCAAAACTGAGATATTGTTATATTTCAGTTTTTGACGCACTACAGATCGAGCGTCTATGACACGATGCGTCGCCTGTCCGTCTGTCCGTCCGTTTGTCTGTCACAAATGTCTTGTGGCTAAACGACAAGTCGTAGGGGGTCGGCGATGGTACCATCGGATAGGGCGCTGGCAACTTCCTATAGGCTGTCAATAGTAGCCATGTCTCCATCTGCAGTGGTTTGGCCGCAACTATCAGTGGAAAGTTTTAAGCTATAAGTGGCCATTATGGAAATGGTGAAAGATAGGGCCAAGGTTACTATTAATCACTAATAAGAAGTTGCATACGTCCTGACAGATTAGATGGAAATTATTGACCTTGGATGACTTTGAATGTCAGTACCGGCAGCACTGCAACAGGAACTGTATAGGCTGTAGCTCGTCTTCCTTAGCGACAGCTGGGCTTTCTTGTTTTGCCAAGGTTGCGTTGGTAGTGCTGCAACTATACTGGCTGAAAAAGCAGCAGTTAAATCGATCGTATAGGTCTACTCTGGCGTCGATTTAATCGGAGTGCAACGTGTATTTTTTTTGTTTTTGATTATTTTGTGACTATTTTTTCTTCTATCTTTAGTCCTAAATAAAGATTGGTCTTGCTGAGGCGAGGTTGTTGATGCTCAGTTGTCTGCTAATGCAGTGAGGCCGCTGATAGAAGAGCTGAGAGACATCGAGCAGCAGGAGTTTCGGCCGGCCGTGCTTCTATGTCAGTCGAAGGGAGATCCTGCTCCGACGATAACATTCCACAAGCTGGGCCGCGAGGCGCCCTACCAACTCGGTCGCAACGTAAGTACCGTCACAGCGCCACTCTGTTAACGTAGGGCCTAATACTTCATTAACAATTCGATATTGTACCTCGGCAAGTTGAATATGGAAATATCATATGAGACATATGAACAAACGACATTGTAGGCTAATCGATGAATACTGCCGTTAAACTACGTATTGTCTGGAGTAAACAAGTAAGTCAGTATGGGGTAAGCGCTGTTTTTAGCTTCAGGTAAAGTGCTATAGGCTTATTTATCTAAATCTGCGAGGCTGTTGTGCTGATTCTAACTCTGACCCAAAACGCCTAACTTAACCGTAACCACAAACATTCTTTAAGTGCGAATATCGTGAGGCAAGTTTTACTGTCTTCTCGGCCGCACTGAGAGATCCGCAGACGTGAAGCTAATGTCGGTGACCGGCCCTGATACTGGTATTAATGCCAGATAAAGAGCGTTGTTGTCTGTCTGGGGTGTTAGGAGAACGGTCACGTGACGGTGGAGGCCAAGGCGCCCGGACGCATGCAGCTGAGGATCGACCGCCTGCTGCCCACGGACTCCGGACGCTATGTCTGCAGCTCAGTCAATGACATTGGACAACACAACTCTTCCGCCAATATCACTGTGCTATGTGAGTATTCATCTAACACACCTCGTCTACCATACGATATCCCATTACCGGCATAGTGTGCGGCCGCCTTTTTTCAGCTGAAAATCGGCACACCGGTTACTTCTGTCATGGGAAACGTTCTCATCAGTTTTGTTTTTTTCGCATCTATTAGTTTTTGAGTTACCAGTTTGTATGTGACAGACAGACAGACGGACAGACGGATGGACGGACGAACAAGTCTGAACAAGACCCATGATGCAGCGTGTTAAGACGGCCGCATAATCAGGTCTGCCTAAAAACTGACCAAAGCCAGTTTGTGGGAGACCCAAACAACAAATAACGAATAGAGAATAAAAGAATTAAAGAAAACGATCATCATGAAACACGGCATAAACAGTTCGATAATTGGCAAACAAGAACATGCAGTCCGTAGCCAGGAACTCGTTAAAGACACGAATCACGTGAGCGGGAAGACGAAAGATTGGATTCAGCAACAAAGTACTGTGCGTTCAGACTGGAATCAATATTGCCATATAGTGCGTGTGCATATTCTGCCGAGTTATCTCACTAATAAAACTAATAGCTAACAGCCGGATGCGGGTGCAAGTATCTAGCAAACGTGTAAAACGTGCGATATTAGACAGTTATACGACTACTGTTATAGACTGCGTCTTGCTGTAAGGAACGGCCTAGTAACAGTAATAGAGTGTTTACACGATCGAGCAAACATCGAGCAGCTAGCTCGACGTTCTATGGTAATTAGCATGCTAATTAAGAGGGCGGGCGGGTTGTAATTGGAAGCCTGCGTAACACGTGATCAGCTGTGGGCTAAGAGCCTAAGCCTAAGTCTACATTTGAGCCAGGGGGCGGGGTTCCAATAGGCCTGCTTGAGCCAGCTCGATGTTTGCTCGATCGTGTAAACACCCTTTAATGAATGCTACGATGTAAGGCAGTCTAAATCGGCTACTGTAAAGCCCTTACAATGTTTGATTTGACTGCCTTACGTTGTATAATTCGAATGCTGAAGTGCGATTAAAACGACGTCGTAGGAAATAAATGTAGGCTAAGCCTATTGTACCTATTTTGATTGGAAAAAAGTTGAACATTCTTAATGTTGTACACATTACAGTGAGAATTTCAAACAGTATAGTAGTGGCACTTTATACTGCATTGCACTTACTCGAGTTTACGGCATTTTGCTCTTATGTACTTGTGTGTTTTATTTTTTCATCACAGGCTGAACGGTAGTTCAAGCCCTGTGTTAACGGCGACTTCTTTTTCTTATGGGAAAGCCAAAAATTCGACCCCCCACAGAATCAAAACCCCTGATCTGATTGAGATTGATTACGTCGGCGAGATGACCCCTCGTGCAAAATTTCATGTAAATCCCTCTAAGGGGGGCTTCCCGGCAAATGGGTGAAATATACGCAAAAATTTTTATAGCTATCCATATACCTTTTTTTCAGAAACTCACCTACAGGTCAGACCCTTCGGCGGATTTTTGCGTGCGATGGCTCAAACGACGCGGTCTCGCGCAAGGATGTGCCTTTTGGGGGTTAAAAAATTTGAAATTAATATTTAACGTATTTATTCGCAAAAATCGAAAAAATTACAATGGCGCCTATGGGGAAAATTAAGCAATT
>Ga0209367_1000557_pt1 | contig 38383 bp, 17 predicted proteins | sample WorMetLIZISLAND2_FD_187412 | JGI IMG/M metagenome (GOLD analysis project Ga0209367, IMG submission 187412) | Marine gutless worms symbiont microbial communities from Max Planck institute for Marine Microbiology, Germany - Olavius geniculatus... ...
CTTTTTTGTTTTAATATTGTTTTTTGCTTGTTGCTCCATGTTTTTTATCATTGTCCAGTTGCAGTTTTACATATAATGCATGTGTATTGTTAAAAAATTTCGCATTACATTTATGTAGCAAATGGTTAGCTGGCCAGTGCGACATCCGTACATTAATATCAGCGTAATTATTTTTCCTCCAGTGGGATTTTTTTTTGCAGAACTTGGTCTGTTTATTCACTACATTATTCTCGATCATCTGTGCAATTTTCTCTTTTATACTACTTTTTTCTAGGTTCTGCGTGACGTTACTGTACTAGTAGTAGTAAATTAGAAATTTGGTCATTTTTTTCGTAGTTTCGTTATTTACCGATTTTTTAATGTTGCCACCTTTCAAAGATAACTCTCACAATTTGTTGTATTTTTGTTAGTCACAGTGAAGCGTGACTTGATATTGATATGCTTTCTTGCCGTGTATTTGTACTTGTACTTGTACTTGTATGATGGGCCGGCAAGCCGTAGCTTTAAACGCCCATATCCTTGGCCCACAACGCATCCAGACGGTTCTTGAAAGAGTTGACTGACGGAGCCTCAGTGACTGACTGAGGAAGCCAGTTCCAGTGTAGGGCAACTCGCTGGCTGAAGAACATCTGACGCAGCCTTGAATCACTTCACGATACATACAAACGCTGGTTGTGTCCTCTTGTATTGTAAAGATTCGTAGCCAAGGAAAAGAACTGTCTGTAATCTATCTTCTCCCAGCCTCCCAGTAATTTGAATATCTCAGTCATGTTTCTTCGCAGTCTCCTTTCCTTCAGTGTTGTTAATCCCAGTTGCCGTAGCTGCTTTTCATAACTGAATTTTCGTAGCTGCGGTACCAGTCTCGTTGCTGTTCTTTGGACCCTTTCCAGTGTTTCTATATCCTTGTGTAGATATGGAGACTACGACTGAATACAGAACTCAAGACGCGGCCGGATATGTAGTTCTTGTAGATGAGAAGGAAGTCTTCGACAACAAGTTTCTTAAAATGCCTTCTCACCATGGCTATGATTCTTCTCGCAGCTGCTGCCGATTTATTACACTGACTGGTTGGTTTGAGGTCTGATCTGATGACTACTCCCAAGTCTGTCTCCTCCTGAACTGTCTTCAGTGGTACCTTCTGTGTGCCTTCCATTATGTAATAATCTGTTGGCAAAGAATGTCCGATGTGCATGAGTTTGCACTTTTCTACATTAAACCCAGAGCCCGTAAAGTTCTTTGAGCCATAGGCAAATGGTTGCATTGAGTGAAGTTTGCAAGAACAAGCATTAAATGTACCGTATACTAAATAGCATATTAGTAATTAAACTAACAGCGAAATATAATGACAAAGTGAACTGTGTTAACAATACATAAAAATGTGCACTGAATGGCATGCAAATGTGCAAGTTAAGAGGAACTGTTCTTTTCGCATGACTGCGCATAACAGTGGATCAGTTTGTTTACATTTATTGCCGTATTCTTCACTCTAGCCTGGCCAACTTTTATGGGCGTGGTTTAGCTGCTTGAGTAAATCGGCCAATAAAATCAGTGAACTGTGACACACGGCCGATATTGTTGTCTGCTACTTCGTGCAATATGAGCAAGCACAACAGCAGAAAGCAGATCGCAGAATTCTACTTGCATACTTTTTTTGCATCTAATGAATAAAAGTAATTAACAAACACATTAACTAAAATAAATATTCATCAGACTGTTGTCAACAATCATCATGGCGACATAAACAGAATTTTGTTGACCGATATACTAAAAGTCGGTCGACGAAATCGTCGAAGATAGAACATGCTCTACTTGGCCGACAAAATCGGGTGATTTTGTTGGCCGAAAAAATTGCCCGATTTTTGCATGACACACGACAGATATTTATCGGGCGATTTCATTGGTAGATAAAATCGGTCAATTTTATTGATCATCTGACATCCCCTTTACTCTGTTGCTGATCAACTGTAGCAGTGCAAGTTATCTAGTTGTTAGAGTATTGGTTGCAGTCGAATCTCACCATTGGTCTTTTACATTCAACTTTGAACAAATTATGGGTTTCATTCTATTTAACTGAATTTCAGTTTTTGGTCTTGGGAACGATGATTTTATATAACTTTCACTCCTGGGAATGAGAGTGCTTTTGTGTTTTTTTTGTATGAAGGTTTTGCACATTATACTTTTGCCTGTTGTAGTACTACAAGAACAATGGGTTCCGGAGTTAAAGATGATGTGTATGATTTTCTATTTAAAGGTTTGAACTTTTCGTACATTGTCAGTTAGATGAATAAATTGTTTTTTACTGCATGAGTAAAAGTGAAATTTCGGGTTCCAGGGTATATTGAGTTGACATTGCTGTTTTCTGTAAACAAGACAACTTAGATCACGTTTTGGTGTGTAACTTTGCGCACTATGTGCAGTTGATAAGTGTATGTGCACTACTTTGTAATGTCACTGCTGTATGCTTCAGCGATTGATGTTCGTTGCAGTTGTGTTGATTGGTGATTCTGGAGTCGGGAAAAGCAACTTGTTGTCACGTTTTACACGAAATGAGTTTAACTTGGAAAGCAAAAGCACCATAGGAGTCGAGTTTGCCACTCGGTAATATCAAATGTTGTCTTCATCATGAAGCACTGTAGAAAGTGGACTGTTATTACTACTAGCCATTAGTGTTATTATTCTTATTATGTTTTTTTAACTATTTAAATTCACTTGTTACAGTCTTCCTAGCTCACACCAGCAGATTCCCGCACCAGAGCAAATCATATCTACAAGTTCAGAAACATTCAGCATCTTCATCAGCCTACAAGAATTCATTTTTTCCTCGAACAATTTCGCAGTGGAACAATTTACACAAGGACATTGCTGAAGCACCATCTCTGAGCTGCTTCCGGAATCATCTGCAGATGTAGCTTATCTGTGTGTACTCGACGTTGGCGCGATATCCCGCTGGGAGTTTGCCAACTACGTTCCTGAACCAGAACCAGTGTTTCAGTTTCATGCAAAGTAGATGAGGTGTTGTGAGCTAGCTCACATCTTTCTACATCTTTTTGATAGTTGTTTGGCTTGCTGTAATATTTTTGTTCTTAGTGTACACAGTCAATTGCTCCAGTCAATCAACTATCATTTACTTTGCATATATGTATGGTGTCTTTGCTGTCACTGCATGGAGTAGATTTAATCTGCTCTGCTCAGTAGCACAGTGCAGTAGCATGACTTATGGTTTGTGGTAGGAGCATTGATGTCAATGGCAAGATCATTAAAGCTCAGATATGGGACACAGCAGGACAAGAACGTTATAGGGCCATAACCAGCGCGTCAGTATCTTACACATATCCACTTCTGATGTTCTGTTTAGTCAGATAACGTAAGTCTCACTTGCAGCCAAGAGAATGAAGTTTTTTAGAGCTTCTAATTATATATATGCTTGCGTTGGGTCCACTGCCTCTCCAATGTTATTCTGTCATTTACTTCATACTTATGTTGTTTGCCGATTTTATTATATGGTCTTGAAGCTGTTACCATTTCTAATGCTAATCGTCAAATCCTGTATGTTACTTGGAAAACTGCTTTGTATAAAATTTTTAAATTAAACGATGAGGTGAATTTGTTGTATGAATATTGTCTTGGTATTCTGCCTATATCCTATGTATTTGATTTACGCACATTATGTTTTTTTGTTTAAACAAAGTACTCATATTATTTCTGTTCACAACATTTTTTACGATGTGTTTGGTTTTTTGAGTTTAACGAATTATGTTCAGTTTATTCTGTAGGTAAACTCTCTCATGGACATTTTAAAGCTTGTGTTTGGTATGCTCTTTGTGTTTGTATAACTTAGGTTTATTGTTTGTTTTACTTTCTTTCTGTCTTTGTTTCATTCTACACTGCTTTTGTGTGAATAAAGATTATCATAATCACAATTAATGAACTAAAAGAAAAAAAACTTTAAAATGCAGATTGTAGTAATTTCTTGAAGCTTCAGCTGTTTAGTGGGTTGGCTGTCACTACTCTGTTTGTATTTGAGAAATGCTTAATTGTACATTATAATCATTTATCATTATTAGCAAGAACTATGAATATTTATTTAGTATTATAAATGTGATGGAACTTATGTATTTTTATGCACAACAGCAGCTACTGTTTTAGCGCATCTTAGCTATCGCAATTCTGTCTGTCCGTCCGTCTGTTCGTCGATCAGTCAAAAATGGTGCAAGCTAGGATCACCAAATCTTCACCTTCGGCTGCCTGGAAGATTCTAGTTTCAGGATCCGTAAAGCTTTTCCGTAAATTCGAAAGGGGTCACCTCAAGCAAGGACTCTAAATGACAGAGGGTGGGGAAAATTTGCGATTTCCAGTTGATACGGCATTGGCTGAGCGAGGCAGATCATGCCTTCTGGCGAGTACCAGTAAAACACTACAGATAATTAGCCGCCGATCGTCTGTCACCTTCTGTCGACTGTAAATTTTGTTTACTGGGCTTTCAAACATGCACCGCTGATGCGCATTCCCCTTTGCATTAATGGGGCTTTTCTTGTTATTCACTGTTGTTAAATTTGGAATTTATATTTGTAAGTCGTTAGTCAGGAGATAAATTTTTTCAGATAGGCCTAATTAATTGTACTGTTTTTAACTAATGTCACCTGGTGTGGTAGGCAGTGTTGTTGTAATTACAGCTATTACCGTGGTGCTGTCGGTGCACTGGTGGTATATGACATTGCCAAGCACGTGACGTTTGAAAACGTCGAGTGCTGGTTGAGAGAGCTACGAGATCACGCAGATGTCAACATCGTTGTGATGCTGATTGGCAACAAGAATGATCTCAAACACTTGCGAGCTGTCCCCACTGATCAAGCGCGCTTATTTGCTGGTGAGCAATTTACTTGCATCAGCAGTTGCATGACTCGAAATAATACACGACACTGGTGCATGCAAAGTGGAATATGCATGTTTTGTATAAATTGATATTGATTAGCGTTGATCCTGGATCACTGGGGTTTTTACTCTTTTCATCCATTGACAGGTTGTAGCAGGATGCTTTCTGGAAAAAATGGCAAAAAGTTAAACTGTGGGGGGGATTTTATCACCTGACTTTGAGTCATCAGTCATTTGCACTGCACATAAACGACCAAAATGTAGCCATAAAATGTGTTTCAAGAGTCCAAAATTTGTAAAATTTCCGTAAAAAAATTTGTTTGCAGCTGGAGCTCCACCCTGGATTCTGCATGGGGAGATACAGCACTCTTCCAGACTCCCAAGCTGGATTTTTTTGGGGGGTGAAGGTGTGGCAAGAGAAGGGGGGGTAGATCATAATTCTACAAATAATAACTACATATGTACATATGTCGGTCATATGTCATCTATTGTACTGGACTGATTGAATGGAAAAAATATTATCATTTAAGATTTAAGTCCAGATTTGAAGAATTCGCAGTTGATTCGATTAGAAAGAAAAGCTGTAATTGTACAGTGTACATAGTTGATCTGTAAACTATACTGTAGTGCAAAAGCTTTAGACAAACTGTTAGTGAGTTTACGGTATTGTATTAGCTTTATTGGATTTTTACCTCCGCCAAGGAGGTTATGTTTTTGCCGGTTTTTGTTTGTTTGTTTGTTTGTTTGTCTGTCTGTCTGTGTGTTAGCAAGATAACTCAAAAAGTTATGGGCGGATCTTTCTGAAATTTTGAGGGTATGTCGGCGTGACATAAACTACAGGTGATTCAGTTTTGGGGGCAATCCGGCACCGCTGGCAAAGCGGCAGTGTATCCAATCACTGTTTTTTACGTCAAGTAGAACTATAGGTCACTGTGGAAAATGCAACTAGGCCTATAGTTTGAAACGCGTAGGTGAAATCTACATTAAAATCTGACAAGCACTTGGCGGAGGTACCTGTGAGCTATGATTGCTTTCTAGTTTGCAGTTTATTCTTGCTGTTAAGTTGTTTTTATTCATCACTCTGTCTGACAAAATAACTATCGATTATACCATAGATGTACACGTAAGCTGCATATTGGATGTAATTTATTGTCTGTGTGAACTGTAAAGAGAGAAATAGTTTGGCATTTATTGAGACGTCCGCGTTGGATTCTACCAATGTTGAACTGGCATTTACTAACATTTTAACAGGTATTTTCTGCATTTTGAAGTTGCTGTCAATTAGAAATTTTTTGCACCAAGGACTCGGATGCTTTTAGATGACAGACACAACCTCCTTGTACCATCAGTGTCGTCAACTACAAATGTAACTTGCATTGGCTTTTTTCTGCATCTGATGAACGAATACAAATTTTATAGATTAACCACAGTGGAATAAAAAAATGGATGACTAACGAAATAAAAAATTAAAATGAATATGGTATTATTTTTTATTTTTGGACAGTCGCTGTGGTAACATGACGATAATGTAAACAAAGTCTGTTCGTCATCCAATTTTTTGGTGAGAGTTGCATGTGTTCTGTCAGACAAGACGTACGGTTGATTTTCGTATGATGCCCGACTGATTTTTTTTGCTGGCAAAATTGGCCGACTCTATCGTTCATATGTCATCTGCTTTAGAGGTGTAGTATCTCGCAGACCGTGTAACAGCACTACTGTGCGCCACTGAAGTCTTTCTTTTAGCACATACTGGCACTTTACAAGTCAGATTATTTTATTATTATTATTGTGCTGTGTTGGTCTGTTAAGCAGAGATCTACAAGGTTGTATCACAGCGGCAGACTTGTGAGAGTCCTGATGATGACGATTTATCACCAACGAGTCCTAATCCACGTAGCCTCGGCGTGACCTCCGCTGCTGGTCTGGACACGGAGCAGAACAAGAAATCCTGCTGCTCGTCGTCGTAACGTTCAGTCCAATAACATTCTGCTTCTAGTCGGTCTATCTGTCTGCACTGTGTATCAGACAATGTTCATTCATCTCATTCTAGCTAAGGTCCTGTTTTTCCATGCACATTTGTTGGCCAATCAAATTGACGTCCGATCAACTTTGGGTCTTTATTGGAGATCATCTCAATGACCGTTTTTCCATTGTCAATTAGCGACTGATCGTCTATCAAATCTCCAATCAAGTTAATGGTTGATTATTGGCCAGTCAAGTCAGATAATTGATGATTGAACGTCGTGATCTGCTGTTTGTTGCTTATTCGCACCAGAAACATCGCTTCACGTTGCCAGTCAGAACGGCAATTCACGCATTAAAATGAAGTTCCAGGCATGGCAATCAATCACTACCGATTAATTTATATTGTGCATAGTGTTTTGTGAAAAAATAAAATGGATAGACGCTCCCGTATTGATTTGCGATAGAACGTATTTTTGACAATATCGTTGATATCGTTGCTATGACGACGTTTACTGGCTATGGCGTCCACTCGCAGCGCATGCTGGGTAATTTAGCGCAACACCGCAAATTGAGGTCACTGTCAGCCAATCAGATGGCATAAAGTAGGCTCAGTTGACGGTGAATCAACAAATCGTGGATCATGTTAGTGGAGATTAAAAAACGCATGGAAAAACGAAACACAATCAATTCTGAACATTAAGTTGATCGGAGATCAGTAAATTGGAGATCAGATTTGATTTGATTGGCGATGGAAAAACCGGACCTAAGTCATTCTTGCTGCCATTGCCAGCCAGTGTTGCTGTTCATGTTGCTGCTGTATGTTGCCCCAGTGTATATAAGCACCGACCATCGGCATTTTGACAGCTTTTGATATTCTGCATTATAGACATCATGATTGTTAGAACTGACTCGGTGACATGGTGTAACCAGTGATTGCATGCCGGGATCGATTTCTCCCTCTTGGGATCTTTGATTAAGAAATTTGTAATCTTGTGATCCCAGGGTCCCATTTTTAGGATTAGCTTATATATTGGTCGTTATTTAGTATCATTATAGTAGTTTTGTTAGATTTACTTCATTCATCAGATGCAGTAGGTCTACCTGTAGGTGTAGGGAGTGACTTTTGTCGGTCAAAACGCTAATTACGGTATGCAGAAAGCATTCTCGTGTGCATTACTAATTTTTGTGAGATGGCTGAAATTGTCATTTTATTATCTTAATTCAAAAAAGCACTATCTTAGCAAGAGTTTCTGTAAGTTGTTATAATTCCAGGATTTAGGATTGCTGAAAACAGCCCCGGGATGCTGTGCTTTGGGATCCTGGTATTAGGATCCTGGTAGGTGCAACTATTTGAATTTGGCTGCCAAGTTTTTGCATCTGAGTGCGGAATGCTTTACCGTATCAGAAGTTCGTAGCATTGACATATCACATGACAAGTATTACTGCAAGACGAATGGCGAGAAGAGCGCATGTCTTTTGCATCTGAGCGCATTGCTTTTTGTGTTTTGAGCTGGTGAGAGTTAAAGCAAACTAAACTGTTGCACCAGATCTTTTTTGTGCATGTTCTGACAAATACTGACTCGGCATGTATTTGTAAGTACATTCATCACGCTGCTACTGTAAACCGCATTCTGCTGAAACAGTGGATCCGTTTTGTTGACATCTCTGTGTCATATACTGAACATTTTTTGTATAGTGAAGTAAGATATCGTATGCACTGCAGGTCACTGTCATTAGAAGATGGGCAAAATCAGTCTGTCACAAATACAAGCTAGGTTTTTCTGAGTAGCTGGTTCAATGCAAACAGTGGAATGGTCGCTCATTTCAGCATTGGCCTAACAGCTTAACAGTAGTTGATCTCACATTATCAACAGGCCCAAAGCTGCACTAGTCTGAAAGTAAAAACAGTGTGCAGCTTTTATTGTTGGACTTTTGTGATTTCTGTCCATAATTTCAACAACCATGTGACGGTTATTTATATTAGTTGGGACATTCAGGATTCCTACAGGTCAGGGAAAACTGGAAAAAGTCGGGGAATTTGTGTGGTCAGGGAAAGGTCAGGGGAAAATATTATTTTTGAAAAGTCAGGGGAAGTGATCTTGGATCATGCAGACTGCGGATATCTGTGATTTTTGTGTCTCCAAATATTAAAAAGCAGGCAAATTTGCAGTTTTCATTAAATGTCTAAAAGCTAGAAGTGTTTCAGCCTGAGGGGGCTTTGCCCCTCTGACCCTTCACGACCAGGGGCTCTGTTATTTGCATATGGCTCCATTAGCCGTGTTTTATTGCCTTATGATGTAGTGTACTTTTTCTGACATTTGTGCAATAGGTTATTGTTTCAATAAGGTTAAGGCAGTTGTCATTTCGTGACTGGAAAAGTCGGGGAATTTTGCTACAGAAGACCTGTAGGAACCATGGAACATTTGCTGTTTCTCTGTCAGTTACTTGAGGTAATTAGCACACTGTTCTACATTGCAGTTGACCGATCGGTTGCATTGAATGATGATTTTGTGATGCATGTGATTTGTGATTTATGTGGATATTTTACGTATGTGTAATTACCTTCTAGTTGAATGTGTGTGAAAATATTGTCAACGCAATGATCTCACATTAGCACAACAGATCTCGTATACAACATTGTTCAGAATAATTTGTAGTTATGATGTAAATACGTTGTTGATTTTTTACATTTGTATTTATTTTTCAGACTATCATGCTGTTAGTAGTTAAGTTTTTTTTAAAAATATTTATTGTGTAGTTAATTATACACTATGAAGAGTTGACACTGATTGAGTGGGTGATGTTATTGTGGTATCTGATAGAAGCTCACTGATGTTATGTTTGACTAAAAGTCATGAAACAAGCATTTTCTGTTATAGCTACTATCTGGTGCATTGCGTAAATAAATGCTTGATGTTAAATGTCTGTACTTTTTCAAAGAAATTAATTTTTTTCATCTGATATCATTTTTTGAGCTGTTTTATGCTTCATTCCTTTAGTCTGATGATAATTATCTATGCAGTAAGATAGACCATGAGCTATTAGTCCCCACAACCGCCACCGCCTCGGACCGCACCCAACTGTTAAGTTAGCGATCCTGGACCACTAAGGTTTCACGCCGCCGCCGCCGATAAACAAGCAGTTTTAGTGGTTTAATGAAAAAAATAAAATCAAACATTGTGTTGTGATTAGACTGCTGCAAGCAGAGCTGCCAGTGCAAATGCGAGTGTCTTTGTCAGTCGTCAGTTTTGTACTTTGGTATTGGAGACACGGATGTTTTTCCGTGCGAAAACGGTAGTTTATTGAAAGTCGTTACAAATCACGTAGGCTGCCTATAGGTTGTTGCTTTTGGGTCTGAAAAATTGCTACCAGTGACAGACGTTTTAGCAGTCCAGACTGCTAAGCCAGCCATTAAGGCCTTACTTAGCAAACGGTTCCGGGGACTATGAGCTATTGCTTGTCTGGTGATCAGCAGTGTTGTCATAGGAGCTGGGGTAGTTGTGCTCTTTGAGTTTTCAGCACCCCATACTTGCTGAGAACTTTCTGGTAATAGCTGGTGGGCTTGCATTGCGGCTAGTCTTCTGGGCAGCATACCAGTAGTGTGTCTGACGTTGTTGGAAATTAAAAGCAGAATGTTTGATCGGTTTGAGAAGGACAGATTGTGCATTCAAATTGTAATTGCATCTTTTATTGTCGTATTTAACTTAATTTCTGCACACTGACGTCATTTCATGATGTACATTGCTGAGATTGTTTGTCATTAATTTAGTTTTTAATAAATATATGGTTGATAATGAATGCGTATGCTGGAAGTGATTCCATTGTCAGATGTGTTCTCTTCATCCCCGTGCTGAATGTGCCATTGCCAACATGTTTTATTGTGTGCTATTTCTGCCAATTGTTGCTCATTTTGCAGCTTTGTTTTGATAGAATTGTCAACATTGATTGTTCATCTATACTCATCTTGAGCACATTAGAGATTAATTTAGCATTAATTCAACATTGTGTGCTATACAAATTCACATTTTATTTACCTACTTACTTTACTTATCATATTTGAGAGTTGCGACCGCCAATAACTTCTAAACGGCACGACGTACGGCCGCAAAATTTTGCACGCAGGTTCGTGTCGTACGTGACCGGGACATGGGCTAGTTCATTCATCTTTGTGTTCAGCATAATGTCGATGTGGAAGGTTCCTTTCTTATGTGTGCAGATGTGATTGAGTTTCGTATTGCTAAGTGGACTGCTGCGAAGTATTTACACTGAAATCTCATATCAAATTGCAGCATTAGTTCTATTTTATTTAATAACAGAATGCTGTTGTTCAATCATTTTTATTGCATTATGGTATATAATGTTTCGTTATGGCATAAGTGTTGTAGATATGAGTGCAAATAAATGAAGTCCGTGTCTTTTTGTGGTAAATTGAAAACGTTTTCTCAAGACCTTTTTGTCAAGACCAACACTTTTAAAGACCAATGCTATTTTGCTCCCGGGATGCCTCGAAACCAAGACCTTGGTCAGACGATTACGTTACTGATTAACAGCTCAACTTCTTCACCAGTGACCTGTTCAGATCTCGGAGTCACATATCACAGCTTACATGTCCGCTTGTGATCTTCACTCTCACTAATCTCACCACTCATCATAGATGTAAAAAACATTTTAGGAAAATTTTTTTTAAAAAACGTAAAAATACCTGGCAAGAATAAAAAACGTTTAAAACGTTGAATAAAAGGCGTTGGCCGTAATTTGTTCAACCTTCTTATCTAATGCCTAATGCTGTAAGTGCAGTATACCTTGAATTACAGTTTAGATACAGTGAACTTTATTTACTTTCAGTTCAACCGTGTGGTCATAAGACCATAGCATTGAACTAACCAAACATGCTAGTTAAAAAACTTTATTTAGACTAACTTTATTTGGACTGACTAAATAAAGTACATCACTATGACCTATTATCTCTTCTGTGGTTCCAAAAGTGCTTCTCGAAGCTTTTGATGGGATTTTCAATGCACTTTTTATTTTAAATAAAAAACGCTGAGCAAAATAAAAAAAAAACGTTAAAAACGTGGCAAGAATAAAAAAAACTTTTTTACATCTATGCCACTCATCACTTCTCCCATCTTTCGTTCCAAGCTTATAGCAAATCCTACCTTTTCACATGTTCCACCATGGCATAGACTGTTCCATATTCCGTACTGCTTTCGTGAAATATTGGATTGTTTAAGGCTCGCCGGTTTTCTGCTTTAATTCTATTCATTCGTAATTCTTTGTTGGGCTTGGTAATTGTCCATGTACGTGGCATATGTTATACGCAGTCACTCAGATTAGGCCTATGGGCATGTAGTTCTGATTTTCGCAGGTAGTGCAGAAGCAGACTATGGGGGAGATGGGAAATTGAATGGTCTTTTGATGGCCAGCTGTCTCGGGAATATTCACGTCAAAAGCCATTAAAATCTGATGATCCTTTTTCAAGTTACAATCGAAAATGTTGGGGATGTTTTATTGGGACACAATATAACATTTTTCTCATCGTATCAGGCAGTTCTGCGCCACGCGCAGTAAATTGTCATCAAGTGATTTTCGACGCCGTTATACGATTGTAATCTTCTGCAAACTGGCCAGCGTAAAACTGAACGTTGGCTTACATGTTCTTTGCGTGTCATTCGCCGCAGACGACTACGAGATCGAGGATTTTTGCATGAAGTGGCGCGCGGTTGTACTTGCAGCGGTTGATGAACGATCGTTGGCGCCGATCGATCGATCTCTAATGGTCGCTCTGCTCTCGGTCAATGTACAAAAACGGCCTGCTGCTTTACTACATGCACGATAAGCGACTATTGGCCAACAACAAAGACATTGGCTGGCTGCAACGGTGCTCGGCATAGCCTACGTACGGTTTTTTGTTATATTTTTTTACATTGGCCCATAAAACTCGCTGCCGTTAACGCTGCATTGCTCTTTCGTATCGTACTCGAGCTCGAATTGCGTTTCCTTTTCGATTGACATTGACCACATAATGATACAAGAAATATCTTAGATTGTGACCAATCTAATGTACACCTCGCGCGCATTATTTTCTTTTGTATTCTTTTAACTGCTTTTAGTTCCTTTCTTTTCACACCGCAAATAGCGGTGCCCACAGCATCACCTTGCCGACAGCATCAACCGTGCAACTGACGTCATCACGTCACTTGACCCCAAAAGGTCAAACTCGTGACCCCATTATCTTTGAGGTGCTAGATAGACGCATGGCCTTGTCCATAGTGACGATGCGTCTATCTATCACCGTTATGGAGATATGGCGCCTCAAAGATAATGGGGTCACAAGTTTGACCTTTTGGGGTCACGTGACGTCATCGGTCTCGTGACCGTTCGACTCCCGAGGGTCGACTTCCTATCGGTGGTCCATAGTGACCAGGCGTCTATCTAGCACCGTTATGGAGATATGGCCGTTTGAAGTTCTTCCAGGAAGGCTCTTCCAGGAACAGAAGTCGGTCGTTGGTCTGTCATCGGTCGGTCGGTCGGTGGTCCTCAATATTACACTGATGTATGTAAAAAAACTTACCAGTTTACAGCTGTGTGTGAGGACGATGTGATGATATCAGTCCTCTAAAACAGCAAAAATCATTTGGGTAACCTTAGATGGGGCTATGCATATGGCGTCCTTACAAGCTGACTTTAGTTGGTAATCACTAAAAGTGTAGTAAATTTCAAACAGGAGGGGTGTATATTTTACCTATATGGGGAGCAAAAACCCCTGGGCGGATTGAGTTTAATTTTTGGTGGTAGGCATCCACGACGTAATCAGGCCATTCAAATTTGGTGACGATCGGTTCAGGGGTTTGAGGTTGGCTGAAGGTCAAAGTTTGCATTTTCCCATAGACTTTGAAGGTCGTCCTTACAACACTCACACTATCGTGTGAGGTGTGATTTTATATACTCCTTTTCGCTACGTTAGGAACGTAGCGCGCGAGGAGTAAAAAATGACAAAATGCCTAAATTGTACGCTGTGCAAATGTCCTGTCGATAAGAAATGAGAAAGCCGCGCGGTATGCCGCAATCAGTTTGATCCAGTAAGCTATCAAAAATGCGTGTAACTTACAAGCAACCACGGGCTACATTTTTGCCGCTGACATTTTTATTTATAATTTCCTGGTTGCCTTCTAAAGATGCAGGTTTTGTGCAGTAGAGTTCGTAATGATCGTTCAAGGTCGTTCATTTCGGTAGCAATCGATAGCGGCCGTAGGCCTAATTAAGCATCTTTGTTTTCGTGAAACAAATGTGGACTGATTTTAGAGTTGAACTCTTAACAGTCCCTGTCACCGATGTGGATGTTCGTTATTCGGTAGTCTCTAATGCAAAGTTCTCAATATTTTATACGGAGACCATGTTCACAATGTTACAGTACAACACTTCGCTCTAGACGTCCACAGTTCAGAAAACACTGCTGCAGAAGAGTAGATAAACCCATTTAGGACTACTCCATTCTGTTCTTCGAACCAGCTGGAACTTCTGGACCCCGTGGTCATGCCCGCATGAGTTTGAGTTACATCAAAACACTCCTGCGCTACTCCGGTCTACATTCAAGCAAGCCCCGTGGCTCATCGTGTGATGAGTGGCGTGTCGTCTGCGTTGGGATTGACGTGTTGCGACCGTGCGACGTTCAGCAAAGATAAAGTTGGACAATTGGTCCGGCGTGTGGCGGACACACTGCTGAAGTGAAGAAGGCACGCCACACGGTAGGCCTAGGCTACATTTAGTGTATCGACAGTCTGGACAAGTGGACATGTGTCCTAATTAATGGCGTATACAGATAGCCGCTCAGATTTTCCACCGATTGTCGGTGATGCCGTTAGCGTTGTCACTGATGAGTTGGGGATCGAAACAGTACTGACGATTCGTTATTTTACGGACAGCAGAAAATCGATGCAGAGTGCAGGTGGTTGAAAAATCAGAAAATGTCACTCACGGACAATCGAGTCCTGATTATTTGCATCCGGGGAAGGAAATCGGGAAGAAAAAATGCGGTCGTTTAGTTTCACCAATGACATTTTAGCAAGTGCGTCGAATTTTCAAACGACTCAAAATCGGAACTAGAATTTCTCCAGTGTTTCACCGAACTACGGCACTGGCAGTTAGTGCGACGTCGACGGCATACATGTAGGCTACATGTAATTAGCGTCACATTTGTCCTTGTCTCCAAGACTGCGGTGTGTGCAGATGCTATTGCTGACGTCGATGACCAGCGAAAAACCTGGCGACGACAACACTTCACTCGGGATTTTCTTTAATTTGTCAATAATTGCTAAAGCGATTGACAGACTGCGATATTGCTATAACGCATTTCGTGCCGGCGTCGGGAAGCTTAGACAGGTGTTAGTATTCATTATAGTTTCGTATGTCGTTAGCATGAGCGGTGTGCGACACATTCCCAGGCATTCTAAGTCGATCAATCCCGCAGCACCAATTCAGCTAAGGTTTACTAAAATCTTTGTATTATCAAGTCATCATCATGGTCATTAGTAGGTCACTAGGCTTTGCTGGTCCACTTTCGTACGGACGAAGAAGGTAGGCCTACTTTTAACGCTGCCGCTGGACCATCAGAAAGACTCGTTGGAAGAGTCTCATGAAATATAATCGTTGGGCCGAGTTCGGGGAAGTTTAGGCCTATGCGTCCAAGAGTCTTAAAGCTGGAGGTTAACACTGTGTGATGATGTAGTAATTATTAGATGTAGTGATTGCTAGAAATTGCTGTTTTTGCGGCGATGTTTTGACATCACAGTAGGCCTACGCTTGTCCATAAGCCTTTATTGGCTTACTTTTAGGACGATGGAGACATGGAGATAAAGACAATAGACTGGCTCAGTCGTTTTGGTCATAGATGTAAAAACATTTTTAATGTTTTTTATAAAAGTTTTTAAAAAAACATGTGTTTAGTTTTTTTATTTTAAAATGTTTTGTTGATTTTTTAATGTTTGTTTCTATTTTTAGTGTTCTTGTGCTTTTTAATGTCGTGTATTTTGTTCTTGTTAAAACATAAACATACAAAATTACAAATATGATTTATTTTTTATACTCAAATTGCGTTCAGCTATTTTTGATCAGTACATTCCGTACATTCGGGTTTTTAGTCTTTACAAATGGTAGGTTTTTGTTTTTAATTAGCTAAATTAGATATTCTTTGCGTGTATAATGGCGAAAAAAGTAGCGATTGGAAACATCTCCAGTTTAATGTTTTTATGCATGTTTTATAGTGTTTTTATAAAAGTATAAAAACATGTTTTTTATGTTTCTTATTTGCAAATCAATGTTTTTAACTTCTATGGTTTTGGTGTCGCGTGGTGCAACGACAACAGTACCGCCTTCTTTTGTGTGAGATCGCTTGACAACAGCTGTCTCGAGCTTCTGCAGCAACGTTTCATAAGCACAGAGAAGCAGACGGACGGAGGGACAGACGGACAGTCGTAAGTATGACGACAATTAATACGGCGCTTTGTGCTGCGTACATCGCGCGCTGAACATTAGCCAGCTTTATAGTCGTTCGGAATGGCCTATCACCTGTAGCCCGCGCTCTCTTTCGAACAGTAGATTAATCGCTTTTACTTTGATAGTAGGCTACATTATAGCAGACGCACCTAGCTTTGATGCAACTTGAAATAATTTCCTTACGTAGATGCAATTAGTCAGTGAATCCGAACACAGATCGTCGGCGCCAAAGTCACAAGAACGTCACAGCGGAACTAGTCCCCGGAACCGCGGCCGCCGCTGCCGATAAGCTTTTAGTGCTTAAGCAAATGGCAAGTGTTTGTCACTGGCAGTGTTCAAAAAAAACGCTTTCAACTTCGACGGTCGACCAGAACGCGTCTATAAGAGGTGGACTGTTGTCACAGATTGCAGGCTGTTCTACAGGATGGGCTCATAAAAAGCGGAACTCCACTGTCTGGTTAACGGCGGCTTTTACCCAGGAGATTTCTGAATGAAAGTTTGTGCTCATAGACCTTACTTCCGTCTCTCACATAAACAATCCTTTGGTCTCTGATACGTTGTTGCTAACATTAAGATGTTATCGTGCAAGTAGGTATTCAGGGGCTCACGATGACATGGTCTAATCTATCAAATCCTTGCCAACATCTTTCGCTGGCTCTGGCGGCGCTTGGCAAAAAGTTTTTTTTATTTGACGCATTGTGCGTATGAATTAATTTTAGCGGGTTGCAAATGTATTACAGCGCGCTGAATTAATTTTGGATTCATACAATTGGCCTGTCATTTTTCTGACGTTAATGGTATGACGGTGCGTATATCATAAGACATAACATGGTTACTTATTTAAGTTTATCCTATTTTTATAAGGTGCCTTAATTACTGCGCGTCTTCAAAAACATCTGCTCCTGTTCGGCAGAATGTTTTTCCGTAACTTATGACATTTTTCGTGGCTATTTTTTGATAAAAGGTCTATTCTACGTTTACATTAATCAGCAGCGTTTGCAGCAAGACGCCCTAAGCATTTAGTTCAGATTGATGGCTGGAGAAAGATTAAAGCGATCGAGACAAATGCGAACGTGTCGCTGTGGCCGATGACGCCTCATAATGACGTCGGCGACAGAATTTTATCTGACAGCGAGCTGCATCAATAGCTCTTCGACGTAGGCTGCTAAGACGTGCTGTAATTAGCACACTGCGTGGGTAAGTAACTAGGCCTGAAGGATGCTGGGTGCTATCGCATGCACATATTTATTAGCGTGCTCTCAGAGACAGTTAATTGTAACACGTATACTTCATACTATCACAGGCGTCGTCTATTTAGAAAAATAAGCGGGAGAGAAATTTTCGATTGACAGCTGTTAATTTCCGACAGAGAAGATTATGGGTGTTTAAAATTTTAATTTTGCCTTTAAATTTCTTAAAAATGGAAATTTATAGCGCAAAATTTTACATCTTTGGCCGAGTTTTTTCTGCGATAGCCCGCAATTTAAGGAAATGGAAAATTGCCTTATTGCCCTAGAGCTGTTAGTGTCACGACGCCATTGCCAATTATCCCTAACAGTAAGTGGCACGCCGGTTCACAGTGGGCATTGCTATAGACGGACAGCCGCATTATCATGTCGACATTAGACGGCCGACATCTTCGCTTGTTACGCCGCCGTCGTCCATGGGGCATTGCACAGCTTACTGACAGAAATAAAACTGCTTTGAGTTAGGCCACGAATAACAGCAGGTTCTTTCTTATATTCTTAATGTACCTAAATAAAACGCAATAAGTATAGTAAATAACGGACATTTGAAATTTTTTTAAAATCCGACAGCGTATAAGCAGCAACATAATGTTGATATGTTTTAAATACGCATGGCAACATACCAAACAGATAATACGTTCGCGAAGCAAACGAATAACAAATAATCGTCAGTTCAATAAATTAATTTCGCAGATGTAGGTCCTTATCAAGCATAGACAGTGCGCTGTCACGGACAGTAAACGTTAATGTTTTTTAATCAATTATATCGTAATAGTAAAAAGTACTGAAAGTACAACGAAAATAAACTGCCAAAAAATCTAAAATGTATTACAGCATAAAACAAAACGTTACATATTTGGCGCATTAAATCTGGTTATCGACTGCATTCAGTGGTTCCGCTGTATGAATTATAGCAGTATCAGATCACTTTATATTTGTAGCTTTCGCAGACCCCACGTTTTATTCAGCTAATGTTCAAGACGGCATCCGATGCCATAATGAATCGTCATCTTTAACGAATCGTACCTTAGTTGCTGCAATGTATAGAGCATTCATGTCATCAATGTATCGTTACAACGTTCAGTTTACATAAGTCACACGCAATTGATCGAACTAAAAACCCTTCTTACAGTCTGTGGACGTACAGGAAGGACCCGCCAGTGGCGTCATTTCAGTAAATCGTTGGGAGGGGTTTTAGTAATCCACGTGTGGGGAGGTCTCTGTGTACATAACGTATTGTTCTTGCAGCAGTAACACTGTTTCAAAGGTACGATTTACGGGGGAAAATGAAATCATAAATCCTTGGGGGTCCGTAGATCCCTCCAGCCGCCCCTCCCCCGTTAAGCTACTGAAGCTCATACACTCACTGCGCACAAATGCTGCTGCGACGACTTTTAATTTATACTAAATTACTACACGGTGTCAGTAAAGGTGGTGACGTGGCTTAGCGGTAACGCGTTTGATTCGATCAACGAAGTTACTCTACGCCGGGCCGGGTTAGTACTGCGATGGGTGACTGCCTGCGGGCAGGTAAACCATCTCGGTATTTAACCAGCCGCCTAGGTCAACTCAGCCTTCCATCCCTCCGGGGTAGGTAAATCAAGTACCGGCCTATCTGTCTGGGGTTAAGGCGGGGCGCGTTTACCTGTGTCGGGTGGCAGGTAACACTGTGGGATCACATACGGCAGGTGACGCTCCGTGGCTCTGGAATAGGCTTGCATTAAAAGCTATAACACCAGCTTTAACCTTTTAAAAGATTTAGAACTGGGCCTCATTCGTGTCTTAAGAAGGACTCGCGTTGTTTTGTGTTGTTGGAACCACACACACATGGCGATGAAAACCAAAAAAAGAGTCAAAAATCCTGTAGACTGAAAGAGAAAAGTGTGCTGACTACTCGTATTGTGACCAGCTCGTTGTTTTATGTTGTAATAATATTATTACTGTTGCTGTCATTGTCATCGTCGTTGTCGTGGTTATTGTTTAATTTACAAACAAATAACAATACAACTCATACAGCACTGGCACATTATCGACATTCGATATCGTGAAGGCGCATATAGAGCGACGTAACTGGACTGAACTGAACTGAGCAAGCAGGGCGAGCCCATTGGTCATTGGTTGACGCGTACGACAGCGTAGTCATGTAATCTACCGACGCCGTTAGACGGTGTCTACTGTAATGCATTACTGCTTGTCCATTGGTCAGTTCGTCAAAAACTAAACCGTGTCAGTTCAGTTCAGTTCAGTTACGTCGCTTTGTACGCACCTTTAGAATAAAAGACACCGGTATAGCGATGCAGTTAAATCAGCGTGCGCAGCAGCGCGACTCAAGCGCGCCTACATCTTCCACGTCGTGTTTTGTCTGTCTCTGGTGATGTGTCACAGTTCGGTGATTGGTTTGAGTTGGTCAGACGTCGAAGCTGCGAGACGTCGTGACGAAGATACAGGGAGACCGCGATGTTGTGGGTGCGGACGCTGCTGCTGCTGCTGTTGCTGACAGTGACTGTGGAAGGACGATGCGAGATGGTGTCGAGGTGATGGCATGGTCGACGCGCGGCTGCTGACGTACGGGCGGCGTTGGCGCAGACCCCCTCGCACCGCGGGACAACCCGTTGCGAGGCAGCCCGTCAGAGACGCTCGACTTGACAGTCGGCAGTGTCGCTGTAGCGGGGGTGGTCGGTACTGACGTTGTCATCTCGACCTCGTCGGCGTCTTCCTCCGGCGTCGAGTTCAGTCCTTTGAACCTGACCGTACCTCGGCTGGACGGCGGGTACTGCTGGTGAAGTGCCGGTGCCGCCGCTGAAGTCTGCTTGCGGGCGGAGCGCAGCAGCGATCGTGAAGGCAATGTGTGTGACGACGATGACTCGGGCACGGAAGACGACGGCGGCGGAGGCTGGAGATGTGATTGTGGATGGGGGTGATGATGAACTGTCCAGTAGGCTGGTCGAGGCAGTGACGCTGGCGGCGGCGGCGGCGGTATGTAGCGAGTCGGGCGACCGTCGCAGCCCTCATCACTGGCACCGCGACCACTGTCCGTTGCCGAGCTGCCTTCCGCCGAGTGAGGACTGTCCTCATTCTTCGACTCACTAAGCACCAGCGCCCACGGCTGCATCTAAACATGCACACATAAGTCTACTATAGGACTACAGACGAGCCACTGTAAGAAAATCATCTCATTATTCTTCAAGCACTGAAAAGCAGCAACGATTACAGAATTACACAACACTGCCCTGTGAACCAGTACGGATGACATCATCATTAGCCCATTTTTTAAAACGTGACCCAGTTCAAGTTGCAGTGTCTGAAATGCATTTTAAGGTCATTCAGTGTCATGTCTGATTCAAAGTATGCAACTTCCTGTTAGTGGTCTCTGTATAGAAACCGTATCTCTACTATACATTTTTTCAGAATAGTAGACCCTACTAAAGAGTTTAGTTTACATGACCGCTTGTGACCAAGAGCAGCTTTTGAATTCATTAACGATAGTCAAAATGATACACATATGGTATTTTTTATTCGTTATTTTTGAAATACAAATTTATGTGATCCCAATAACCTTGCATAGGCTTGCATTGCGTGCAATGCGTTGGGCGGTAAAATGTATAGTAATATTGGTGCATTGAACTGCATTTGACAACGGCAAACTGTATAGTCCGCGGAAACTTTTAAGTTATCGTATGGTATACATTATAGCAACGTAAATGCTAAGTCCCGTCTATAAACGTAAGCTTAAAGTGGCCGACTGCTGAAATGGCGACGCAGATGGCCAAGGTCACCAAAAAGATGTAAAATGAGCATAAGGCCTTGTCAGACTGTAACAAATCGCCAAGACGTCTCAATGAGTAAATACGTTTCCAGCAAATGATGGAGTGTTCCGGTCGTACGCCGGCTGTTCGTGAATCCAAGCCACACTGCCTCAGAATGACGATAAACGCTCATTTCATTATGTATGGGTAGCGACAGCGGCATTGTCACGTCATAAAAGCTGGAACAGTGGCACAGTGTTGACTGACACACGCTCTCTGCAGGTTCTGGGCGAAGCTGTAAAATGCCACGCCGCGTGCCTCAACGTCGACTGTCGTATTTCGCTGAATTCTGGTCACGCGCTGACATCCCGACACGGCTCGTCGCGTGCATAAATGAATGATAACTCTGCCGAGATTGTCACGTGCGCGGCTTGCCACCCACCTCGCAATCAGCACGGCCACTGCCCTCATCCGACAGCTATTCACACTATTATACCCCGTTTACACGATCGAGCAAACATCGAGCAAACATAAAGCAGGCCTGATGGAACCCCGCCCCTTGCTCAAATGTAGGTCTAGGCTTAGCCCAGAGCTGATCACGTGTTATATAGGCCTTTCAATTACAACCCGCCCGCTCTCTTAATTAGCATGCTAATTACCATAGCTCGTCGAGCAAGCTGGATGAATGCTAGCAAACATCGAGCAGACGTCGAGCAGACGTCGATCAATTAGCACGTGTATTTTGAATGCATTTTCTTGACTTTTGCTCGATGTTTGCTCGATCGTGTAAACTGGGTATTACACATCTAACTGCCAATCTGGAATAATCTGAGCCATAGACGCCGCTCAATGAAGTAGCTCAACTGGCGGCGTCGTGGGTCAAAAAAGTAGACGAGCCAAGAAGTTGCAATTTTCCGACAGAGACTGTAAATTCCAATTTTTTCCCCAAACTTTCCCAAAATGGCGGTTTTCAGCCCCAGCTTTTGCAATTTTATACGAAAATTTACTCACAAGAAAAATTTTTTTTGACATTTTTTCAACACCCCATCCAGTAACTGATCGGTCATTCACAACGTCAAAAAAATTATCGCTGAGGAGTGGGTGACTCCGTGAGTTTCAAATGCAAGTGGCTGAAAGATGCAAAGTACTTGATGGCATGTGGACATAAGAGTCTGCCAGTGTACTGACAACCGCCACATCCCAAGACAGCAGCCTTCCGGCTTGCCAAGGAGTCAAGGTAAGTCCGTCTGGGCGCCTGCCGTCAGTTCTTGTCAAGCCACATGGCTTTTTCATCACTCGAACACCAGCCGTGGACAGAGACCATGCTATAGCGACATTGGTACTTGGCAGCTTGATATCTGATTATCTTGTTTGGAACTTGTTTACGCGTTGTTATTACTATTCTTGTCACATCATTCATTATTATCATTATTGCTTCGTACGATCATCACACTACATGGCTTGGTGGCTCAGTGGTTAAGAGGCTGGATACGAGACCGAAAGATCCACGGTTCAATGCCCAGCCGATGCGCTACCAAGTAACAACTTTGGGCAAGTTGTTCACACCTACCTGCCTGTGTAGGTGCGAGTGTCTAGTGGTTAGTGTCGACTCGTAACTTTCAGGTTACGGTTCGATTATTAGTGCCGTCATTTGCAAGCAACCTTGAGCAAGTAGCTAACCTACTGTGTGCTCAGGCCAACTCAGCCTCCTGCCCTCCGTGGGACGAGAAATGAGTAGTAGCTTATGGGCTACGGGGTTAAGGCCTAGTGTGGCTGATTGGGGCAGTGGTATGTCTGCTTGCTGCAAGTCGCGGGTCCAGTTGTTCGCTGACGCGGGCAATGGATGGCCGCATAGTGCGCTGCGGTATCATTAGCTCGTGCCGATCAGCTGCCACTTCCGAGATTGTAAAGCACTTCTAGGCAACGGTAAGAATTGTTATAGCAAGAGTTGGCCTTTACCTTTTTACCCTTACCTTTACATAATATTTGACTGTCGCTCATATACAGACTGAGATGACATGCAAAGAAGCGTATACGTACATCGACGTCGTCAGTGAGACATCGCAGAGACTGGGCGGTAGGCACGACGCCATTGCGCTTGTACGGTGACACGGCGGCCCGCACTGTAGCGACGTCGGTCGACGGCGGCGGCGGCAGTGCGGGCGAACTCATGAGACGGTCTGTAGGCTGAACGATCTCACCGTCACCCTGTAAGTTCTTATCGCTCGGTCGTCTCTGTTGTCGGCGTCGGCGCATCGCTACGGACATTGCCAGGGGCGCGGTGACTAGCAAGCAACAGCCAACAGCGACTGCGACGGCCACGTAGACTGGCAGACCGTCACGCCGGGACAGCAGTGCTAGCAGATAGCCTGGAGACGACATGGCGCTATTACCGGCGCCACCGTTGAACGGTATTGTCCGGTTAACTATGATCCGTAGCGTGCCGGTGCCGCTGCGGATCGGTTGACCGCTGTCGACGACGTACAGCGGGATGTAGTAGACACGGAAGTCAATGTCAGCCAGTGACCGCAGCACGCTGACTGTGCCTTGCTCCGAGCTCACGCTGAATGCGTTGTCGACCGTATCATAGTCCCCTACCAGCTCGTTGTCACTGCCTGACTCGGAGGACTTGGTCGTGGCCGGCCGGGAACCGAACGTGAGACGGCCGTTGTCACCGACGTCGTCGTCACGGGCGGTCAGGCGGGCGATCACGTGGCCAACTGGCGTGGCGCTGGACACGTGGACAATGTTGTCTCTGATTGACCAGCGTAGCACTGGACACATAGACAGTGTCGTCTCTGCTGGACACGTGGACGCTGTCGTTGGACGGCGACGGGAAAGTGAATGTGGGCGAGTTATCGTTGACGTCGATGACGTTGATGATGACGTCAGCTGTGCCAGACATGGTGCTCGAAGTCACCGACTCCGGACGAGCTGTTACCGTCAGCTCGTACACAGCTCGCCTCTACGCACACACGCATCACAATATTATACGTCGTAGCCACCAAAAAACTGATTACGATTATTATTAGATTATTAGATTACGCACAAAAGAAAAAAAATCGACAAATGCAAAGAATAGTTCTCAAAAGGACATTCATTTACGTCTATTAGCCACCAGCCAGTTCAAACGAAGTAACTCAGAAAAAAATGTGCTGGTTAAACAAAAACCGAGCGAATACGTTTATTTACGCATGTTTTACCGGAAAATGTCTACGACTGGGGTTGGAACTACCGAAAAAGATGGTTTTGGCTGTAGATATTTGGTAAATATCAGAAATGAAAACAAAATCAACTGAATGATTAATGTTCAGTTTACAAAAAATTCAGCAACTGAGTAAGCAATCTAAACAGCTAGATACTGTCACGTGTTTCGTCCCAAATGACGCGGTCCCGGTAGGCCTATATGATAAGCTAAGGCATGTAAAGTGCTCGTTGTTGTCACGTCTGATGAATAGACGGGTGAAATTATCCTACAGACGGCGCACGTATGAGCATCACCTCGCGGTCGAGCGGCCGTCGTGTGATGATGGCGCCTGAATGTGGGTCAATGCTGAACTCGTTCGTCGATGACGACCCTCCGTCAAACGCGTAGATGAACGCATTGTTCTCTGCCAGGCCGTCACGGTCCTCGGCCGACACGTAGCCGACCTTCGTGTCGGCCGGCTCATTCTCGGTCACGTTGAAGCGGTAGCGACCGTCGTCAGAGTCGCTCATGAAGCGCGGTTTCTCGTCGTCGACGTCCGCCACGGAGACGATCACCAGTGTCGACCCGGTGCGCCGCGGCACGCCGTGGTCAACGGCTAGGACGGGGAACCGGAAGTTGTCATAGCGCTCGCGATCAACCGAGTCCTGTGCACTGACGACACCTCGCTGATCGACGTGGAACGTGACGGCCATGCTGCCCGGGATGCTGTACTCTATCCGACCGTTGTTGCCATCATCCCAGTCCGTCGCCGTCACCTGCTCACGAACACCGCCAAATTAGACTACTCGACGGTCTGGCCAACTTACATTAATTAGCGTTTACGAGCAGGTGGCAGAGCGCTAAACCTGACATTTGCGGAAACAGCTTGCCGTATCAATAAGTGCTAGTCCGAAGGTATAAAACCTAACTAAAGGGTGGTCCAAAAAACGGCACAGAGATTACGGTACAATAATTTTGCAACCGTACGTCACAGAGTGGTGCGGTTTTAGCAAAATGTTCAGAAAAAATTGTTTATGGAGGGAAGCTAATTTAACGAATAGCTAATCGGTTGCTGGTATCGTAGGAAAAGTATTCTCAAAGGTCGTTTGGTGTTGGAGGTTTGGTATAGCGGGGCGTCCTGGCCAGTAGAATGTCAGTTACTTATAAAAACCTGTAAACATTGGGTTTTCCATAGCTGTCTGAGCTTTGCTAAGGTAAAGGTCGTGGCTAAACTTAGTTCCTGCGTGGTAGCCTGGGGAAGAAATTGAATATTAAGTAGCAGTAGGCTAAAGCTTCGAACGGTATCATCGTAGCTCCTTAAAAGGCTTTCTCTGAGTCTTGTGTTGGCCTGGAGGTAGAGCCTAAGAGTATGTTTACATTTTGGGGGCGACAGCCTGTAGCCAGGAAATCGCTATGACCCAAGTTCAGTTAGGCCCGAGAAATTTACGCCTCTTGACGTCACTTCTGGGCTACTAGGCTTTTTGGCAGTTGATTGACGCACTTCTTTTCCTGAGCTCTGTTCGGTTAATATCGCAGTAATAAAGTCGAGGAAAGTTCTATAGAAACTGTCTTGTAACTCTCAAAGAAGCTAACTTACATTGTGGTGGAGAATGCGAGATCGATCCCGCTAGAGACAGATGGAGTCGAGTGATCAGTGACGTACAGACCTGCAGGACTGAGGCGCCGATGTAGTTGTTCTCTACCAACGTCCCTCGGTACGTCTGTGCAGTGAAAACGGGCGAATTATCATTCGTATCAACCACGTTCACTTGGATCGTCGTCTCAGTCATTCGAGGCTCGTCGCCGGCGTCACGACAGCGAACTTTGAGCGCGTAGCGCGCCGTCCGCTCACGATCCAACGGCCTCGCAGTCTCCACCTTACACACCATGCACCAGTGATATCTGACTTCCAGAAATCATTTGGTTTCGACTTTGACTTACTTAAGTCATATATTACTGCCATGCACCGACAATAATGCGTTGTACGGCAGCGGCAGTCTCGCTTTACGTCGTCGCAGACAGTCTCTCCGTCTTTCGGCAATAATATCTATATAGCCATAATGTTAAAAGTCAACCGATATTGAGATTTCTGCTTTGCTATTAAGTAATGCCAATCGAATTTTGTTGAAATTTTGTCAAAAGCGTTGTACTTACAGTTAATAGAAATACTTGAAGTGCGATTAAGAGTATAGAAAGTTGTGTCAAAGTTTGGGAGTAGGTAATAAACCAAGCACCACAACGCGACGCAGAATACTTAATGTTTTTTTCGCACACGCGCTTTTACGTTAGAAATGCGTGCGGTATAGAACTCACCTGGTACTCGGTGTCGTACTTTCGTAGCAAACGGAACGCGGTGCCGCCGCCGACCATCGTGCAGTTGACTCGTCCGTTCCGGCCGGAATCGACGTCCGTTACAGACACGTGTGCTACGAACATGCCGGCCGGAGCGTCCTCGACGATCTGGGCGACAGCAGGAGCCACGTTGCTGGCACCCCCGCCCCCTGGCGTCCCGCCGTGCTGTAGCGTGCTGGCTACTACCACCGGGCTATTGTCATTCACGTCCTGTACGTGGACGACCACGGTGGTCTCGGCAGCGACTGCGTCAGGCCCGCGGTCTTTCGCCACGACCACCAGATGATAGACAGCGGTGCTCTCGTGGTCAATGACGCCTCGGATGTAAACGACTCCAGTCGTGTTGCGTACGCCAAACTCCGCGCCGTGCGACGTCATCGTCTGCGCAGAGAAACTGTAGACTATCTCGCCGTTCCGACCGGCATCGTTGTCCACCGCCTTCACCTGCATTTAAACAACACCCAGCTCGCCCTGGTACCTACTGTTTCCACAATTTTCGGTTGCAGTCGGCGTTATAAAGCAAACGAAGGTGAAGTCTGTGCGATCTGAACGTGGTTTAACTACAATACCGCACTGTTTGAAGTGGTATAAAGTTGTACTGCGTACTCGCTTACCCACTCTAGCAATGCGGTATCTAGCACAACAGTACATACAACACTGCAACACACAGTCCCTCACAGTAGGCATATATAGGCTACAACACAGTGCAGAAACAACTTATATACACACTGGAGACGCAGACAGCTGGCACTGGCTGACAATCATCAAAGATATAGTAAAATTAAGTGCAATTGCAAGATTGACAGATTATGCGTGACCTCTGGTACTGATGTTTTAGTAGTTTCTTAAACCGTTCGTAATCTTCTGCACTACCGATGGCGGGAAACAGTTTCAGACTCGTGGGTCGGCGATTGCGAAAGATTTACGGTGTCTGAAATTTTAATAGCCTATGTACATTTCAACCACTACTTATCAGCAGTTATCAGCAGTGCTGCTTATCAGTGTAAAGCTAAGCCAACGAATCGTGCTTTCTTTAACGTTGGAACAGCAAAAATTTAGCTGCAAAACTATTTAGTGTATTCGGTGGTCAAATAACAGTGAAAATAGCGATCCATAAAAAAAGTGAACTTGAAGCTGCTTACAAAAGTCTACAGCACGAAAGAAGATTTCATAAGACTTGCTGCGGATCAGTCGCTGATTGTGTAGGCCTACAACATGCGGTTTCAACTAGCTCTTTAACCACATGCATCAGTTCAGCAGACGAGAATAACGTAATGTCATCCAAACATTGGACCGTGGCGCAGCTGTAGACAGCGGTGAATAGCGTTCGTTACTGTTACCCAACTCAGTCAGATAATTATCGTGCATTGCGTCTGTACGTTGCTCGCGGGAGCGTTGCGTCACAGACATACAGCGCCTTAAATTATCCAGGCTGCCAGTGACGCTGTCGGCAACCGTGCCGTCTTGCACACAAAACAGCAGCTTCCGGCTGCTGTTCTTATGCATTTCGCTGTTTATCTTTATATAAGTAAAAAAAATTATTTCAGAAACAGTGAGACATACGGTCAAGGTTTCTATTAATCACTAATAAAAAGCGGCATACATACACCCTTTCAAATAAAATGAAAATTATCGACCTTGGATGACCTTCAAGGTCACTGACAACGAGTACGGTTGGCCATCCTAGCGACAGCTGGGCTTTTTGTACACATTATTGGCTCTGCAAGTTCTGCTAACGCAAATGCAACCCGTGTGAGCAGACGGACTGCAATTTACTCCATTTCGGTCCCTCAGTATACGCGCTTTTACAGTGATAAATCTACGTTTTTTGTGCTTTGTGAACAAGTACTTGTATATCGCCAAAAACAGTGACGCGACTATTATGTTTCCGACATCATACAGTAAACTGGTTTCATTATGTCTACAACGTTTAATAGGATTCTTTTATTATTTCCCATTTTGGGTTGCGGATAAGACAAATAGTTTCATTACTTTGCCATAACTGACCAGCGTTAACACTTGTGTCTATTCATCAGTTTGTTTATTGCGGCGGCATCAGTATATGAACACATCATTGTTGACCACGCCGTGTATAAAATAAAGAATTGTTACAGCTTTTTTAAAACCTGTTACAACTTTGTTACAACCTTTTTTTAAAAAAACCCTTAAATGTACGATAAAAATATACATAACATCTATAGTTAACAATAAATTACAGTGTACAGTGCTATCCACGTGGTGTAATAACAAATAAATTTTGACTAAAGATAGACCCGAAATATAAGCACAGATTTTAGTTACTGTATAGCAATACAAAGTTAATGCGCACATTCGAGCGATTTGCTGGAAAGACGACGTAGAACAAAGATGCGATATTCGGATATTGGGATATTTAGTCGTTATGTTCTGAAAATCTTTATAAAACAGCGTTATTAGAAACATGCAGTTTTTTTTCGGTTTTTAATTGACACCAAAATACGTGCTTTCGAACGATTTCGCACGACCTCTTTCGTTAAATTTCGTTTTGGACCCGTAGACCATTGTCTACACCCTCCCATTTTTTTGCTACATTTATCGATACAGTTGCATTATATACGTGCTACTAGCGGCACATAAACACATGTTTAGGTCACAGCATAAACTGAAAATTCTGCACAAAATAATCTAGCATTGTGTCGTGTTGAAAATCTAAGCGTAAAACCTGCTGCGCGACCGTTGGCGTGGCTTAATTTTATTCGCTTGACGCCTTCTCTCCCGAGCTTACTGTAATTACGGCGATTGCGCTGCCACGAAATGCATATATAATGCTACGTTTTCTGTGCGGTGGCTGAGCTTTTTGTCGAAATTGCCGTCTATGTGCGTAACGCATTGGTGACGTTGCGGCTGTATATTTACAGGATTACAGGAACTCTAAGTCCCAGTGGGAAATGTATGTCTCCCGTCGACTGTGGACCTTGCGGTCTGTCTGCAACAACTCCCGTTATACGGACTGTGAACGCACAGCTGTAAGCACACTCTATGTCGGACGATCTGCCCTGTATACTCCAAGGCACTGTCATGAAGCTCGTCTCAACCGGCTTGCCTTGACTCAAAACGTTTGTATCCGGCGCCGCAACGTTTAATGACGCATGCGTTTGATTAATAAAAAATATATAAAAATCAAAGTTTTGATAAAAGTAAAGAAATAAAGTTTGTAAGCTCGCATGTGTACTTTGCCACAAATGCTAGTTTCTACGTTTTGTGATTTTTGACGCTTTACAAACGCCTATGGCACGATTGTCATCTGTCGTCTGTCTGTGCTTTATATTGTGGCTAAACGGTGAAAAATAGGGCGTAGGTTGCTATAAATCACGATAGAAAGTCGCATATTGCCTTTTAAATGACATGAAAATCATTGAGCTTGGATGACCTTGAAGGTCAGTACTGCAACATGAACTGTATAGGCTGTAGCGCGTCTTCCCTGGCGACAGCTGGGCTTTCTTGTTCACTACATGTCGTAGCCGTAATGCACTATGCCACGATGCAATCATTATTCGTAATGTACAGGGTGGGCCAAAAAAAGTAAGCTATTGTACTTTTTTCATATCTTCGCTAAATATTGACCAATTTTCACAATTTTTTCACCTGTGGACTCTGGAAGAAATTTGCTACTTAGTGACATGCACACCACACATATTATATCCCTACACTACCTTCTAAAATATGAATACCGGTAGTTAAAAACGTACAATATCTACAGATGGTAATAAGGTGGAGTTGTAAATTTATAAAGTATTTAAGTAAAATGTTAAATATAAGTAGTGTAGCGACATAATGAGTGTGGTGTGCATGCCACTGAGTAGCAAATCTCTTACAGAGTCCACTGGTAAAAAAATTGTAAAATTGATCATTCAATATTTAGCGAAAATATGGATAAAGTGCAACAGCTTACTTTTTTGGCCCGAAATAACCAATATTGTGTCGGGTGGGACGTTAAATCCTACTTACTCACTCACTCACTTCACCCTGTAGAGTGGCATATGCCGTGTGTGCATAATGACAGTTCACACAAACAGCGATCACATCACACCACAGCTATAGTACTGTGTCAATAACTCTACTGTAGAACACCTGTAATATTCACCTGTACGACGACGGTGCCGACAGGTGCGTTCTCGACGACCGTAGCCTGGTACTGGTCGCTGGTGAAGTGCGGTCGATGGTCGTTGGAGTCGGTCACACTGACGATGATGTCGACACTGGCACTGCGCGCCGGCTCCCCGCCGTCGTACGCCATCAGTCTCAGTCGGTACTGTGGCTCCACCTCGCGGTCCAGTCTTCCTACTAGCACCAGTCGCACGTCCGTAGAGCCGTCCACCTTACGCGTCGTGGACAGCGTGAACTTCCCGGCCGCAGCCGCCGCCGTCGCCAACTCGTAGCGCAGCGCGCCGAACTTGCGCCCGTCGGTGTCAGACGCGGTCGGCAGGACGTAGCTGCTGCCCGGCGCTGCGGCCTCGTTGATCGGAAGTCGAATGGTTGTCTCACGGAAGCGAGGGGCGTGGTCGTTGACGTCATCGATGACGACGATGACCCGGATGATCTGCAGGTACTCGACCGGCTGCACCACGACGCTCAGATGCAGCTCGCAGTTGTCGATATCAGCTGGCGCCTGGACGCGGCGCCCTCCAGTGCTGCCGCTGGCCGCACACAGTCCAGGACTCTCGCGGTCGATTGCCGACGTCGTCCGCAGCTCACCGGTCGTCGCGCCGATGTCAAACAGCGGCACTCCCGCCTCGGCCACGAACCGGAAGCGCAGCAGTTGAAGGACGTCGGCGGTGTAGCGGCGGCGCAGTCCCGCGTCGTCGAGAATGTTGCCGACCAGAGCCCCGGCAACCGTCTCCTCCTGGACGTGATAGCGTAGTGACTTGTTGTCAGGCTGCGAGGAGCTGGCGGCATCGTTCAGCGCGGGTTTACAACCAAAGCAGAAGAACAACATCCAACACAGCACTGCTTCGCACCTCGGCGACATGCTGGACATTTTGCTGCCGCTATCGAAGACCGATGTCCTCCGCATGCATGCCTCTGATTACCCGTCAGTCACCGCGGCGGCATCTGCACACGAACGCAAACACACGTGGTCACGTCGCTGAAATATGAGCACGGAATGGAAACCCGATCGAGATTACTCGGCTATACTGCAGCATCGGCGGTAAATTCGCGGCGCATTCCAGAGCCACGACCATCGTGGCATCCATCCCTAGCTATAACTGTCCACGTTGCAACACGCAAGTGCTGGGGCTGGGTGTGTGACTACGTGGGATTAGCACTTGCCCTGACCTGACCTGTGACATTACACGAACTGAACTGATGTCGCTGTTTAGAAAGTGGCAAGGCAAAGTCGCAGTGTGTTCAGCCATACCCAAAGCAGAACGACACGCACGACTTGTTTGCATTTCTCTATACGGAAACTTCGTGGACATTTGTTACTAATTTTGTTAAACGCCTTGCTCACTGACAAACCTTCTAATCAAAAACCAGTTGCGAACCGATAAAATTACAACCTAATATGAAATAACGTAGACCATGCACGCACCAAATAGTTAGCATATCTCCGTGCTCTTTCAGCCACCTCGCGTTTCAGCCTGGACCGAATAACTACTAAAGTCTAGTCCAGTTCCGGGTATGCCAGTCTGTCATCGATGTCCAGTGAACGCAGTATGATTTGTAGTTGTCGTCGACGCTTGTCAACGATGTGTCGTTGTTGTCGACGCGATCAAAAAAATCACGCGTGCATCTGATACTAAATCATCTTCACGATTTGGTCCAGCACAATTAACACGAATGTACTGGAATGCTCAGTGTGGACGATGTAAACGCCTTGCGACTGACCAGTCTGACCAGTCTGGTCTCGAGCCGTTGTCACATAAATGTCTCCCAGATAAAAAAAAATCCGCCCGGGGAGAGATAATCCCGAAATTGATATGTCTCCCCCTTATTAAAATATCGCCGCCCCATAAAAAGTCCCCCTCCATTATAGGATCCCCCAGAAAAGTCTTCCCCGGCCAACAATTTACCGGTAAAAATCCGTCCGGCCGCCGGGCAGATGTTTGCCAGTGAATTGTCTGCCGGGGGAGACTTTTCTGGGGGGGGCGATCCTATAATGGGGCACCTGTCGTCAGCGTGTCTGTCTGGCTTTATGTGTGAACGTGCGAGTGAGCACGCGGAGAAGACCTGGTAACTGGTTGGTGCGACAGCATTTTTTTGTCGTGGTCGCCGGCAGCGGTACGACGACACTCGGTCGGCGCGGGCGACAAGACGTGGACTATGCGACCAGCGTCGGTCCAGGGCCATGGTCGGTCGGTCGATTTCCATTAAGCAGCCTGCAGCGAAGCAGCGAGCGACGCAGCAGCATTGATGCTCAAGTCACGCAGTGAGCAGCAGCCGCAGCTGGCTGGCTCTTGTGTCGTCAACAGAAGACACAGACAATTACTTTGCTCCTTTATCTCAGCAAGCAAAGACGACGACGCACAGTGCGTGCGCCGGGCGCGTATTAACCAACCCAACCCGCTCGAGCTGAGCTGTATTCTGGTGTTCTTTAGCGGCGCATGCAGTGGATGGTACCAGCCCGAAGGTTTAGTGTGACGAGTTCCGTACAAACTATTAGCAAGTCACGTACTCGCAAACCTAGCGGCGTCATTGACAATGAAACAGGGCAGGATTTGAGTCCTATATTTTTATGTCTTTTGAAGGGTTTTCATTTGTCACTCAATCACTATCGTTCGTTTTCCAACTTACAAAATCGCATGTTATTTTGTTATTCAGCGTCAAAGCTAATTGTTTTAAAGTCTCAACTGGACCTGGTTTCCTGGGACACCCGCAGATCGTTTGGGACTGTGTGCGTCTTGGTTGGCAGTCGAGCGGTCCGTTCACACATCGTCGCCTCGGATCGTGCGCTTGCTCAATAATTACCGCTGAGTGCGACTCATAGAATGGCCAGATAACATCACTCACAGAATGATGTCAGCGACTATCAGCAATGATCTACGAGTAGAATATACACCATAGTAAGTAAAAGTAAGTAAAATGTAAATTTACATAGCACATATCATTAAATTAACCTCAAGTGCATGTGTAGGGCCTATCTGGACTACTTCTGTGTGTATAATGATATCATTCATGTACTACGATGTTCGTGCAACGTTTGAAACTGTAGGTCTATAATAATTTGATTTCGTCGTATTGAACGTGAATAGGCTACGACATTATTTTGTTTGCAGTACGGTTAGTTACACTAGTTGTAGTTAGAATACTGTAAAGCTATATACGTAGCGCTGCGAAGTCTTGAGAAAGTCGGTACAAAAAAACGCCGAAGAAATTTGGTTCGAAAACACACGTAGGTCTAAATTATATCCTGGTGGTCGTTTCTTGGTTTACACGGAATGGCGTCTATACGCATTAATATAGGCTACTTATTATCTGCTGGACCAAGGAGCCCTGGGCTGGACAGTCGTGCAGATTGTCAGGCGGTCGCTGCGAGGGTCACATAGCAAGCAAGCAGCTAAGTAATAGTTTTGTCTGTCTAATGTCACACACGTCACACACACACACGCAATGGACAGGTGACGCCGTGTTGCTGAGACAGAGAGAAAAAGAGAGAGAGAGAGGTGGGATGAGATCGTCATCACATCATCCCTGTGCGGCCTGCAGGCGGGCTGCTGTCATCACATCCCGTCATTCTCCTGTCTTATATGGCTGTTGATAATACAATCAGCGGCTCATCTATCAACGTGATCAGCCACCCGACTCATCTGTTCGTCCGTCCGTTGGTCGTCGGTCTCTTGACAAACGATTACCAGTCGCGGCACGTTCATGACGACCGTACGACGGTGACGACGCCAGCTGCTGAAGCAATATGCATGTCTACGTTATCATAGCTCATTCGACGTGAATAGACCTATACGCATTGACAAATCTGGACCACGTGAAAAAAAACAGCAACTCGACAACTTCATATAGGCCAGCGACTGTAGAAACAGTTTGTACGCAGTTACATGGTGGTTTGCAGTATCATCATCCTTTAACTGTGCATTTCAGTAAAGCAGATAGCACTGCAATAATTGTGCAATCTATGAAAGATTAAGGTTGAAGCGATACTCGAATATTTTGGGAGAGAGGTGCTTTAGAGCGATCGCAAGATGTCCGTTTGTTGCCGCCGGCTTTGGAGACGTTGATTGGAAGTCGTCGAGACAGACCGCATGCGTGCGCGCGTTTTTTCGAGTCCGAGTCGTTGTAATAATCTTGCGAATGAATGGCGAGGCGTCTGCAGCACGGTAGGTAAGTGTGATGATATGCGTGGTGGCAAGCGTCGTCCGACGTTTTCGTCAGATGTCGCTATAGCAGCCAGGCAGTGGCTCGGTCGCCTGCACGACGCCATGGAATGGATTTGCCGGTGTCACACTAAAATGTCTCCCCGGGGAGAAATAATCACGGATTTGGTACGTCTCCGCTTTATTAAAATATCGCCGGCCCCGTAAAAAAGTCTCTTCATTCTAGGACCGCCCTTACTTAGAAAAGTCTCCCCCGGCCTACAATTTGCAGGTGAATTTCTGTCCCGCCCGGGCGGCCGCAGGGCGGGGCGGATTTTCACCGGTAAATTGTCGGCCGGAGAGACTTTTCTGGGGGCGATCCTATAATGGAACACCACGCGCGCGACTAATGCGGTCTTAGCGTCGCCGTTCCGTTGATCCATCGATCGGCCGTCATCACGGCGGACCGACCGATCCCAGCATTCAGTGCCGCCGGCCAGCGCAACGTTACGTTACGTCGACACGCCGCCCGGCCGGCACTTAACGCCTCGAGTTTCCTGTCTCCTTGAGCATCCGTCCGTGCTTATTTCGTAGATCGTTCATTAATGCTTTATACAGACTCACTCTGAAACTTATCGCATCCGGTACAGTTTTTTGCCGACTGATAGTTATTCAGCAACGGAGTTCGTTTCCGCAGTCTTTGGAATGTATCTTAGTACCATCTTTTAATCATGCTTAGTACCATCAAGTTCCAATTCACACTTTTACGCTTGAAGTTCTATTTTTCTTCGCGTTTCCAACCGAACCGATGGCGGACGAAGAACTCGTATTAAATGAACTCAAACACGGGGACAAAATTAAGCTCCGGGACGAGGAATGGGGACTTCCCGGACAGTAGGCCTAGTGACAGTAGTCACGACCTGTGAACTCTAATCATGGTTGAACACTTTGAACTTACAGCAGACCTGCGCCAAGTCGGACATCGAGACACTAGCATCGACCGCTACGCAACTCAGCAGTCTCGAGCATAATTAAGACGGATGAGTTTGAATGAGGATTTGATTATGATGAAGTAGAAAACATCAAAACTGCTGCAAGAGATAAATTTTCATCCAACAATCGTTATCTGAATAAACGTCTCCAGGAATGTCCGAAGTTCTGAACAACTGACTACCGGTAGAATGCGAAAAGTCTCAGACGTTTACGTTTCAAACAGTAGCCTTACACACGCTAGCAAATAGACTAAAAATTCTTTTTAATAATTGAAATCAAGTTTCCATTTGCACACACTGTTAGAATCATGCTAGCGGTTTTAATTTGCTGCATCGTTGCTCTATGCGAGTATGTCAGTCGTCTGAATGACACTGATTGGCGTGTGTTAAAGTAAGTAAGTAAGACGATTTAGTAGACGCAGTTTAACAGTTAGCCACAATGCTCAGAAATGTCTTCAGCTGCCGTTTAAACTGTTCAAAGTTAATGTCAGTTTGTCTCAGAGGAGCTGGAAGATTGTTCCACAAAGTATTATCAATCTGCTAATGTCGGGACAAATACGAGTAAAAACGTCACAAACCGCTCCTCGTTACTTTTTACGCGCGACAGCAGAATGCTTCGCGTGTTTTACCCATCATCGAGGTGTCCGTCCGACTGTCTGTCTGTGTCTGTCTGTCCGTCTGTCACACTCTGCGATTGTATCAAAACGGTGCAAGCTAAGATCAAAAGATCTTCACCATGGACTGCTAAGAAGACTCTAGTTTTAAAATCCGTCAAGCTTTTCCCGAAATTCGAAAGGGGTCACCCCGATCGAGGGTGCTAAATAAAAAAGGGGTACAAAAATTAAAGATTTTAAGCCAATAAGTCGCCGTATTTCAGAAACGTTGCGAGATAGGGTCTAGGTTACTATTAATTACTAACAGAAAGTTCCATACGCCCTATCGATTGATCAACGACCTTGAACCCCCAAAATAGAGGTTTTAGTGATTTTTTCCGATTTTCGACTGCAACATACATTTCAAGAGTAAATTGCGCCGAAATGGCTTCAGATACACCATGACAACCTGCAATCACAGTCTCAGTCTTTCCCAGCACATTGCCAAGCTATCAGTCAAAGGTCACAGAGTTGCAAATTTGATATCAAAATGTTTTCTTTCGAGAGACGTTAATAGCTTAGTAAAAGCTTTTATAACATATGTTCGCCCACGTTTAAAGTATTGTTCCGTCGCTTGGAATCCGCCATTAAAGAAAGACATCGAAAGTTTAGAAAAAGTTCAGGTTCTGAACTGGGAGGCGCTTCACAAAGCGCCTCCCAGGTCTACAGCATCTTACTTATCGTCAGCGGTTGAATAAGCTCCAGTTAGAAAGTTTGGAACTTCGCCGACTTCGATTGGGACTTGATATTTGCTTACAAACCAGTATTTGGATTGACTGATCTCAACCTAAATGAATTTTTTAAACTACGTACTGACTATGGACATCGTGGGCATAAATATAAATTATACCTACCAGGCTGCAGATCCAACATCAGACATAACTTTTTCACTTACCGTACAGGAAGAATATGGAATAACTTGCCAGCTGACAATACTGACTTTTCTAATTTAAATAGCTTTAAACGATCTATTACTTCCACATTCTTGGCTAGTTATTGCAAAGTTTATTCTTTCTAGTTCACCTATCGTTGTATTGTGTTACCAGTGACATTTATTGATGTATACTGTTATTTTATTGTGGCATGTTAGTGGCTGCGGCCCTTTGTCATTAAATAAATTCAATATGCAATTTTCAGAATTAAACGTAGATTTCAGCAATCCAAGTGCGACTCATAGGTTCAAGGTGGCCTCCGCACGCGGGCGTCAAAGAGGGGTACCCCCCAAAAAAGTCGTTATTTTATCGCTGTTGGCTCGTCTAGTGCTTAAAGATAGACATAGACTTGCTACTTACCGTAACGATAACTGCTGATAAGCTTTTAAGGGCGAGTTGCACCAACGTCGTTCATGATCTTGGTTCAGCTGAACCTAGATCAAGAGTTGAACCGAGCTCACGCTGAATTATGTTGCACCAAGTTGAACTTGGATCAGCTGATCCCGTTCAGTTGAACGGCCGTGGTTATACCGTGGACGACTCTGATTGGTCAAGCCGTGCTCAGCCCGTAGGCCAGTGACGTCACAGTCACATGCGCTCATGCTAATGCTTACGAAACAGTCCAGCACCGATTGGCAGTAGTTTGTTCGAATTTAA
>Ga0209367_1000558_pt1 | contig 38382 bp, 28 predicted proteins | sample WorMetLIZISLAND2_FD_187412 | JGI IMG/M metagenome (GOLD analysis project Ga0209367, IMG submission 187412) | Marine gutless worms symbiont microbial communities from Max Planck institute for Marine Microbiology, Germany - Olavius geniculatus... ...
CCACTCTTCTGCCCCTCCCCTATTCCAAACTTTTGGATCCGCCACTGTCAAGCTATACAAATTTCGATGTGAGGTGACGTTAATTAAAACCGTCAAGACAAGTCGATAATTGAATACTATCAGCTGAGAGTCATTCCACATCTTTGTTAAACGGCAAGTGAAGATCTTGCATCCAAACTGCAAGGCATAAAGAATGGTTTACGTTGATGCCATGGCTGGCGTCGTGTCTGCGATCACTGCATGCTCTGCAGAAGTCGGATAATTTGTCATCAACCCAAATATCTAAGTGGTAGTAGGGGCCTATATCTAGGCCTAGTGATCACTGATGTACATTGGACGGACGTCTGTTGATAGGTGAAGATCTTGTACGTGCGAAACTTGATGCTGAGCACGACCGAGCAGTCGCTGAAGCGTCGGTTCACCGAGGCCGTGGCGGACGGGTCGGCCACAGACTGCACGGAAGACGGTGCGGTTGTCATCGGGAGAGTGAAGAAGATACGTGACTACGCCTTCATTCACTTCCGTGACCGTCAACTCGCCCTACTAGCCATGGAACGCCTCAACGGTCTGCTCTCTCTCTCTCTCTCTCCAGATATATCTTATTGTGGTAGAACTGGTAACGAACGATTAAAAAATTAATACCGTGGTTTACTGAACTTTTCAGAAATTAAGTATTACTTTTTTTATTTCGATTAGTAACTAAAATGTGACCAGTGACTAAGAACACATAATTATGTTTTCGCTAACAGGTTTTGCAGGTACAGTGAGAAATCTGGAATTGAAATCGATCGCAACTTCCCCCTCTCACTTTTGCGCTGCAGGTCCCACTTTCGGACTCAAGTTCCCCCACTACATTTCGGGTTTTTTCCTATAGAAGGAAGAGTGTAGATTGAAAAATAGGGGAGAGCAAAAATAGGGGGAGAGTTTTGTTAAGGGTGTTGATTGCCCAGTGAAAAATAGGGGGAAGAGTTTTGATCTACACCCTTAACAAAGCCTTTCTTTTATTTTTCACTGGGCACAAGCTGCGCCCACCAGGTATAAGGATAGAAGCGACTGATTTTAGGCAGAGTAGAATTTCGATGTACTATGGATATTGGACATTCTTCTATTGTTTGCAAAACAATAAGCACAGTTTCTGCATCGTTATACCGGCCATATTACTGCTTCGTTGCGCTGATAGTTGGCGAATGAAATGGTCGACTGATTAAGGTGTGCCAGCTATAGTGTAATGTTTATTAGGCCTATTTGAGACTGTTGTAACTCTCTATGTCTATCTGTCATGCGTATGCATTAGTGTTTTTTTCTTTTTTTGTTTGTTCTTTTTGTTTGTGATGCTATCGAATTTTTCAATGAATAAAGTTGATTATTATTTATGTCCTTGTTGCTATAGAACTGGTGGTAGGGCTATATGGATTGACTGAATGTGTTCATACCTGTAGGGAGTACGCTCGATGGATCCGTGATTGAAGTGATGTTGGCAAAACCCGCGGATAAGGTGCGACCCAGAATTACGCGCTCGCGTCAGTCTGATACTGCTTCCAAGACTACTCCGGTGAGCTTACTCTGCCAACTTTGCACTTTCTGCCAGGGCTGGAATAACGTAGGTTTTTTTTAAAAAATGAAGTTCTTAGCTTTTAGGTTTCAGTGTTTTTCAGGCTTTAGTGCACAAAGGAGGAAAACGGGATACAAATTTTAAAACCCATGATTCTCAATGTCACTTTTTTTTTGTTGAGTGAATGACGTGACGTCAGAAGTCAAAAGTCACAATCAAAATTTGAAATTAAGTTTGTTTTGTATTATAAATTGGACAACAAAAAAAACTTTTAAAAACTTACAATGTAGGCCTAGATTTTAAAATTTTAGACGTTTTTAAAGGTTACTTGGGCTAATTTTCCAGCCCTGCTTCATGAACCTTAAACCGTGAACCTGTTAGCTTGGTTCTTGCCTGTTCGTCTAGTAGTTAATTAAATAACAAAGTATCAGAGATGTGCGGATTCTGGAATTCTGGGTCCGCGTCCGCAGCGTTCGCGTCCGCACTGCCAGCAACAGTGATAATGTTCAAAATATACCGAAACTCAGGGCCAACCTTTAACAATGTGGCATGTGCAAAAACTGCAAATGCAACTGGATTTTGTAGTATTACTGTTGCTAAAAAGTAGGAACTTTGCGGTAAAAAAATTGTCTTTCTCCGGAGCGTCCGCAAAGACATTAAAAATTGCATCCGCATCCGCACAGTGCTTGCGGACGCCCATCCCGTCCACAAGTCTGCGTCCGCCCGTCTCTGCTAAGTATAAATAAAACGTAGACTTACTAAATATACTAAACCCTGTAATGTGCTGACACACGAGTAGAAGCTAGATAGAGAGTATTTTCATTTGAAACTGTTAGAGCTGCGCGCCAGATCTCTAAGCTCTGAGTTTAGAATCAGTGGGAACAAGAAATTTGAACTAATGCTCATGAGATGCGCCAAAGCCTATAGCAGTTCCTGTTCACAAACTGTCAGTCTATCTCCAGTCATTTCGCCTTAGTTTATTCTTGCAGTGCATGTGCGCTGCAGCCGAAGATCGCAAAAATCAATAAAGAACCCCTTATTTTGGAAGTTCAGGGTCTTTTAAAGTCATCGATCTTGATACGACTAAAAAGCTCTTCACTAGTGCTTGTTGTGATAGGCAGCATGCTCATGCCTATCTGCAACCGTTTTCACGAAAGACTGGCCAACAACGGTAAAATAACGACTTTTACGGAAGTACCGCTGCTTGATGCCCTCGTGCGCAGGTTTCCTTGAACCTAGAAAATCGAGACTTGGACCATTGAAATAGACGTTCAATGCTGAAAATTTCATATGCAGCTTTTTTTATGTCTATCTCAATTAACTTTGCCGCAATTCGCTGTTGAAATGTCTCGCAGCTCGAAATTGCCAAAAATCCATAAAAATCTTTATTTTGGCGTTCAAGATCATCCAAAGTCATTGAATTCGGTGGCAATCGAGAGCCAGTGTACGACTTCTTATTAGTGATTAATAGTAATCTAGGCCCTATTTTGCACCGTTATTGAGATACAGCGACTTATTGGCTAAAATTGCCAATTTTTCCTACCCCCCTCTCATTTAGCGCCCTCGTTCGGGGTGACCCCCTTCGAATTTATGGAAAGCTTTACGGTTCCTAAAACTAGATTCATCCAGGCAGCCGACGGTAAAAATTTGGTAATTCTAGCTTGCACCGTTTTTGACTGATCCACTCGTGTGACAGAAGACAAACGGACAGACGGACGGACATACAGAATTGCGATGGCTACTTGACGCGCTAAAGCAGTAGCTGCTTTCGCGCGTAAAAACCGAACGGCCGTATAGGCACAAAAGTAATGTATCGGTAGTAAATACACGAGTCGTGTATTCATTGCATAAGAAAGCTTAAGAGGTACCAATTTAACAATCACAGTGCGCCGTTATCTCAGCGCGCGAACAAAGGAGGGCTAATTGTTCCGCAGTTGCGTGTGATCACACAGTGGCCAGCGAAACGTCAGTGAAAACGTAATGTCTCTATTCATTTATTTAGAAAAAATGATATAAGCTACTACTGTATTGTAAACAGTAGTATACTTAAAATATTGATTTTTGATAGTTGTTGTATAATATTTTTTGGTGAAATAAGCTTTTTTTTGTTTTATTCGTTTGTGTGATTTTCAAGGCACGTGGCTTGCCGGTCGTGGCGAATGTTGGAACGGCGCTGATGCAAGGCGGACAGATAGCAACAGTACCAACACCCAACCTTATTCTCATGCCCAGGTAAGGCCTATTTCTTTTTTATTCTCAGCTGGTGAACAACAATAATGCTCGTTGAAGCTGAGTTTAAACTTCACTAATTTTTATTTATCAGCGTTGGTTTAGCCAAGAGCTCAAAAGTTTGGTCAGGCCTATAGACGATTTGGGATGATTCGTGTCAAAAATTAAAAAAATATGTTTATTTCTATTAAAATTATACAAAGATACTGTATAGACTTTTTTGGATACAGTGTATTAGTTGACCTCTCTTTGTGCTCAAGATTTTTACATCATTCGAGTTATGGCTAATAATTGTATTTGTATACCTATCCCGAGTTGACACGGTCTGTTGGATATGCCGTATCTGGAATAGCTTGAGCGTTTTGGACTTAATAATGGTTCATCGTCAGCATGCGTGATTGCAGCCGCTTGATGGCTCTCATACGTAGACAGGAAGTTTATGTTGCAGTGAGGTAAACACCGTCACTTGGATCGTGGACAAGACAGTGCAGTGTAGAAACGGTACTGAATAATTGTGTCGTGTGATGTTGAACTGACAGAGAGCCAGCAGGGCGAGCTGGCAGCGCGGCGGTGTCACTGAAGAGTCGTAGTGCTGCGGGAGGCACTCTGATGTCACGAGGTACCGCAGCGCACAGCTACGCACCTTACAAGAAACCAGCAGCCGTCGAGGTAACCAACCACGCGCACTTACTACACGTCCTTAGGTTCTGTTTCTCGTACTTGAAGTTGCTAAAAAAATTTCGTTAGAGTGTCCGTCGATGTCACTTTGCAGAATGCTACGTCTGTATTTCAATCATGACCACTGCAGTGATTGAGTTCTGTGGTTACCGAAACTTTCCGATTACTTGATTTAGGCCTACGTTTAGCGTGTGTGTTCCATTTTTTTACACGCGAAAGCAGCTGATTTCAGCGCGTCTTAGCCATCGCAATTCTGTCCGTCCGTCCGTCTGTCTGTCACACGGGTGGATCAGTCAAAAACGGTCTAAGGTAGGATGACCAAATCTTCACCATCGGCTGCCTGGAAGACTCTAGTTTCAGGAACCGTAAAACTTTTCCATAAATTCGAAGGGGGTCACCCCGAACGAGGGCGCTAAATGAGAGGGGTGGGCAAAATTTGTGATTTTTGGCCAATAATTAGTCGTTGTATCTCAGCAACGGTGCGAGATAAAGCCTAGGTTACTATTAACCACTAATGGGAAGTCGTACACTGGCTCTCGATTGGCGCCGAATTCGATGACTCTGAATGACCTTGAACGCCAAAATAGGGGGTTTTATGGATGTTTGGGCGATTTTGGGCTGCGACATATCATTTACAAGGTGGCGCCATGGAACTATCGTTATGCGATCCAGATAGAGAATTTGGTATTTGTATATTAACTTAGCGTGAACATCCCTATTTTCAGCTAAACTACTGAACCGGAACTGCTATAGGCTTTCGCGCGTCTCGTGAGCATTAGCTCAAATTTCTTGTATGCCTTCGTCATTATGTTTCCAGAGTGTTCGTGCGTTTGTGCATGAATCCCGAGCAAACATTGTTAGCACAATAGGCCTGTCTTGCGTATTTGTTGACGGAATTTCACCAAACTTTCACCACTAACGGACTTTGGGGCAGGAATGAACGCCTCCAATTTTGGGATCAAAAGGTCAAGGGATAAGGTCACAGTGGGGTCAGTTATGCTTCAAAATGCACTTTTTTGCCTTTAATTGTCACTTGTTGGCAGAGGCATAATAGTCGACGGATTCTTAACCACCATCTAGTTCATCTACCCTATATTGCACAACGTAGCTGGACGTGAGTGCAGTTTTTTGGTCAGATCAACGAATTTACTGGACGTTGAGCCCGGTTAGTTGCTACTGATATGGGTGACCGTTGGCGGATATACCGTCGTTGAACTCAAACAAGCCACTCGGTCAACTCAGCCTGGCCATCCCTCCGCGAGTAGGCAAAATGAGTAAGCTACTGGCATTGGCTGTAGCCGCCGCTTGCAAAAACACTTAGATTCTGCGTTAAGCGGGCCAGTGGGTCGACTTGGATTGTATGCTATCTCAATTGGGTTTAACCCTCGCCGACTCAAAACGCTGCAAAAAGGACCGAGTTCCAGGCAAACGCGTATGCGAAATGCTCTTTTTATGGGTATAAGGCCTACTTTGTACTGCTAATGACTGTTTTCTTGACTGGTCTGACTTCTGGTTACATTTTCATCACACATCGGATATCTCGGTGACATTTTTGATAGGTGCTTTTTGACGTTCTTCCAACGTGTCAAAACTGATCGTGTAGTTTCTTTGTCGACACTAGAAGCACTCCTCCCTATGGGCGGGAGTTTTCCGCTATGAAGCACTCCACGGTGCGTTAAGTTGACGGCCTTGACAGAATCGGCGGGGGAAAGAAGACCCGGCAACTCAACCCCCGCCCCCTCAGGCTGCCCGTGGGGGAAGTAGGGAGCAAGGTGGCTGGCACGTACCTGAAGCCCAAGGACTCAAACGCCACGGTCGGGGTCGGCAACCGTGCAACACGGAAGGCGCTAGAGGGAGCTGACAGACACACAAACAAACAGACTCTACGCGAGTTATAGTAAGATGGCGATGATTTTTGTAGAACTGAACGGCACGAGTCGCGTTTATTGCAGGTGGAAGTATATGGCTCAGAATATACAGGGTGGGCCAAAAAATGGCACCATTTTTTGTATACCTCATAACTTCTCCAAATATTAACCGATTTCCAAAATTCTTTTACTGTCAGAATCAGGAGACAATTTGCAATAAAATTCTTACTATAGACCCCACCCCACCCTAAGTGTGTCACTACATTTCCTTGTGAAATGTCAGTGTCTTAAGAATAACAACTTAAAACAAGACGACTTTTGTAACAACACATTTTTAAAAAAAAATTTAAAAATTAACAACATAAACAGCGTGCTTGTTGTCTTAGTTATTGTCTAAAAATCACATCTTTACAGTTTTTCACATCAAATTTTCAATGTGTCCGCTTTGCTGCTGGACGACGCGTCAAAGCCGGCGACGCCACTCACCAATGGCGCGATCAGCCAAACGCTGCGGCACTTTGGCCCACTGAGCGACAGTGGTTTTTTAGCTGGTTGACTGTTGTGAATCGTCAACATTGATAGGCCATCTGTTGAAGGGCATCCCGAACAGCATAATCAACTGGATTTAAGTCTGGGTTGTTTGGGGGCCACATGCCAGGTTCGATCAACGTTGATCACACAACCGGTCAGTGGCGTCGCCGGCTTCAGTGCGTCATCTGACATTTCACGAGATAGTGTAGCGACACACTTGAGGTGTGATGGCATCTGTAGTGGGTTTCATTACAAATTGTCTCCTGATTCTGACAGTAACAATTTTTTGAAAATCGGTTAATATTTGGTGAAGTTATGAGGCGTACAATAAATGATGCCATTTTTTGGCCCACCCCGTAGGCCTACGTAATAAAGTACTTAGTTTGATTCCAGCCTTTTGCTCAGTGTTCATCAATGATACTATAATTATTTTTATTGACATGCTTCAGCAGAAGACCAGATCACTTTGGTCAGTGGTTCTTTTTCTTTGATTAATAATCGAATTCTGATTTTTTTAAATGTAGTTCGTATTCAACTGCACTGAAATCTATCATTATTCCACATTGAATGGTCTAATGACTGTGAGCTGTTATAATGACAACGTTATCAGTTATCAGATGGGCTGATGCTGGGAGCCGGTATATCGCTATATCGCCTATAGTGCAATTTCAGGGTCGACTGTTCAATTATTGTCTACCTGCGGTTGGGCTGATCTGCGCTAATCCTTCACTGGTAATTCAGCCGCAGATCAAATCGCCGATGCAGGTAAACTGGCGGGCGGCTAATGGACCCGCAGGCGTCGGCCTAATTGTTTGATGATTTGCAGCTTCGTTTCACTAACTCCGCGCGCGACATCATTGACGACGCATACACGCCAAAAATGAGTAACCACTAACCATTTGTTGATGATAGTCGTTTATATCTAGTTATTAGTTGACGTGTTATCAAATCGTTTTGTTTTCTTGTTGGTTGCTGCAAGAAGACTCTGATTTAAAAGGATGCTGTCACTGTTTCTGCTTTCAGGTAGCGATGGTAGTAGCATGCACAGCATTTTGCTAATTTTCCCTCAATTTTCTTTTCTTCTCGTCTACTCTCTTTTCTGGGTGGAGTTTTGCGGTGAAATGCACGCTTCGATCGTCTCCGCAATCGAACGGGCGATCGTTCGAGCAACTGCTGTTGCGGCGATCGGTCGCCTGTCTCAGTGAATACTCGAGAGGACGGTCACGGCGATCGTCTCCTCGTGTATTCACCACAGACAACTAGCTATGGACCAAGATCTAGAGTGTGGTTTATAATTTTCGTTGTTACAAAAAGGGTTTTTAGCTGTTTTAGTCATCGCAATTCTGCCCGTCTGTCTGTCTGTCTGTTAGAAAAATTTGCGATTGTTAGCCAATAAGTCGCTGTACCATAGTAACGGTGCGAGATAGGGCCTACGTTACTATTAATCACTAATAGGGAGTCGTACACTGGCTTTCGATTGGCGCCAAATTCAATGACCTTGGATGATCTTTAACGCCAAAATAGAGGTTTTCATGGATTTTTTTTGGCCATTTCGGGCTGCGAGACACATTTCAAGAGCGAATTGCGCCGAAATCGATTGAGATAGACATGGACAAGCTGCGTACGAGATCAACATTGATGACTTTGAAAGACCTTAAACCACTTTCAAAATATTGGGTTTTATTGATTTTTGCGATCTTTGGTTGCAGCGCACACTCTAAGAATGAACTGCGACAGAATGGCTGGAGATAGACTGATAGTTTGTGAACAGGAACTGCTATAGGCTTTCGCGCGTCTCGCGTGCATTAGCTCAAATTTCTTGTTCAGTATTTTGAAGGTATTAATCATTCTCTTTGCGTAGGTTAGATCTACGGACTAGTGCTGATAGTCTTTAAGTGGCAAATTATATTACTAATCGTTGACTATTTGATCGTTTGTTGTTGCTGTTGTTGTTGCTCGTTGTCGTTGTTCACTAATTTGTCGCGTATTTACCTCTGATATTCACTCTCGCGCACTCGCAGACTCCGGTCGATCCAGCGTCATACAGTAAAACTCAGTAACTCACCTACAGTGTTTGTCTTCACCGCAGGCTTCCGTCACAGCAAGAAGCAACTATATGGCGTTGCGTAACTTATCTGACGTTTAACATATTAACAACGCACTGACCTTGTATCTTTGCGACGTAGGCTACTCTCTAGCCTACACCGTCTTCTCCGTCGTTAATTTTTACCGTGCTCGAAAGCCCTTCTTTTTGCCGGGCCGCTTCTGTAGTTTTGAATTCGTTGTCATCATATTTAGTGATGATTTAGGGATGCCTTTCACTCTACGTTTTTTCCGACTTTTAGCAACAGCTGTAGACGCAAAACGTTTTTTATCTAATGACATAACTATTTTTTTCGCGTTTGTGATTGCGTGTAACCAGCTACGTAGGCTAATAATCATCATTGTAAGACGTTGCCGTCGTTAATTTTTCACGCCACAGTCGAATATTGTGACTTACAATGATAACTGAACGGATTGACAGATTTGACAAAATTTGGGTTAGGTTACATTATCTGGTTAGGTTGTCAAGGTCGTGAGCCAAGGTCATTTGAGCCAGTGATATTGTAAGGATCGGAATCGTTTTGTTTTCAGTCTTTTGTTCTAATGAATAATGGCTTTTGGACTGAGTATAGTAGTTAGTAAGAAAATGAAAATGATGGATCGACGCACGCTTGGAGACCGGAAGAACTCTTGCACTGGCGTTGCTTTGATCACGATTTTGTTCTGATTATTGTTGTGATTATTATTAGAATTATAGCAGTAGTAGTAGTTGTTGTTGTAGATTTTATAGCTTTATTTAACGCTTTTCTGCTGTAGGCCTAGTCGTTTGCTTTTAAATGCATGTCGCATCGTTTTGCACAAACTTACGATCACCTCGTGTCTACAAACAATCCAATTTTATTATGATCCAGCTATGCGTCATTGTGCTGTTTCCTAAGTATAGCCTACTGCCTGATGTGTTAGGCCTATAGTTTAGACTATAAATTAGCTTCGGAAAATAACGGTCCATTACCGACAGTTAAGAAGTACTGTATATGCATCACCGCTTCCGAAATGTAGTATAACCTACATTCTCTTCAAACATAAATTTGCAATATGATACAGGTCTTAGACCAAAAATTATCAAAATTTGTTAATTGGTTTTCAAGTTACAGTCGAAAATGTTGGGGATGTTTTTTGAGACACAGTGTATTTCGCTGTTCATTTGGTTAAATTTGTTGTTCAACTTTCACTGTAGCAGTCCGGATATAAACTTGCTGCAATGATGCAGAGTGGAGTGACTTATTGCAGTGTGTGCTTTTGTCTGTTAGCTGTTGGAGGAGTTTTGTCTGCTGAACAACTGGACCGCGCCTCAGTATGAAGTCGTCTCCTCACTTTACGACGGTTGCCTGCTCTATGCGTGCAAAGTAAGTTGTGCAACGCTATAATACCAAGTAGTCATCTGATTAAAAGCTACTAAATTCTTGTCATAAGTACATCAGATATTGACCGACTGCAGTTGTAGAATTTCGTTCACCATCTTACTCGGGTAGTGAGTTTGCAATATGCTGCTCATCAAAGATCCTACAAATCTGCGCGCTAAACTGAAATATTGGTATGCAGAAATTGACATTGGTGATAGAGTAACTAAAAGTTTTTGGGAATGGTGAAGTATGTAATAATCATCATTTTGTTGTAATTTTGCAGTATTTGTTTAATATACTCGCTGACGTACTTTTAAGGATCATCCCGTAAACTCACTAAAAAGCAATGCAGTATACTCAGAATTGCCCATGCATGTAAACTGTTCAAGATATCGTTTAATACTGTGATGCACGTTATTGGTGTTTTCTTTATCGCTACTAAGTAGAAGTGATCAGAGATCGAAAACCTCTGCCTTTGAGAATAGTGCCGCCACCTAGCGCGACTGCTATGTACTAATTGTAAAAAAACGTCGGAAAATGACCAGAATCCACGAAAGAATTTAGATCGCCACTGAAATGAAATTATTTTTCCTTGGGCAATGCTCAGCCGCTCTACAACGTTCAGGAAAATAATTTCGTTGATTTATTTTGTTAAGCTCGAATTCCATTACGCCGACTTTCACCAAAACTTCCCTGCGGGGACAGTCGCGAAAGTCGTGGACACAAACCATCTCGACATGTTTGCGACAAAGTCCGTGACAAGTTTGTGACAATCCCGTTTGTGTCGCTCTAATGGAATTTGGTCCGTTACAATGTACGGGGAAAGTCGGCGACGGATACAAATCACGAAAGTCGGCGACATGATTTGTGTCGCTGACTTTCATGGTTTGTGTCCGCAACTTTCCCCGCTTGGAAGTTTCGGTGAAAGTCGCAAAGTCGGCGTAATAGAATTTGGGCTTTAAGCCATGTCCGAAACATACTTCTTTTTTCGCTTGGCTTAGCCAGGGTAATAACTTAGCGTTTAACTGTTGATTTGATGTGTACTGCAAGATTGACAACTGGTTTGATGCGTGACTGTGTGTTGTCTGTCAGTTGATCGTAGGTGGCCGGACTTATTTCTCCCAAGTCCTCGGCTCTTCTGTCGAGCAAGCGCAGAACGCTGTCGCCGCGGATGCTCTCAAGGCCATTGCTCAAGGCAAGTGTTCTTGCTCATCAACTGTCACGGTATCTAAACATAATTGTAGTCAGTTGCAAAAATGATTTTATTATAATCATCGTCGTCATATTTATTTTTAAAAAATATACTTGCGATGCAAACTGAGAAAAGTCACATAAGAAACAAACAATACAGGTTGGTCCGTAAAAAGTAAGTTACCATGTTTCATTTCTTTATAAATTTATGAATATTGTCTGTTTTATCATATCGCCAGTATTCATGCAATACTTTTCAGCAGCTTATGCTTTAAACTTGCTGAAACATATGTCAGTTAAAACTTAACGCCTTATAAGCTAATGGTACATAACTCCGGAATATTTTTTAGATAAGTTCAACGTTAGTTTACTCTTTTTTCTTGATAGCAGATGAACATTTTTACTGTCCGTGGTAGCGACGATAGTATTGTTTTTAGCATCGTCGCTAAGTTGTTTGCTTGCTTCTCTGTTAATGCGATAACTTATGACATGCTGCACTTAGTTTGATGAAATTTTTCGCGGACATGTACGTGTATCTCGACAACCGCAAAAACTATTGAATTTCAATGTCATAAGTCAAGGTCACAAGATCGATTTTCATATACTTTACCATAGCAACTTAGGACCGTGCTGTCAATAGCTGCTAGACGGGGCCAGCCAGGCTGTTGGTCGCTATTGGCCGTCGCTGACGTTAGTGCCATAAATATTGCAGCACGCTACGGTTACCGCGGACAGCTTTAGCCTTGCGCAAGGCTTGAAGTTGACAGTCTACTTTCTCGATTAATGTATCAAAATCCGTTCATTGTGCATAGTGACACGCTGTGAAAACGCAGTCGTGAAGAGTGTCTGTTGCTGTGCAGAGCGCGTGGTTCCTGTCGTCAGTCCGGCAAGTCTCAACACAAGTCTGAACACGCCTCCGGGTGGCGGCATCTCACCGCCAGGTCTCAGTACCGGTCTGTATTACACCGGGCCAGCGTCAGCAGCAGCAGCAGCAGCGGTGACGTCACAGCAGTCTCCGCTGCCTCTGTGTCTACAAGCCACTGACGCCGGGACCAATCTGCCTGCACTGCCCATGCTTCTCAGTCCACCCACCCTGCTCACTGCTTCTGACTTCATTATCGGTAACTTACTCCGCCATACTACTTCTTTTCTACCACACTGTAGCTTCTTAACAAGAACCAGCGGCGTCAATCTAAGTTTATTTTTTTGTGGGGGAGGAGTAGCAAAATTTTATCTGGAGGCAAAGTGTCACTGACTCATTCGTTTGGTCCCCGAGGCCCAAAGAGCTAAAAAAAATTGACGCCGAAGGCGGACGTAAGGGGAAAACTCTTGTGAGGGTAGCAGCGAGCCCCTTCCCACCAGCTGGTCCGGGAGAGCGCGGCAAGCTTCCTTGTCCGGGGCAGAGCCCCGGCCGCAAACACCTTTTAAGCATAACGAAGCCCAGAAATGCCTAGAACTGTCAGGGATATTTTTATTGCGGGCGGGAGATCGCTCTGCTGCGATCGACAGCACTGACAAAAACTTCGTTATACCCTGTTTACACGATGAAGCAAACTTAGAGCTCATGTCGTGCACGCTTTACCTTGATCTAGCAGTAAGAGCTTTGGAAGCGACTCATTGCAGTGTTTTTGCAGTGGAGCATGGTTATGTTACGAGCCGTAAGCAGAATGTTCAATTGTTTAGTGTGTCCGCCTTTCTCTGCATTGATCAAGGCAAATATTGTTTCATACAATTACCTGACCTACGTATAGCAGATATGTTTCATTTTTTTGCGCCACTCAGTGTTGGTGTTCGTGCAAGTCATCTCCTGATGTAAATTATCTGCGAGGTCACATAATCATAATCTTGTCGTTGATATTGTTGTAGGCGGTCAAGTTTCTGGCTGCAGTTTCACGTTATGACGCTGCTATTGATCTAAGTTCCAGTCCGCACTTCTAACATGCGGATCTCTCTCTTGTGCCTGCCTTCTTCACTGACAAACCCTGGCCCCAGAGCCATGGTCAGGGTCAACAAGCCAGTTTTGTTTTGGGCTACTTGGTAAAGTTTATAAATTGACGTGACCCCAAATGATAAACTTACTGATGTACTGGCGATTTCGATAAGATTTTTATTGTTTCGTTCAAAAGCGTAATACATTAACATATCTTGCTGCTATTTTAATAGCGGTGCTTACTTTGTCTGCATGATTTCGGAATTTTGTCTGGTTACATGCTGCTTAGCTCTTCGGCTCCTGCTGTTTGACTTTATTATTTGACGATGGATCACAGTATTACCGAGTTCGTTTTCATTTCATGCATGCGTGATATTGCATACTGTATAACAGTTAACTCGATAAAGAAGTGTTTTCTTCGTAATATACTCCTGTAGTGTTTGATAGCTGTTGGGAAAAGACAGGGTATGCTGTCACTCAGTGGTCACTATTTTACTACCCTCTTATGACGTGATAGTCACTTGATGAATAATCGAGTTTAAAGGCGCGTACAGAGCGACGTAACTGAACCGAACTTAAATGACACAGTTTAGTTTTTTGACGAATTGGCGAGCAGGATGAGCCCATTGGTCATTGGTTGACGTGTACGAGAGCGTAGTCGCATAGCCACCGACGCCGTTAAACGGTGCCTACTGTAATGCATTACTGTTTGCCCGTTGGTTAGTTCGTCAAAAATTGAACCATGTCAGTTCAGTTCAGTTCAGTCACGTCGCTCTGTACGCGCCTTAATGTTGTACTCATCGAAGTGCTCATAGGTTACTGTGGCTCGCCATTTACGCAGCTTATCGGTGGATGAAGTATAAAGATAACGCACTTGCTGGCGGTGAGTTGGCCCATCCGGGGTAGACTTGCATGTGATATTTTAAAGGGTTGACCAGAAAGAAGAAGGGTGTTGAACTCCTCTCCCCTTTGTCCTGACAACTATTGGATACTCCAGGAACATTGGTTAGCATTTCTTATGCATCTTGTACGCACTGCATTACAGTATTATTGAAATGTTATTGTTGCATTATGTTTGCGTATTATATTATTATCTGTTTGATTTTAGTTAGACTTACTTAACAATAAGTTAGCAATAAGACTGATATTTGCATTTTGGTATAGTGCACACTGGTTTATTTGCATAGGATATTTCTGTTTTGTTTACTGTTGATTTCAGTGAAACTGAATTTGTGAACTGAGGTAGTGATAAATTTTTAAACTAAAGCATTTAAATTAACCGGAACCAAACTGGTTTGCTTTGTTGCTTTGTTTTTTTTTATATAATATTCAATTTTTCAACTGATCTGTGAATATGTATCATCATTCCTGATTGCCTTTGTCTGTTTTGGGGGTCAGTAGCTAATAAGTTTATTGTGCAGATTTGGATTTGCAGAGATGGACCAGTTAAATGACGTTTACCAGTGAGCATTATTGTGCATTCATTGTAGCTTATAGTTATTGTTTGTTGTTGTCAGTGAACAGTGATAAACGAAGTCGTTTAAGTCATAGATGTAAAAAACGTCGTTTTTTATTCTTGCCACGTTTTTTACGTCTTGAAAAACGTTTTTTATTTTGCTCAACGTTTTTTTTATTTTTTAAAATACATGCGTTGGAAATCCCATCAAAAGCTTCGAGAAGCACTTTTAGAACTGCAGAAAAAAATTAATAGATTACAGTAATGTATTTTACTTAGTCCAAATATACTGAATAAAAAGTTTTTATCTAGTATATTTGGTTAGTTTAGTCCTATGGTTTTATGAACACACGGTTAAATTAAAATTAAATAAATTTTTCGTTATCTAGACTATAGTTCTAGGTACACTGCACCTACACCATTAGGCATTAGGCAAGAGGTTAAACAAATTATGGCTGACTTTTTTTATTCAACGTTTTTAAACGTTTTTTAAAAATTTTTCCTGGAACGTTTTTTACATCTATGGTTTAAGTGAGCAAAGTTTTAAACTAGTATTTGCTTTTATTAAAACAACAATGTTGTCACCATAAGTATTGTTGATATTTCAGAGAAACATTAACCATTGCGAGAAAAAAAGCCACTTTATCAATATTTCAGCTTTTGGGCTTCGGGACTAATACTGATATGCAGGTATAAGTTGAAAGCGATTGACATTTATGTCAAGCATATTGTATAAAAATGAGTTAAGTGCAACCGTTATAATTGGTTCGTAAAACTATATAAGTGACATTCGTAAATATGTAGACCACACTCTATGAAGCGAAACTAAACCAGCTTAGTTAAACTGTCTGGTGTTTTTTTTATGTTTGCAAAGACAGACCGTTGTAGTTCGTATGACGTCTAGTAGTTTCATATGAAGCAGACAGTGTAATTACTGAGCGAGAAAGATTACAATTTTTTGTGCTGTACATTAGTTGAAAGTCTGGTCTTTGTAACAATACATAGAATGTTTGTAATATCGTGCAACATTTCAATCTGTTGTTTTAGTGGAGTTTGCCCTCTTATGTTAGTGGGCTAGCCTCCTTACATGCCAAGTTGCTTTTTATGTGAACATTACCTGTTCACTTTTTATTGACTGAAACTTTCTCATCATTTTTGCAGTAGATTCTACCTGTATTTTGTCAGTTGTTTAGGCTACTGATTTAGCTGTAAGATGTATTCAATGCTGAAAAAAGTTACTAAATTTATTTCTATCAAGTGATTATGTGCAAGCATAATGAGCTACAGTAGATCAAACTGATAAACTGTGACTACTCATCTGTCTGCTGTTAAAAATTATATGCACCTCAGCACCTAACTTCGATACTGTTTTTTTACAGTTGAAGCATTTATTTATGGCTGCTAATTGATTTTTCAGTAAAAAGATACTTTAATAAATTTTGTTTCATTTCCTTGCATGCAGTTGATTGGATTGCATGATACCTATTTGGTTCTTTGTGATTACATTTTGATTGTAAATATTGTAAATAGATTGTAAATAGTTGCCAGTTGATGTTTTTTGAAACTTGTAGCCGTTTGTGACGTGTAGTGTGTGATCCAGTGGCGTAGCCAAAAATTTTAATTAAGGGGGGCTTGTCTTCCTCTCCTCTTCTTTTCCCCCTTTCGTTTCTCCCTTTTTTCCACACTTTTTGCCTTCCTCTCTTTTTCCCTGTTCTCCTTTCCCCCTTTTTCCCTTAGAAGTAGTACCCCCTAAAATCCAGCTAGAGGGTCTGGGGGAGCGCTGTGAGCTCCCCCAGCGGGGTTTGGGTCGGAGCCCCAGCTGAAGTCGAATTTGGTGCATTTTAGCTCTGAAAGATATCTGGTGGCAACAGTTTTATTTTCCTGAGAATATACTGACCAAATTGGCAAATTTAGTTCAGTTAAAACGTATGGTTATGTTTTGTTTGAAAGATTGTGGGGGTTGGGCCCCCTACCCCCTCGGGCCCTCCTTGTCTACGCCATTAGTGTGATCTAGTGAATATTGTCGGAGCGTGTGTGATGCGTCTTTTCATTCTTATATCGGTGCATGTGGAACCGCATGAGTGTCAGCAATTGACTTAAGTTTTAAGCACGAATGAGTTGCTCTTTAGTTAAAATTTGGAATTTAGCTTATGTTCTTTACTAGACCGCTATAGTCTCTAGTATACTGTCAGTTTTGGCGGACAGTTGGAAGGCTAATCTGTGGGCAGTGTGTTCTTCAAGACGAGCGAATTGAATGGCTTTCAGCTGCAGAGTAAGCAAAGCTATGACGAATGACACTTAAGAGGGAAGTTTATGGTTTTAGGCGTTTAGCATGCATTGTTAGCTGAAAATTTCGTAAGCCCAACAAAAACTGGGCGTATCTGAATTTATTTCAACAGCAACATTTTACAGAATGAAGTTTGCGCCTGCAATATCAGACTGTGGCAGTTACGTATACCAAGTGAATGCAGTGCATTGATGGCTATGATAGGTGTGAACATTTTCGGTCTATTTGTAATGTTAATCAGTGAGCGTATTTTGATTTGCCTTTCAGGTGCGGACCTGTTCGTTTGCAGTGAATACAGATTGCTGTTATCTGATGTTAGCTGCAGATTCGTCGTTTTTTGTCTGTTTTGATTATTGTGTTGAAATATCTGATTTTCAAGCAGTTTTGAGTTTTTGAAGTAGCTGGTGCACTGTAACTGTTTGATGCCAGTAACCACGGAGGCAAAATGTTGCATGGCAGATGAGTGACGTAACGATAGACTTGTTATCGGTTTTTCTGTGTTCCTTTTCATGCATATCAAAAGTTTAAAAAGTTTTTTTCTACTGCTGTAAACTGATGTCTTATCCGTTATCATTTTGTGCACGCGTGGACTGTTGCAACCGTTGTGGACTGGTGCCTTAGTTTCGATTGTGAATTTTAGCTGCAAAAGTCTTATCTGGTACGTGTTTGTGTCTGACATGTTTCTGATTATATTAATAATGGCATTGAGTTTGCCAGCTCAGTAGAAAGAACAATAGTTACAATACTAGGTGAAAGTTACTATTTGAGCGTTCTGTGCAAAGACACAAGGGAGAAAAATATTGACAAATACATGCAACTGTCAACGAAAGACCAACTATAGTCTATAAACCGTTTTAATTCAGTAATTGCACAACTTGAACAAAAAAGCGGTATAGCAGCAGCAGTTAATTTAAACGTAAAGCAGATAATCGAAACCATGTGCACGTTGTAGCCGACCAACTCGTGCTGCATTGTCATTCTGACTTGCTAAGAATAACATGCGCTTTAGTGGTCGGATAAATGGGACTGGCGCATAAGTTCGATATTAAAACACGGAGTGTCCATAATTCACGGAAGTACACAGATGAGGTGTTAAGAGCAAGTAAGGGTATATGAAAGAGACTGACCTAATCGTACGCTTTTGTTCAGCCGTTTTTTCGTTCTCGCCAAAGTCAATGTACGCGACGCGTACGCACGCTAGGTTACGTTTCAGCTATCAGCTGTAAGTACGGTAGGTTAAAAGTTTAATGGATTCGAGCAACAGTAGTAACGTCGAGCTACAGTTCACATCGCTTCACCAGTACAGGCTTATACTACAACATGCCATTTATATAGCGACACAGTCAAAGTATATGAAAGCAATCGTAGTTTTACTCACGGGCCGCACCGAGGGCTGACGTCTCCTAGGCTACGATGGACAAGACATTGCATCACGTTAATGCACTGATGTAGGCCTGGCTTAGGCTTAGTTCTCAAGTATTGGTCTGGATGACACAAAGTAGCGTGGGTCTCATTCAAATTGTATTTGCCTCACTGCGCTAATTAATGTGCTGTGTCGAGTGTTACTTTCGTGTGAAACGTGCTTTAACAAAGTCGATGCGCGAAATAGTTATAAAGTTACACGTTTAGAGAGAGCTGTACAGCGTAGACGATAAAATACGATCAAAAATGCAGGATTGGGTTCGAAAATATTTGCAAATTCTATCGCTTTAAATGTAAATGGTGGTTTAAAATAAAATGATCTACCGGATAAAAAGCAGCTACTCTATAACCAGTATTTTTTTTCTATATACAAAACTTCAAAACTTGAGCTAAACTTAAGAGAAATATTTCAACTAGAAATTTGGGGCAGAGCCCAACGTGAGGCCGCTTGGCGCCATAAGTCCGATTAGGGGAAAATTTAGGGGGCTGAAATTGCTCTCGTAGCAAAGTCACATGGCCCGAACTCGAACGCATTACCATACACAGAACACGCATTGTCGACTTAGGGTGGGTAAACATTAGCCCCTATAACTTTTTTTGTCAGAGGACCAAAGTTTACCCAATTTCTTTTCTTCAACAGAGATGGGTGGCGCTAAATAACGACGTTTTTCGCTTGTCGATATCTCTATCAGTTACAGAGATATTCGCGGCCATAATTGAAGATTGCCTTAAATCGTGCCGAATTTTGGAGGTTTTTCTCTTCCAAATTTGAAGGGGGCGGTGCTCTCCAAAAGTTGTATCCGCCTTATTACACCCACCTAACTGCACTTTACGTGGTAAAATTTCGTGAGGCTACTCTTCTTAGCTCCAAAGTTATAGTGACTAATACGCAACATTAATAAGCCATTTTTTACCCCTTTTTGTGGAAATGTTTTGGGAATCCCCATCCCCTGACGGGTATGCGCTAGCTAGCCTTGGTAATTCTGTAGCGCGTGTAAAAATTTCGGGGCGCAGCACCATTTAAGGGCCAAAATATGGTTTGCCGAAAAGGTTGATTTGGTGAGTATAATTGCACCTGTAAATCCCAGCGGTTAGTGGACCGAAGTTCAACAGAATTTTTTGCCGAACGCAGGAGGAAACGCTGTCGACACCTAGTTTTCCGATTTTGGATATCTCTTATCCGTTCCGGAGATATTCGCGGTCAAATGGAAGTGGTCCAAAATGGCACTAAATTTAGCACGGTTTTGCCCCCAGGATTATAAAATTGAACACGCTTCCGACCATGTGGCAAAATTTCGCGCCGATCGGCCGACGGATTTCGGAGATTTAGCGTTGAAAAAATAAAGAACTGCGGTAAAACATAAGGCCTTCCCGAACTATCGTTCGGGGCGGCTTAACTAGGAAATTGTGAGCTTTGATGGTATAGGCTTATGTGAAGTATGCAGCTGTTTTTTTAATCTTTCTCGAACATTTCTTTCGTAACACCCAAACATTTATGACATTGTGACGTTCATCCCAGACAAGGCTAAAGAGTAAACGCTAAACGTTTTAAGGATTGATGAAACAATATTTTTGCTTTTTAAACTTTAAAATTGTGCCAAAAAAATTTCCACTGGTTGTTCAAAAATTGCTTTTTTTCAGTTAAGCCTAGTTAATTTTAAGCATTGTATTGTTTTTTTCATTCCAAGACAACCAATTTTGCACAGAAGTACGGCATCAGAAATTCATGATAGTTTTTCGTAAGCCTACAGTTTCTTTCTCTGAAAAAAAAACACTAATCCTTTTAAATGCTAGCTAAAATCAGTGACCAAGAGTTTTTTTGCAACGGTGCGTAAGAATGTTTTTGCAGTGCAAGTAATCTAAATCGCAAGTATAACGCTGTATGACAAAATCACCAGTTGCAGCGGCGTAAACAGTGTGCGATAACGAGCACTAACGCAATGGAACAAAGTGAACGAAACAGGCAGTGTATAAATAGTTGTCAAGAAATCTTTCATTCACATAGTCACGATTTATGTGGTACATGTACATCGGTGGTCGGCAGGTCGTCGATGGCGGCGGCCCATTGCTGGCGACGTCCAGACCCAAAGATGATGAAGAGCACAGCGCCGACCACGTCGATGGCTGCGACGATGGCGAAGATCTCCGTCCACTGCGAGTACGTTGAGCGGCCGTAGGTCAGGGCGCCCACCACTTGCGGAGCCAAGATAGACACGGCGTTACTGACCGTGTTTGTCAGCCCCATCAGCGTGCCAGCGTCCAACGGCGACAGGTCCATCGTGTTGGCGGCCACGGTCGGCATCGAGAACCCGATCATCCCGACTGACGCCACCAGACAGGCGATGATCGGTACGCGGTGACAGTCGAGTAGACTTGGTATCATTATGAACACTGCTGATGCCAGCAGTCCGCTAATGCAGAACGTCTTCCTGATGAACCCAGTTGACAGTCGGCTGCCTGCTGCACGTCGAAGCATTAGATCGGCGAGTTGGCCACTGGATACTAGCATCAAGCCGTCAGCGACGTACGGCAGCATCGACAGCACGCCGTTCTCGGTCATGCTGTATCCCAGCACGTCACTAAGGTACATCGGCAGACACGTCAGTGACGTCACGAAACCCCACATGTTAGCCGTGTACGCTGCGGCGCACGCCCACACCTGCGGCGACGTCAGAATCTGTCTCCACGGAGTATGTCGACGAGGTACGCGCACTGCCGCTCTTTGCTGACGCATCGATGACTCGTAGCCTCGTCCCACGACCACCCACGCAGCCGCCCACGCACATCCGGCCAGCCCGAACGTGTAGAAGACCCACGGCCAGCCGGCGTGGTCACAGAGCACCCCGGCCACCAGCATTCCAACGATAGCGCCGAATGACGTTCCCGCCATGGTAAACCCGACGGCTCGAGACCTCTCGGTGCTGGGTGCAATGTTGGCGACCAGTGAAATGGCCGTGGGACACTGAATGCCGTCGAAGACTCCGGCAAGTGCGCGCAGAGCAATGACTGCGCCGACATGTAGGTGAGCCGCGGCGGGAATCATTACAGCGAGCACCGACTCCACCGTCATTGATACCGTCAGTAACCACACGCCACCGAAACGATCCGCCAACCAGCCGCTAGGCACCTGCAAACAGACCGAGCTGTTGCAGTTTAGGCAACTCTGTTGTCTCCAAACAACGCTGCGGTGTTTATTGCACTCGTGCTGTCATGTCAGTCTGTCTGACTGAGATCAGGCGATTATCGAAAATAATGAAGTACAGCAACTGAGAGGCGAGGTTACGTCTTGCAGCGAATTTTTGACGCGCTACAGCTAGGCCTAGGCCTATGCTGAGGCGTCTATGGCACGGCTGTCGTCTGTCTGTCTGTCTGTCTGTCGTCTGTTCCTCATCTGCCACGGATGTATTGTGGCTAAACGGTAAGTCGTGGGGGACATATTTTACACGAATAATTAGCTATGTGTCTTAAGCCTAGGCATGCAAAATTTTAGCAATTCAGTGCAAGAGGAACATTTTTTAAAAATTGAAGTTGAACAGAAAGAAATAGAAAAAATCTGCGTTTATCAATGGAAAAATAACCATGTCTCGGAAACGGTAAGAGATAGGGCCAAGGCTACTATTAATCATTAATAGAAAGTAACATACGTCCTTTCAAATGAGATAAAAATTATCGACTTTCGATGACCTTGAAGGTCAGTATTGCAAAAGGAACTGTGTAAGCTGTAGCGCGTCTTCCCTAGCGACAGCTGGGCTTTCTTGTGCTGTATGAGCTACGTAACAGCTACGACGCTAAAGATAACTGTTTAGCTCAGAGATTAAAAAACCATCGTTGCTCGACCCTTTGCATCTGACCAGATTTAGAGTAACAAAAGTACCTGTCGCTAGACGCTAGTGATCTAACGACTTTGTTTTTTAGAACTGTCAAAGCGTTAATTTTTTTAGCGCATTAATTAATGCGTTATTAACGCACCCATGCCCGTCGAGAGGGAGAGTTGAGTGGGTAAGTTACCCCGGGTCCCGTGGAGTTTGGGGTCCCGCCTGTATAGTACAGAAAGTTTGAAACACATTTTTAAACGTATAATCAACAATAACTGACGTCATAGCTAGCATTAGAAATCTATTAGCCTGTCATCAAAATAATTATTTAATTACAGTAATGATGAACGGCAACTACAGTTTAGTTAATTGAATTCATTCGACTGTCAAATAACCGCAGTTTAACGAAATATTGAAACTTTTCCTTCACAGAGTTTAGTAAATTTAAATAAATTAACGTAAATTTACGTATGTGCGTTAATTTTTTAACGCGCGTTAATTTTATAACGCATTAACGCGTTAATTAATGCGTTAATTTGACTGCTCTAATTTTTAAAATAATTTTATTTCACGAAGCGCCGTTTAGTTTATTGCATAAAATCCCGACCGTATTTGTTGTTTTTTTCCTGGTATTTTTTCTTTTGACAAGTACGTGTGCTAGTCTACGCCGTGTAGGCTATAGCCTATGTGGCGAATCGCGAACACAAGACTGTAAAGGAGAGGTCACACTGGCGGTCCGGACGGTTCGAACGGCCGTTCGGACGGCTGTTCTGACCGCCAGTGTGATTCCTCCTTAAAACTCGAGACAGTACATCGCTAAGAATGAACCTGAATGAGGGCGTATCCGTAGTAAAAGGCAGCCAGCACGGCGCCCTGCGCGTGTCGGTCCCAGTCGAATTCCCCGCCCGCGATGACGTCATCCGAGGTCGTGTTGTGAAGCTGGTCACGTGGACACAGCTGGTCCGCTTCCACGGTGCTGGCGTTGTATGACGTACGATTCACCATGGCAACGAGAGCCTGGCTGAGGCTGACGCGCAGTGCGTACGAGATGGAGCCTGCGAGGAAGATCATCGCGTAGAGCAACAGGCGTAGCTGACAGCATCTGCAGCCTGCCAGCCTGACCGTCGACACATCATCATCCGGTGGCTGTTTGTCGACATCTTTCAACGAGCCGTAGTCGGGCGCTGGCAAGACGCTCGTCAGTTTGCTTGTTGTCTCCATTTGCAATTATTCACGTTGTTACGCCTGCAGCGTCACATACAGAAAGAAACATTAGGATTGATGACTGAGTAAAATACACAAACAACAGTTAGTGACTGACTGACATCAAAGCCAGATTCTCCAGAGTGAGCAGATGTGGGCATGGTTAACAAGCAGCTGGATGCTTACAGTGTGAATGGTGGAAAACAGCATTATGTTAACGGTATTCTATCGCCCATTAGAAATACGAGGGAGACAAAAACGGTTCAGGCCTTATTGCATAAGTTTCAGATCAGAACCAGCTAGGGCGTCATAAGTCAATGTTCACGAAGTAAATGAATATGAATTATGAGACAATGTTAAAATTTAGCGGTTTCTCAATAATACAACCGTGTTTAAAACTCCAAAATACAGGTTAACCAGAATATGATGTTCGCTGGCAAATTTACTTTTTCTTTCGAAAACATACTATTCTTATCAGTTGTGAAGTTCGTTGGATGATGCAGGCCTATATATCATTTATGCAACGTTAAACCAATGACATTAAATATTACAAAAGAATTAGGTAATTGGATGGGCAGCAGTAGACACTGCATCAACGCAAAAGATGCCTGTTCTCACCTGACTTTGAATCATGGAGTTGCCCATCCTAGAATTGGGAGTAAATGACGCAGGTCCATCAAGTAACATGCACACCACAGGTCAATAGACTAGCATACTATATAATAAGCATATCGCTAGTGGTTAGACACTGGGGCACGTGCCACGTCGACTAAATAAGCCGCACGAAGTCCGTCTGTCAACCAGTTTGCAGCCGGAAGACTATTCATTTGTCCAGTTAAGCGGCCTCGGACAAGCGCAATACAACTGTTTCCAGTCGCAATTGACGAGGTGGTGATGAAAACTAAACCTTGCACACTGCAAAAAGTCTGTCGTCCATCACAGTAAACCACAACCAGGCCTTGACCCGTTAAATGCGTTGAACGATAGTAGAGCAGAAATTAATTTGCTTGACCTTTGCAATTTGCATCATTCTCTGACTACAGATTTGAAAGTATGTATCGAGACATAATCGATTCAACACATTGTGAAGTCTAGCTTACCTACTACAGCAGATCAGCTCGTAAGACAAAATTCTGTCACCCACTTCCTCCTTCATTTACGTAGCCTACGTTAGTTTATTGCACGCTCAGCAGTGGACCTGTGTGCATAGGACTGCAGCGACGTTGATAGACAGTGGCGTAGCTGCTATACATGTTTTGACAGTCACAGAGCCGACGATGCCCAAGAGACACCAAGGTTTTGATCATTATCTCATATTTTAATAATACACTTAAGAATCTTTTCAAATATTTCTAATTTTGCCCCGAAACGGTATCGAACAAAACAGTTTTTTTTTGCAAAATTAACGTTGCTAAGTAAGTAGACACTTATGAGTCCAAGTGCAGATTGAAAAGACAGAAAGCATTTTAGTTTGCATAGTGCAAAATCTGCTGACTTTCTGGCACTGCTTGTGTTTTTACGCACGAGAGCTAGCATAGCTATAGCGCGTATTAGCTACGGTAATTCTGTCCGTCCGTCAACCTGTCCGTCTGTCACGACCCGGTAGCGTTTGGAGACCAGGTGAGATAGAGACATCGGATTTTTACCTTATGATAGCTTGGTGTCTCTAGTATTTTGTGACAAAATTTTGTGCCACGAGGTAAAGCGGGTCCCCACAAACGAAAGGGCGAAAGAGGGGCACCCCCTTAGAATGGCGTTATTCTATTGCTATTGGCTCGTCTAACGTGGAAATGGTTGCAGATAGGCACAGACATGCTGCTTATCATAACAAGCACTGGCGACAAGCTTCTTAGGAATGTCAACATCGATGACCGTGAATGATTTTGAACCCCGAAAATAAGAATTATAGTAAATTTTTCGCGATTTCGGGCTGCGACACGCATTTCAAGAGTGAATTGTGCCGAAATGGCTAGAGATAAACCAAGAGAACCTGCGTACAAAATTTTCAGCATTGAATGTAGATGTTAGCACTCCACGTCCGGACCCTGTAAGTTCAAGGAGGCCTGTGCGCGCGGCTGTCAAACAGGGGTACCCTTCTAAAGAGTGGCTATTTATTCGCTGTCGGCTTGTCTAGCGTGAAAATGATTGCAGATAGGCACAGACATGCTGCTTATCATAACAAGCACTGGTAACGAGCTTCTTTAAAATGTTAACGTCGATGACCTTAAATAATCTTGAACCCTCAAAACAGAGTTTTTAGTGATTTTTGGCGATTTTTGGTTGCAAAAGAGTGAATTGCGACGAAAGAGGTAGAGATAGACCAAGATTACCTGCGAACAGAAACTGTTATAGGCTCTCGTGCGTATCATGAGCATTAACTCAGATTTCTTGTAAAATTTGAGTTTATTTTGGTCACATTGATCTTACTTTTACACTTGTCAGTCACCAAGATATGCTTTTTATTCTTTAGCTACGCCACCGAGTTGAGTTGATACTCGACTGTTGATAAAGGTAAGGACTAAAGGTATGCTTACTGTTTGTAACAGCACACTACTCGGTGTCGACAAGATTTCGTGATATACACTGTGATGGGCCGAACAACGTTGACTTAGGCCTAAATACGTCAAATTTGGTGCTAGGCCTACATTCGCTGCAACATTTTCCTCAACATTTTTCATATTTCCATGGAACCTCGACAACGTAGCGTAGGCGACTTGTCCTAGGACGACATCCCTCATAATTCCGACTGATACGATGCAGCATCGCACGTCTTTGCTGCGACAGCAAGGCGCTTTTGTACTCAATATTATTAGTAAATTTTACACAAAGTATAGAAAAAGTACGTAAAAGAGAGTGAAAATTTAAAAAAAAATAAACAAAAACGGCATAAATGAAGCATAAAACGTGACGCGATAATCAGTCCTGTCAGAACACTCGATTAACGCAGCTGCAGTGACGTTGTCGGTATTTCTATTTCTATAGGCTTACATACCGGTATGGCGGTAATAATGTTGTACTTCAAAGGTATGCTCTGCATAGCTTATAACATAGACACACGTATGCTATTGACAAGTAGGCTTCAGTTTACTGTATAAAGAAAAACGACTTTCGACCACCAGGACATGTAAAGTGTCATAATTCTTGCTAGTGTTGGGTGGCTCGTATCATTTAAGTCGGTTTACAGTATTTTTCGGTGGTTTTAACATTCGCCAGCTACTCGTCAATAACCACAATAACCAGTTGCTCCGTTTGCTTAATTTTGGGTATGCTGCGCTGCTCATAGCATGCGTAGCCGTTAATAACTTAATTGAGTTGCGAACTTGCGACGTGCGTCGCGAGTCGAGAGTCGTAAAGCCTATCACTTGCATACTTATTAGTAGTTCACCAAATTTAGCTCACCAATCAGAAGCCGTGTTTACAGTGTTTACAGTACGCTTGTAAACAGAGGTAATCGGTGTAAATGAAGGTTGTGTTTTCAATTATTGGTGTCATTGATCCAAATTATAAGTTTTAGTTTAAATTAGCTTTTGACACGTTCTGATGTATCAAGACAATGATGCAGGAAATACTGTCATCTCGAAATGTTTTGTCCATTTTAACCAGGACTTCACGTAAGTCTTGAAACTGTTGGAGGTCACGCCCACTGCTCAGCTGATTGTTAGCTTTTTCGTTGTTGAGACAGTTTTCGTTATAAAATACGCTAATTCTGTGTGATTATTTTAACACACTGGACGCTATAAGAGAATTCTCCAACATCGTGAATACTTACATGTAATTCAGACTGTTAGATGGTTGCATCCAAATACGTATGCTTCGGTTATCCACAGATTCCATATGCCCATGCACTTATTTTTTATAATATTGATGTTAGAGTTATTTGGGGAGTTCTACAAGGCCGTCAACACAGCCATTTGAATGATGAAAAGCTACAGCATAGGTGTTGTGGCAATTGCTGGATAACAGAGGCAGGTGGCAAATTCACAAATAGGTTGTACAAAGTTGAGACTTTTTTTAGTTAGATTACGTTGCATTTACTATGTAACATTCACTTCAATTATGGCTACATTACTTGCTTAAAGAAATCAGATGTGTATGTATGTCCCACATCCAGTCGACAGCAGACATACTTTTATTTATCCAGTCTCCGCTTTACAGAACCTGGTCATTTTACAATGATGTGCATTCATGTGTTGTTGTGATTTAGGTCACTCACAGTTGGAACTAATGTCAGCTACAAGTTTTACTTGTTGAAGTCACCACTGAAGTTGGAAAAGACATATGAGAATTGTGAGATTAACAGCTGTCGAATGTTGTAGTGTGTATTAAAGTTGATTCTGGCTTGCTAAAGCATGGGACCACCATAGTGAAGGTCCACCATAGCAAAGGTTGCAACACCACCATCGCAATCATTTCAACTATCATGACCACCACGAAAACAGCATCTAATCCTAAGCCTAACCTTAAGCTTAACCCATGAATTTAATTCTGTGGTGGACATTTGCTATTGCAGTGCCTTGCTATAGTGGGCCATTACGATTAAATTTTGCTTGTGTTCATGGTGATTGTAAAATAAATTACTTTAGTTATGGCAGTCTTTTTGAGATGAATTATAGATCGTTTTATTTGACAGTCTATAGCCACATAATTTCAAGCTCATGAGAATGTGTAATTTTTAGTACTTGATTGTTTGAAGTGGTGTGTGTGATTCAGCTGAGAATGGGATCAGAATTATTGAACGTCTGTTCTCCAGTAACCTAGTCGTGACTGTTTCATCATTCTCGCCCACTGTGCTTTGCATTCGTCATTTCCAGAAAGGAACTGAAATCTGCCGACACAAATATGAACATGCTGTCCAGGCAGTTCAACTCAATCGTTTAGTATGTATTTGAATTAAATTTTTTTTATAGATTTTGTTGTTGATATTCAGTATTATGTGCTGATGATGTTTATACTGTATATTCAAATATTGTTACTAGTCTGTCTCATAGCATTTTGATATGCATACATGGCATGTCATTGTCTGTATCAGCCAGCTACCCTGTTTGTCTGTTTGCGGAAAGATACAAGTAATTTCAGGAAAGATACAAGTGATTTCAGCAAAGCTCACGTGACGCGCGATAGCAGCTGTCCTGCCACTTTGGCAATCAGTGTAGGCTTACAGCAATAAGATAATAATGCGTCTTGAAAGAGTACTTAAATTTAAGGCTTTTGTATAGAAGACTCCTTGAATTTAAGAGATCGAAACTTAGCTTCTTAAAAATGTATGTTTTATACTAAAAATGTCATACGCAAGTTATCCAGGTCCATCTCCAGCCATTTCAGCACAATTTACTCTTAAAATGTGTGTTGCAGCCGAAAATCACCAAAAAATCACTAAAAATCCCTATTTTGAGGGCTAAAGGTCATTCAAAATCATTGACGTTGACACCAATAAAAAACTTGTCACTATTGCTTGTTATGATAAGCAGCATGTCTGTGGCTGTCTGCAGCCATTTTTGCACTACATGAGATAATTGCGGTAAAATAACCATTTTTAGGGGGTAGCTGTTTGCCAGCCTGTGCCGGCCTCCTTGAACCTAGGGGGTCGGAACTTGGACTGCTAAAATCTGTATTTAATGCTGAAAAGTTCATATGCAGGTTGACTTGGTCTATCTCCAGCCATTTCATCGCAATTCAGTGTTGAAATGTGCACTGCATCTAAAAGTTGCGAAAATTCACTCAAAACCCTTTTTTAGTTGGTTCAGGATTGTTCAAGGTCATCGATGTTGTTAAATCTTAAAGCCTGTCTGCAGTGCTTGTTATGACAAGCAGCATATCTGTACCTGTCTGCAACTGTTTTTGCACTATACGAGCCAATAATGGCACAATAACGTCTTTTTTAGGGGGTACTCTTTTTTGATGCCCTCATTCAAGGGGAAACCTTCACCCAGGGGCACAAAATTTCGTCACGATAAACTAGAGTCTTTGGGGCAATGCCCAGTGAAGATTTCATGATCTTAGCTTGCACCGTTTTGATACAGTACAGCAGTGTGATGGACGGACAGACAGACAGACAGACGCCCAGGCCATGGCTAAGATGCATGAAGCATTCTGCTATCACACGTAAAAATGGTCAATGATGATAATATTTATAGCATGTCTTTTGTCTGTATTTGAGATTGATAGTGAACTGGATATGCATTGTCCTGTAGTACAGTTGATTGTTTGCAGTCAGGATCAGAAATTTTAGAAGTAAACATTGTGTGAGTTTTGTCATAATTTTGCTAATCTGAAGGAGCATACTGTTGCCATTATTTATGGTTAACTTAACATCTTTTTCTGTGATGGTAAAATAAGCATCTGTTTTGATGCAAGTAATAAAAATGTGATATTTGATATAGATGACAGTGTTCTACTGATGACTCAGTTGGATTGTTTTAGCCATTTGGTGCTACGTAATTTGCAATGGCATTTTGTCATTATTTTTATTATTATTACGAACATTATTAATATTGTCCAGTAACTAGCACTGCACTGAGTAGGAGATTGCTGGTATGTGGTTGTTTTTCTCTTTAGCATCTTGTTGCAGTGGTATCTGATGGCATTTACGTTCACAGTCTGCATGATATGACGCTACTGCATCAGATCTCAAATCCATTGCATAATGTGCCCAGAGTTTGCATTTTGTCATCTGGCATGCCTGTCTGCGGAAAAGATACTCCAAGCTACATGGCGTACAGTAACTGTGGTGATATGAAGATCTTTGACGCCGTTAATCTGGTTAGCATGTATTATGATGTTCAGGACTGTTTTGTAGTTGAAAATAATGAATCGACGTGAGAGACTCATGCTACCTGAATTTTTGAATTACCGGATAATGTATTTTGTGTTAAATATCATTCGTTAAATGCTTTTTCAAGGACAGGTGTTTGACATTCTTTGCAGTGTGGCTCACTGGTTTCTACATGCAACAGCATGACATTGTAATGCTTTGCGTATCTTAGCCATCATCAAGGTGTCTGTCCATCCTTCTGTCTGTTCTTCCATCTGTCCGTCCATCCATCTGTCGCACCCTGGCACTGTATCAAAAAAGTGACACTTAGAATCATGAACTCTTCACTGTTGGCTGCCCCAAGGACTCTAGCTTTTACTGACAGAATTTCGTGCTAGTGAGTGAGGGGTTTCCCTCGAACAAGGGCACCAAAGAGGGATACTTCCTAGAAGATGTTATTTTGCCGCTATTGGCTCTTATGCACTGTGTGTAGAAAAAAAACATGCACTCATTTCCTTTTATATTTTCATGGAAAATGTTCATATTTTTATAAAATTTTCAGTGAATGTCTAGGAGGAAACTAGTATTCCATCAGTGGAAAAGTTAAATATTTTTTTGCCACTGGCGATGCGATGCTGACATCATATTTCCACATTTGTAAATTATCAGTTTACTGTTGAAGACAGACATCTGATAAAATGCTTGCGAGTCAGCAAGGGTTATGTAGCCACAAGTTTGTGCCACATGTTTCTGGACAATGGACAGACAATGGAATATTGATGGAATAAAATTTTAAAATAAAAATAACTGACATGATCGGCAGTTTCAAGCCGTTTAACTGATACCGGGCAAGTGGTAATCCACGCAGTGATGCAGTGTGCGTACACCTGCCAGCATCAACAAAGTTGAGGATCTTGCGCTCAGCCAAGAAGATAACCATGGCAACAGTTTACAATAAAAAATTGCGTGACGTATTAGCATATTTTTGGGGCCAGTTAACACAATAACTAATTGATGTGTTTTAACATTTCATCTAATGTCTGTCTTCAGCAGTAAAACCCATAATTTACAAACATGGTAATATGACGTCATCATGACGTCATTGGTACAAAGAATATCTAACTTTTTTATTTTTGGAATACTCGTTTCATAGTAAACATTTCCTGAAAATTTTTTGCAAATCTATGTATTTTCCACAGAGATATAACAGAAAACGTGAGTGGGTGTTTTTTATGAACACAGTGTAGTGTGAAATCGGTTGTAGATAGGTACAGACTTGCTGCTTATCATAACAAGCAGTAGTGAGTGACGGGCTTTTTAGATTTGTCAATATTGGTGACCTTGAACGACTTTGAACCCCTAATAGAGGGGTTTTGGTGATTTTTTTCACAATTTTTGGCTGGAACGCACATTTCAACAGTGAATTGCGATGAAATGGCTGGAGGTAGACCAAAACAACCTGCATATGAAATTGTCAGCAGTGAACGTAGATTTTAGCAGTTCAAGTCCTGACTCCCTAGGTTCAAGGAAGCCTGTGCAGACAGGCATCAAAGATGGCTACTTCCCAAAAAGTGGTTATTTTACCGCTATTGGCTCGTGTAGCGTGAAAATAGTTACACATATCCACAGACATGCTGCTTATCATAACAACCAATAGTGACACAGTTTGTAGTAGTGTCAACGTCAGTGACCTTGAATGATTTTGTACCTTTAAAATTAGGGGTTTTAGTGTTATTTTTGCAATTTGTGGCTGCAACACCGACTTCAAGAGTGAATTGCAACGAAGTGGATGGAACCAAGACAACCTGCGAACAGGAACTACTAGGCTGTTGCACGTTTTATGAGCTTTGCTCAAATTACCTGTGATATACTCTGTGCAACTTTGATCGTTATTTTTGAGAAAATAAATAATTTAGTTTTATTTGGTTTTTGAGGGATTGCTTGTTGGACAAGTAGCAAATGATTTGATTTTGGCGGTGATTTAGGTCATGATCTACATCCGTGAATTTTTTTCTATTTACTCTTGCAGTTCAAAAAAAGGCAAGAATAGCATGCAGTTCTTTTCGAATGTTTTATTTTTTTTCTGTTTTTATGCCTGCAATATACGAGATTTCATGTCCTGTGTAGAATGTTGTTACAACTATCCCAGCTCACAAGAGTCTTGTTGCATGTGCTGCATTCAACCGCCCTGGAAACCTTCTTGCAACCGCCTCGGACAAGGTCTGTTCGTTTCTGCTGATGCAATTGAGAGAGTTTGTGTTATTGGTGGTTTGGGTTGAGAATCAGCCTGGCCTGAATAAGTGCTAAATATGTCTTTAGAAGATTTTTTAGTTGAATTTTTACACAACTGTGCAGTTCATTTGTTACTCGCTGAATGCATCTCTGAGATTGCTTGTGATCGTATGATAATACCAGTGTTAAAGCAGTTTAATCTAGGTTATCTCATTGTAACAACATTTTTGACTTGGACATGATTTAGTTTGTGAAACAAAGTTGCATTATATTGTTTTTAGTTTTCTGCTTGGAGGTTGTTTCTTGATGATAGGAAGGTTGTTCATTTTGTGACCAGTGCTTTGCAAAGTTTTCTTTCAGTGAACTGGGTAAAATGCTGGAAAATTTCTGGAAAAACTTGTTTAGATGAGAAGGATAAAAATAATTTTTCCTCCATTAATTTTGCTTTTACTTTAGCAATTGCTGTTGAAGCCATAATGTATTGAGTTGTTTGCAGGGAACTGTAATTCGTGTCTTCTCAGTACCAGAAGGTCAGAAGCTATTTGAGTTCAGACGTGGCCTCAAGCGGTGAGAATTTTATTGCCACTTTTGAAGTTTGCGATGTGCAAGTTAAGGTTGTGCAAAGTTTCTATATTTTCTTTAATTGTGTTGCTTACTGTTTATAGACTAGAAAGATAGAAAGATAGAAGAAGTATTTTCTATAGAGACAATTTTATAGTCATTTTAGTTCTCGCTTTTTAAAAGTTTTTTTTTGATTTCAGGCTCCTATTTTTTTACAGCCTGCCTGTTCTTTGTTTAATTTTTTATATAGCAGTATTTGTTCCATGTATCTCATTTTACGAGTAGTTATATTAAATATTTTTTTCTGTTTTTTTAATGTTTAGTTCGCGTGCTGAATTAAACTGGCAGCTTGTTTCATATCATGTCACATATCACATGCACAAAAGAATGCTAAAACATGACAGTTATGAGGCTTGCCAGTTATCAGGCGCTGACTCTGTGGAATATGTGTGTGAGAAAGGGTATAACAGTGTGTATGTAAGGGTGTAATTGGGTGTTCGTTGTATTGTATGTAGGTGTGTAAGTGTATACAGTCTTGCATTCAGTGGCACCTCTTCATACCTTGCCTGTTCTAGCAACACCGATACAGTGCATGTTTTCCGACTACAGGCTGAGTACGATCTCTACATAAACTGAGCAAGCTTTTTTGTATCTAGTCGTAACTATGTTAATGTTTGTGTGCATATCTTTCGGAAATTTTCTTAAGAAGAGGGAAGGTGACACACTAATGAGTTTCATCTCATTCTGAATCCGATAACTTTCGCTGTCATCTGTTTCGTTTAGTTCTTGGCGCTGTTGATTGGGTAACAGGGATGGAAGTTCACTGTAGAATGCTACATCAGCAGTCCTGATCATTTTCTGTATATGATGTGGTGTTAATCTCTAGAAACAGAAACTGAAAGTCGTATTTTTTGTGCTGTGTTGAAGAAGGTCTTCGGAGTCGGAAAGTTGGGTGAATTACTTTGGCAGTCTGGTGCTGACGTCGGCCAGCTATCTGCCTGTGCCCGGTGCTGAAGTTCTTACTCAGGGACGTGATTTTGCCGTCGCTAAGCTGCCCGTTGATGGTGCTAGGACCGCTTGTTCAATAGCATCGTAAGTACAGTACACCGTTTGTTAAAATCTGTCAGTGCATATATGAAGTGCTGTCTGATTTTTTTCTCTTTGATATCGACAAGATCTGTTGAAGTCATCAATTGCATAGTTAGTTATATTGCAGAAATGTGGATATGTTGTGACCATTTTTAGTACACCTGGTCGTAAACTTTCTTACTTTACAGTTATTTTTTTACTTAATAGTTATTTCATGTTTTCATAAATTTGCAGTATAATTATCGTGTTTTTTTGCGTTAAAGGCATTGCTGAGACAGGAGGCAAACTCTGTTTTGACAGATGCTATTTTGATGGATGCTATTCTGACAGACTCTGTTCCGACAGATGTTATTCCAACAAATGCTGTTTCAACTGAAATTCATGTCGACAGACAAGTCATCAAGCTTTACATTCACAATTTCCAGGGGCGACAATTTCATGTGTAATGGAGTCTGTGGCGTAACTTTAAATTTTGCCCCCTGCAAGAAAATCATCCAGGGCCCTTTTTTTCTTTTCCTTCCCTTTTGCTACCTTCCCTCATGCTCTCACTGATCCTGTTTTTCCTTTCTTTCTGTCCCTTTCTTTCCTCCTACGTGCCGTTCCCTTACAAGTAAGCCTTCTCAGTGCAGCTAGGAGGTCTGGGGGAGTGCTATGACCTCTTCCAGCGGAGTACGGGGTGGAGCCCCAGGCAAAAACGTATTTCAGACCATTTTGGCACCCAAGAAACCGCATCTGATGACATCAAATTTTTTGTTTTTTTTGCTGTTTGAAAAAATAAACACCATAATTTTGGGCTTTCTAGCCCCACGCCCTTTCTGCATTGCAGCTCTGCGGGGTCAGTAATTATGCCACTGAATGGAGTATGATTTTGCACTTAATATTAAAATTATGGTTCTCACTTACAGTTGTAGTTAGGGTTAAGGTTAGAGTTAGGGTTTGAGGTTTAAGGTTAGGGTTTGTGTTAAGGTTAACACTTTTCAAACATTTATGTGACAATAATGCACACAACATATTAGCGTACAATATAGGTAATAAGTTCGATGGTGGTGGACGTAACTACAAAACTTGTTGACTGGCTATCTGTGACAATTTACTTGGAAGGTTTGAGGAGCTAGTTGGTCGACTGGCGATTCGTGAAGCTACGGCCGAGGTCATCAGTCGCTCGGCTGTCTCAATTCCGACAGCCGCTGTGTCCCATAGGGTCCGTTGAGGTGAATTTCAGTCGAACTAGCATTTGTCGGAATACCGTCTGTCGGAATAAAGTCTGTTGAAACAGAGTCTGTCGGAATAGCATTTGTCATACTATACCCACTGAGACAACTGTAACTGCTAAAGTAGTTGGTGATAATTTGAGTGTTTCTCATTTTAAGAAGTCTTTTTTGTTCTTGCTGTCTATTATTTTGTCCCATTTGTCATGTTTCCAACTGCCATTTATTCTTATTGGTCAACTTATTGCAATGACGAGACACAGTGGCATCTGTTTGACCCAGGACATGCACTAAGTTTGTCGAACTACAGCAAGGCTCGTGTGTGTGTGTTTTGTGTGCATAGAGCAAAAGAAGCAACATTGTTGCTCGTTGCATCTGATCTCGGCAGACTTTATGTGTTTGCTCTGCAGCCGCTTGATGCCACACACAGCTGTCAACTGCTGAATGAGTTTCAGCTTTGTTCGCCTGCAGAAATGTTAGTCTTACACTAAGTTTGCTACACTTTGATGATTCATAACGCTTCAGTTCAAGGCTTCTTAATGCTGTTAGAAGTTTATCTTTTGTTTGCACAGGTTGCTTGATGTTATTTAATTAATCAATTATTAATTTTGACTGAATGTAAACAGTGGTAATTGCCAGAGAAAGTGCATTTTTTTGTTTAGCAAATTTTTCAGTTGTTGAGATATAAAGTCTCACAGGATGCATGGAGATGCAATTATCGAGTGTTTAAATTTTAACCCAGTTTTGTGAACCAACTAAAAGCAAAATGTTGACTGTTTGGAAATGATTGAAATAATTTCAGACATTTGTCATCATGTCATTGTGTCTACTTTATAGATCAAACTTTTCGTTCATTGGTAAAATTTTTCAACAGTTGAAGGTGCATGGACATCAAAATTAACATATATATTTTTTTCATTTTCCTGAAACAGCATACCTTTCTGATAATTATGATAGTAATATCGGCCACCAGCGTTTTGTCAACATGAAGAAATTTACCTTCGAAATCGACGATGTCTGAAAATGCTGTAGAAATTGAGACGCCATGTTGACATGCTGATGACGTCATTAGTTGAAGATGTCATCAATGTAAAATATGCATAGAAACATAAACATTATAAAACTATATTTTCTACCAATGTACTGCTGCAGTTGTCATGCGACAAAGTTTTTTTGTCATTAAAAATATTACCGGGTGGTGCTAAAAAAACATCCCGAAATTTGCGTAACTATTAGGGCACGTATACTTTATAGAGGTAAAATTTTTTCGCACATTTGTAGACCAATATGTACTCTTACTTACTTATAAATTTCAATGACCTTAGTAATGACACCACTGAATGCCGCTTAATGACGTAAGATGAGTTAAAAATTGAATTATGTAAAGATTGCGTTCCATCACACCGCATCAAAACAACTCAAATTTCTTTTGACTCAAAACGGCCGATTTCATCAGTTCACAAAAATGTACACCACATTCAACAGATTTGAATCCCCACTCATTATTTAGTTTGTGATACCTTGCAAGAACTTGTCTATGTTTATGAAGAAAGGCGTAAACCATTTTTCAAACTTCAAAGATCTTCAGAATGTTATCACAGACGAATAGCATGATGTCGACGTCAGACAACCAGAATCAGAAAAGGCATAAAGCTGTGGAAAAAGCGTCTAGCAGCAGTAGCAAAGAAGAATGGAGAACCTATTCAGCACATTTTCTGCTGATCTGACTGATGATTCGGCTTACTGTGATGTTTTGGCATAGCCTGCGTATAAGTGGCAATGCAAATGATGAACAGCTTGCAAAAATCAACATATTATATATACAAGGTGAAATGTCTAATTGAGGTCTACATAAATTTCACAAGTGAGTTTGACCGTGGCCATGGACCTTTAATCGTGTAATTGATCAGTAATTTCTGCAGCTTTGTAAAATACCGGTACTGTATTATACGATTCCCACACTGAATTCAAAGCATCTTTTCTGGACTATCCGGCTGTTACTGGTTGTGTGGTAGAAGGATGGAGCTGTTTTTGTCATTTGCAGTGAGGTGAAAGGTAGTAAGAAGCTCGGTGAAGTCCAGCAGCCTGTGAACCTAGCAGAGTCAGCGTCAACACAGTGGAGTGGTCCTTTGTCCTATGCCAGTGTGCTGATGTCTGCCCAGGACTCACAGTTGGACTGGAAGCTACATCAACAACGCCTGCTTCTACACGCTGCTCATGGTACTTCTCATGATGATAACCACAAGAACCAAACTAGTTTGGCAGTTGGTAAATCGCTTCCTTTGTATTCACCAGGTGGAAGCAGCAATTTGCAGCTGCATGTTTTGGCTGTGGGTTTAACCCCCCCTAATCTCCCCTTCCTTGGAGTGAGGGAACCCCCATCTAACTCAGTGTGTCTTTGCCAAATGGCATATGAATCCATCAAACGGTTTAAGCAGGGGGCATGAATATGACAGACAGACAGACAGACTACACTATGGATAAATGTGTAGGAATAGGCAGAATCACTGACTACAATTTCGCCTAATGATAATAATTTACTGACAATTGTAGCATAAGCCATCACAGGCTGAACGGTAGTTCAAGCCCTGTCTTAATGGCGACTTCTCTTTCTTATGGTAAAGCCAAAAATTCGACCCCCACAGAATCAAAACCCTTGATCTGATTGAGATAAAATTTGGCACCGTTGATTACGTCGGCGAGATGACCCCTCATGCAAAATTTCGTGTAAATCCCTCCAAGGGGGCTTCCCGGCAAATGGGTGAAATATACGCAAAAATTTTTGTAGCTATATGCCTTTTTTTTCAGAAACTCACCTACAGGTCAGACCCTTTAGCGGATTTTTGCGTGCAATGGCTCAAACGACGCGGTCTCGCGCAAGGATGTGCCTTTTGGGGGTTAAAAAATTTGAAATTAATATTTAACGTATTTAT
>Ga0209367_1000559_pt1 | contig 38368 bp, 18 predicted proteins | sample WorMetLIZISLAND2_FD_187412 | JGI IMG/M metagenome (GOLD analysis project Ga0209367, IMG submission 187412) | Marine gutless worms symbiont microbial communities from Max Planck institute for Marine Microbiology, Germany - Olavius geniculatus... ...
ACGTCCAATTTAATTATACTTGTGATCTGGATATGCTAGATTTGTGCTATATTGGTTTTCTGAGGCGTTTTTGCTGGATAAATTAATTAATGGATAAATAAACAGCATTCTAGAGTGCTGATGCGCCGTTGCTTCGCCGTAGCTGATGCATATCTCACATTATCATGGCTCCAGTCACGTGTATTCTGGCTGCTAGCAACAGACTAGACAAGACTGACAGCCAGAAGCCTTTTCTTGCCACTCTGCATTGACAGTGTCATGACAGAAGATAGGAAGTGCAAGAAAAACAGAGAGAAGAATTGGTATAGCATCAGCAATGGTGAATAAGTTCAGCAAACGATGGAGGGCAAAAAATTTTTCAAATACGACTAAAGTGATGTCGTATGAAACTTTCTTAGTTCCTATAGTGTTGTACGGCTCGGAATGCTGGTGTCTGAGAAAAGAGACGAACAAAGAAATCCTGGTGGCAGAGATGACGTGGCTGAGGAGGAGATTGTTGCGGGTGACAATATACGATTTGACGAAGCGATGGGATAGTGCAAGACAGAGTCAAATGGAGACGTTTAATAGCAGTCTCATCATCATTCTGATTGAAGAGAAGAAAGAAGAAGAAGAAGATTGATTTACCAGCCGAAAGTCACTCATTTCCACACATCGCTGTGCATTGCTAACAACCTAGGTCTGCTGTAGTCTTCGCATAGCCCAGTCATGTACCAACAATCAGATTTATGACAATTATACATTTGTATAATTGTCATCAGTTTATGATGCAGTGTGGTGACTGTGTGTTTTCAGAGTGTTTTGATAGACAGTCAAGCATGGCATACAAAGTTAAGAAAAAAATACCGGAACTGACATTGCCTACAGTGTCTGGTGATCCAGGGATGTCTCCTTCTGAAATGTACGTGTAACTACTTGCGTTACATGCATATGCAGCTTAAGTAGGCCAAGAATTGAATTAAGTTGGTGAACTTGCACAATGCTCATCATCGATATAGGCATGTATAGATTGCAGGTGTCTGAAAGTTTGGCCTGTCGTGAAATTTATGTAACTAACTAACTAACACTTAAACAGGCCAAGAATTTAGTTCAGTTGATTAACACTGTGCATGCTGCAGTCAGACGATCATTTATTCAGTCAATCAGTCAATATGGAATTTTTGGTCATTGAAGTAATACAAATTACTGCAGTAGGATATTGAAGCAAACCATGTCGTTTTTGTTGACTGTCATTTCTGTTGTTTCATCTGCAGCTCATCAGCGGTGGATGGTGTGACGCAGAAAGTGGCAGACATGGAGGTCGATGACCAGAAGATACGCGTGGACATTGAGGAGCAGCACCGAATGGCTCTGGAACAGTTCCTGACACAGAAGAAAGAGATCGGTGAACTCAAGCCGCAAGATTTTCAGAAGCTCAGCGAGCTCGGCTGCGGCAACGGCGGAGTCGTGTGGAAGGTGTTGCACAAGCCGTCTAATGTTACCATGGCTCGTAAGGTACAGAAGTTTCTGTGATAGCTTTTGAAGTAATATAAGTTGTTTGGTGGCAGTGGAAGTGGCAGCGGATTTTTCTGAGCAAAAAATTATACATTTTTTTCTTTGTAAGTTGTGTGGTTCTGTTAGTAATATTGTCCACATGATTATAACTGTACTGTTCACATCGTATTGTGCAATATAAAGGTGTATTGATCGATGGATTAATTGAATTTTGATGTATTATTTCATAGAGCTAAGGCAAGGTTTGTGGCATTTTAGAAAATGATAATATATTAATATGTGTGACATAAAACTGAAATATTAGTGCTGTGCATTGCATTGCATTGCACACGCCTGATTTAAAGGTCAAAGGTGGTGTTGTAGCTTATAATGGAAGCCCATTCTAGAGCTATGGAGCATCATCATCATCATTTGCCATATGGGATCACACAGTGTTATCTGCCACCCGACACAGGTGAACGTATCCCGTCTTACCCCAGCCAGATAGGCTGGTACTCGATTTACCTACCCCAGAGGGATGGAAGGCTGAGTTGACCTAGGCGGCTGGTTACATACCGAGATGATTTACCTGCCCGCAGGCAGTCACCCATCCAAGTACTAACCCATCCCAGCGTAGAGTAACTTTGTTGATTGGATGAAACGCATTACTGCTATGCCATGCCACCAACCTGGAAGAACTAGTATTATCATATTCTCTGATGTCCATTTCATTGTTTTGTTGAAAGTTGATGTTACGAATATTGGTTCGCATCGAGTGGAACTTAGTGGAACCTTAACACGTCACTGTTCCAATGACTAATATTTAGTTTTTTTTTATTTGAGAGGTTTTGCAGTTATGATTATGTTTGATCTGTAAATTCGTAAACTACTGTTCTTTGTTGTAACTAGGTTATTTTTGATGAATTGATAGACTGTTTTATACGCCACTACATTTGTGCTTATGTCTGTCAGTTAACCATGCTTTTGTTCGTTGTACATTTGCTGCCGACAGTTAATCAAGTTAGAAGTAAAACCAGCAATACTTTCGCAAATACTTCGTGAGCTTGAAGTGCTTAACGACTGCCACTCTCCATACATAGTCGACTACTACGGAGCCTTTCACAATGAAGGAGACATCAATATCTGCATGACGTATATGGCAAGTGTTTTGACTGAAGCGCACCATTTTTGTTAAAATTTTTTGCTTTCACCAGTAAAGGTGGAGTACCAGACTGTAGAGGTATTTCATGGAGAGATACTGGCCCTGACGGATTCAGGGGTTGACAAACAAACAGTGTCTTCTGGCAGACAGTTCCAGTCTATCGCTGTACGATTGAAGTAAGAGTTCTTCTGATAGTCAGTTGATCTTGTCAGAATATGATAAGCCAGCGAGTTCTCGTTACGAGTCAGTCGAACATGGAGTTCTACTACTGGACCTGAATGTTTTTTCCCATTGTCGGTTTTACTTAAACAGTGTTTGCAGTTGCACTGTGCCGAAATTTATTTTATTAGGTCATAATGGAAGTTTATTCTGTTTTCTACTTTTTGGAATGTTGGTAGGTTGCTATTACAAAACTGTTAGTAGTGTTGTATGCTCATACTAGTTAATCATACATCTGCACTTTTTGAATACTAAAACATGAAGGAATAATTAAAATTATTATTTATGTTATGTTTTAAACTTAGAATTCATATTCTGGATGTGTATTCTTTTGTTTTTGATGTCGATTTACATAATTGCTGTAACAAAGGTTAGCCCGATTTTGTTTAAGTCTAACTGTATAATACAGGTAATTGACTTGTTGTAATTAATTAATTAATTATGTTAATGTAGTGTAATGTTGATTATATTTATTTGAATTTTTTATTTTCTGACAGGATGGCGGTTCACTTGATCTGATACTGAAGAAAGCAGGAAGGCTTCCAGAACCTATCATTGGAATGATCAGCGTTGCTGTATGTCATCTATTTACATTTAGACAACATTTACTCATTTTTTAGATTCAGGTTAATGGCATATCTGTTGCATTTGTGTTTGCACGAAATGGGTTGCTGTTGATCACTGTGTGTAGTTAGTTGCATTTTTTCTAGGTGTTATTTTATTGTCTCTGTTATTTTGCTTTTAAACTGCTGAAAACAGTTTTACTGTATTGCATAACAGTGTTCTAGTTTACTTATAGTTCATAAATATAGACTTTGCTACATGATTCGTGTTCTCAATACTTACCAGTATACCAAGATCAATCAGTTTATCATTTGATATGTACTTCTACTGCAGTTGGAATTCTGGCAGTAGAAGAATGTCAGGTGATAAATTTGACATGTTGATACTCTTTAATGACAATTATATTTGTCTGTTGGCTGCTTGCAACTTGTGTTTCACTGGTTGCAGGTAATGAAAGGCTTGAGATATCTTCGTGACAACCACAAAGTCATACATCGTGGTAAGACTCGCTGCCTGGAACTAAGTAGTGATGCTTTTTGTTTTACTTTTTCAGCTAGAGTTTGCGGAATTTGTAGACTGGTGCACTAGTGCAGTTGCTACAAAGGTTGTACGGAATATTTCGTTCGTATTATTTGTATTCTCTTCAGTCTGAATAGTAGGCCAAATAGTGCATTCATATTTAGCCTAATGCTGTTACGTTTAGCTTCAACTACGGCTGCTGTCAGTTCGGCAGTCCCAGTTGCATTCCCTTGACCATTTAGTTTACTCACTGTCAGGAGTCTGTCGTGAATCACTGTCGTGTTTTGTTTGTTTCAATAATATTTGTTAGTATCATTTGTTTAACGTGGATGCGAAATGTCTGATTTGAAAATTTTTCACTGCACCGCGGTGAAACCAGAGCATCGGGCAGTGTGTTTGAACTTTCGTCAACTATTCATATTCTATTCATATTCTGCCAAGTAATAGAATTACTTATGTTTGTATGGTTTAATAGTACAATCTACTATTTGGTAGAGTTTTAGTTGTTATGGAGACATGTACTTGGAATGGCATTATATCATGACAGCAAATTTAGTGCAAGCTGCCTACACATCAGCGAGATTGAATTGGCATCTACAGCACTTATCACACACGTCTACACCGTGGTCCGTAAAAAAACGTGCCACTTTTACTTTTTGAATAGCTTCATGAAACATTGGCCAATTTTATTAATTTTTGGCCTGCAACCTAAATACTTTCCTACACTACCTTGTGAAATGCAGAAGTCATAGTTTGGCCATTTACAACAATGAATTCATGCTGGATAGTGCATGTGTCGGCTCAGAAATGATTAACCGAAAAGCGACACACGATTGGCAACTACTGTATCTCAAATAGTCACGTGTGTCACATCACAACCCTCTTTATTACAACATGTGCTCAAAATGTCTTCAAAAGTGTGAATGCAAGCAGCAAACATTGACACCGCTCGCAAACAGCTGGCTCAACAACCTGTTTTCACAAGGTAATGTAGCGACAGTATCAAAGTGAAGTGGCCAAAAGTATAGTCCTTTGCATGGAGTTTCTTCCTGATGTTGCACGCCAGAAATTATTAAAATTGGTTGATGCTGCATGAAGCTATTCAGAAAATACAAGTGGCACGTTTTAATGGACCACAGTGTATACTCTACAGTCTTTACACTCTGTTCATCTCAATTTCGCTAGTTGATGTATAAAGGCATTCAGTTAGCTGATAGAAGTACTTAAATTGTTCAGTAACCATGTTGGTCATAGTGGAAATGGTGAGTGGTGATTCGGGTAATCTGAATGTGCAGATGTAAAGCCGTCAAACATTCTGGTCAATTCCCGCGGTGAGATAAAACTGTGTGATTTCGGTGTCAGCGGTCGACTCGTTAGCTCCGTTGAGTCATATGTCAACACGTTTGTTGGTACACGATCATACATGGCGGTGAGTCAAGTTTCGGAGGCTGCTATCTTTTTTTCTTCCTGTAAGAGTAGTTCACATTTTATCATCTGAATGAGTAATTATTGATGGCTTTGTGGGACAGAAATGGCCATCTTTTGACTGACTTTTTTGCACTGTTTACAATAACAGCACGTTTCTCATCAAAGTTCGAGGTTTGATGATGACGTTTGTTTAGTTTGTGACATTTCTCTTATTTTTCTCTTACAGTTTTTCACTTTAGGTTTATGGCTAGCTTGGTGGCTAATAAGGTGTTTACATGGTGAAGCAAATATGAAGCAAATGTATTGAATATACATGTGCACTGCATGATGCGTGCTCTGAGTTTGCTTCATGTTTGCTTCATCGAATAAACACCCCATAAGCAGTTGGAGATTCAGATTTGTGATAGAGAGGTTGTGGGTTGGACACCCATCCAGTTTATTACCAAACTTATAACAGCTCTGGGCAAGTTGTGCCTCTGTCGCCGAAAAGTATATTTTGGTAGCAGCCAAAGAGCGCTGATGCTCTGCGGCTGGGAAGGTAACCTTAGGTCTGACATCTTACTGGTCATGCATCACTGACATATTGGTCTAGCCTCCTATGAAGTGAATAGCCTCAACTATCCTCTATATGAGGCGTAACACAGTTTGCCTTTTTTGCTTTACACGTGCATATGCATTGCTTTTACAGATGTTCGGCCAGTGATATGATTTGGTTTGGTTTGTTTGTTTTTTTTCAGCCCGAGCGAATTCAGGGAGCGACTTATTCAGTATTGTCGGACGTATGGAGCATGGGCTTATCACTGGTAGAGCTGAGCCTTGGTAGATATCCCATTCCACTGCCACAGCCCGATGAACTTCGACAGATCTTTGGACCCGATGCACTCCAAGAGCATACAGAGGCTGCCAAGACTGGGCGCTCGCTGCGAGGAGGTCAGTTGGTGATATGTTCACTTTTACTACATTAGCATTGTGAACGTTGTAAATTACAGTGACCCCCCAAAATTTGGAAACAGTGATATAGGCTTAGGTTTAGGAAATAAGGTTAAGGATAGGGTTAGGGTTAGGGATTAGGGTTCGGGATAGGCCTAGGGATTGGTAGAGGGTTAGCCTAGGGTTAGGGATTTGGTTTAAAAATAGGGCTAGGAATAGGGATAGGGTTAGGGTTCCTTTAGTGGGCTAGCTTTGACGTTCCACATTTTGTCAGTCCAGGTTGTGACACACACTTTACATCTCTATCACAGTTCATAGCATCGACTGAGCAGTTTTTTTGATAGATCCGTGAAAATTAGTGATTAATGACATGATTAATTATTTATTTAAAAATTAATTTTTACGAAATTTAGTCACCAAATTTGTGATTAATGTGGCATTGTAAACTAGAGAACAGTAAGTTTCTTGTGTTACAAACACTAAAATATGTCCACCAGAGAGAATGTGAACATCCTGTTCTATCGACAAGACTGGATAAAAGCACTTGGTTAATTTCTAGAATTTTTTGAACTGTTATGAACTCTAGTTCTTTTAAACATGTACATATTCCTTACACTTAGCTTCGCCATTTCTGGCTGTACAGTTTATATTGGACTCTGTGGCTTTACTTATTTAGTGAACATGATTTTCTTGTCAAAGAAGCTGGAGGGCGATGATGTATTTTTCATTTTGATGCTTTTTGTAAATTTTTTTGTACATTTTTTGTATTTATATTTATATACAGTGCAATTTTCTTTGTCATGTGTATCAATTTAGCAGATTTTCAGTGCTTTTAATTGAATGAGAACAGTTTAAGCAGTTGGTAAACAAGCACAAGTGATAGTTTCCGTTACTTTGCTTTTTGGATTAATCTCGTCGGAGTAATCCTGCTTTTACTGTGCTTTTTTCTGTCGATATGCTTGCCATAAGCTTGTTGTCTAGATAACTGTGTGCATGATCAGATTAGGATTATGGACTGATGTACGTACATATGTCTGTCTGTTGCTAGTGAAGCGGTATAGCATGGCGCTGCATGCTGGCGAACTGGTGACGTTGTCAATATTTGAGTTGCTCGAATACATAGTCAGTGAGGTGAGTGGCTGCTTGCATACAATTGTCTCATACTGTGCCCTAGGTAAGATAACAAGAAATCTGAGCTAATGCTCATGAGATGCACGAGAGCTTGTAGCAGTTTCTGTTTGCAGGTAATTTTGGTCTGTGTCCATCCATTTTGTCTTAGTTCACTATTCTGCAGCCGCAAATCGCACTAATTCACTAAAAACTCTCTATTTTGGGGTTGAAGGTCATTTAAGGTTACCGATGTTAATAGCACTAAAAAGCACGTTACCAGTGCTTGTTATAATAAGTAGCACGTCTGTGCCTATCTGCAAGCATTTTCACGCTAGACAAACGAATAGCACAAAAATCACCACTTTTTAGGGGGTACCCATTTTTAACACCCGTGTGTGCATGCCTTGTTTAACATAGATGATTGGGACTTGGACTGCTAAAATCCACATTTAATGCTGAAGATTTCATATGTCTTTGTCTGTCTCCAGCCATTTCGGCGCAATAAGCCATTTCAGAAACTAGACTCCGCCCACCTATGACGTCACGGGTCATGAGGTCAAGTAATATAAACAAAGCCTTAGTGCCGTTGTTATGGTTGCGCTGTAACGCTATTATTCTGTCCTGTTAACATTATTGTGTTTTTAAAATTTTCACAATGTCTGTTTAAGAGTATTTGACATTTGAAATTGTGGAGGCTTGGACTGTGGAAGCATTAAAGCATTTTTATGAAAGCCAGGGCTACGGCCGTATCTGGGTCGAAGAAGGTATAGGCCCATATGGAATACATGTAGGCCCTAATGCCTGGATTTAGGAGGAAAGGGGGCAAGCTGGCCATACCAACAACATGCCAAAATTCACCATTTGCATTTCTTTGCCAATGCAGTGCATTATAAATTTGTGCAGTTGAATTAACAAAACTTTTACTGACTGCAATCATTTTCAGGGCTTTTCATACCCGAAAAGCACTTGCCGCCGGGGCCTAACAGTTATAGAAGGTTTTCAGTGTTAATCACTGAGTAACAAGAAAGCATCTGGCTTGCTTTTACTTTTTATCATAACAACATTTGGAGATGCACATATTTCTTCCAGGGACTTGACTTGATTTGGAAAAAAACGGAAGGTTAACCAGAAACAGATCATCCATCATTTTGTACTCCATTTGAGATATGTCTGCTTTGAGTTGTTGTATGTTCTTTAGGCAGCACCGTCAATACCCGCAGAATACTTTTCAGCGGAATTTGTAGACTTTGTTAATAGATGGTGAGTGTTGTTTTTTTTTTCCGGACTTTGGACTTGCCTGTAACTGATTGAACAGTCACTGCTGTTTTGGTGTCGTGGATTATTGTAAATGTGGTAAAAAAAAGTATGAACCTTTATAATGTCTATCTTTTGTTGTTGATGAGTGTGCTTAAAATGAAAAGTCATTGCAGTAGTCATAATTTGCCAACCAGTAGTGAAATGTGTAGATATAATATCATACATAAAATGTTTAGTGCCCCACTTATGGAGAACACCGCGAGTTCATTGCAATATCAGTACATCAGTCGAATTTAGAATGTATTGTCTGGGCCTCCTACGGGTGAATATTGGTTTTTAACTAGTTAGCGATATGTTCACTTAGCCAGTAACACCTTTTATTAGTGAGTAATGACTGAATGTAAACTGGTGGTTAGCTAATGGAGTATTTAACCTACAGAATGAGGAACCGGCCCTTAATGATGATGTTCACGAAGCATTGGGTTCTGCCATTGTCGGGAGCAATGCGGGTTAAAAAACTAGGCAGGCCAGGAAGTTGCGATTTTCCGACAAACAGCTGCAGACTTTCGACAAAGAAGATTATGTGTGCTCAAAATTTATATTGTGCCCGTGAATTTTTTCAAAGCGGTTTATTTTAACTTTAGTAAACGTAGCATTTTTGGTTGAAAATTTTTGCACCATTTTGAAAAATTTAGCAGGAGGGGAATTGCCGCCAGTCCGTGTCTTGACACCACCGGCGTTATGTAGTTTGTCATTGTTGCTAATGGCGTTTTTTATGTGGTTTCAGCCTTCAAAAGAATCCAGCTGATAGGTGGGATTTGAAGTCATTAATGGTAAGCTGTTGAACTGAATATTGGTGTTTGTAGCAGACTGTTTGTGCCTTTATATCTTTTTGTCTGTCAATCTCAGACATTTGTAGCTGTTGACTGTCATTCTTACTAACAGTAGCCTATCTTACATTGTGGCATGGTCTAGTTGTTAACGTGCCATGTGCTATCAATAGCTGTGTTTTTGATGGCTTAATGGTTTTGGTTAGTTCATAGATACGTATATTATAAATTTCGTGCCCAGGCTTACCACAGAGTGCAATAGCTGTTAGCAAAGACGTTCCATTTCTGCTGACCGCAAACTTCGAAAGAGTTTTGTTTTGTTGTATTGAGATTGAAATTAGAACATTATCAGAACGAAGTTAATGCATTTATAGTATACATATCTATGGGTCTGCCTAACGCATTAGACCTGGGTAGGCCATCAGAAACACAGCTAATGTAGTTGCCCTACTACGACCAGGCCTGGTTTGTTTCTGGATGAGTGACTAATGGGTGAATGAGATCTTGATCTGACCAGTAGTAACTTCGTTGGTTGCTGCTGGCTTCTAATCCGGATGTTAGTTTATACCATTTATGCTCGGTTGGAACCATGTGCATTTGAAGAGACTACACCTGAAGTAATGAGTTTTCCAGCTTTATTAAATGTCCTGACATTAGATGTGTGTGGATTGTGGAATCTGTTGAAAATTTCGGTTTTTGGTTTTTTTTACAAAAAAACGAATCAGACTGAACCGATATTAAATTTTGAAAACCAAAAACTTGGTTTGTGCAGTTTGGTTTTTAAGAAACCGAACCGCAGGTTTTTAGACATTTTTTACACTTATCATGTCAGTTAAAGTAGCTTTTTCTTGGCTTAGATTTGAAACACTTTGACCGATGATTAGTTGGACCATTGTAGCAGTCGGCACAGGATGTAGTCTGCATATTTCTGACGTCATATGCAGAGTAAAAGATGGGTATCGTGGATGATGGCAGTAGTGCGAATTTGAAATCTGCTGCTTGGCAGTTTTGTATACAATACTCTAAACCATCAGACAGTCGAAACTGAAGACAGATTCAACAAGAAATCTGAGCTAATGCTCATAGGATGCGCGAGAGCCTATAGCGGTTCCTGTTTGCAAGTAATCTTGGTCTATCTCCATCCATTTAGTCGCAATTCACTTTTTTGCAGCCAAAAATTGTCAAAAAAATCACTTAAAATCGAAATTTTTAGGGTTAATGGTCATTCAAGGTCATCGATGTTGACATTCTTAAGAAGCTTGTCATCAGTGCCTGTTATGATAAGCAGCATGTCTGTGCCTATCTGCAACCATTTACATGCTAGACAAACCAACAGCAAATAAATAACCACTTTTTAGAGTTGTACCCTTCTTTAACACCCGTGTGTGTAGGCCTCCTCAAATCTAGAGGGTCCAGACTTGGACTGCTAAAATCTACATTCCATGCTGAAAATTTCATATGCAGGTTGTCTTGGTCTATCTCCAGCCATTTCGGCGCAGTTCACTCTTAAAATGCGTGTCGCAGCCTAATATCGTGAAAAAAATTACTAAAACCCTCTAATTTGGGGGTTAAAGGTCATCAATGTTGACATTTCTGAAAAGCTCGTTGCTAGTGCTTGTTATGATAAGCAGCATGTCTGTGCCTATCTGCAAACATTTTCACGCTACGCAAGTCAAAAGCTGCAAAATAACATCTCTTTAGCGATTACTTGCATGACATGTGGCAAAAAGTTGGGTGTCTTAACATTTATAATTTTGTCATTGAAATATCAACCGGCGATTGAGAAGAAAGTCTTAATTCTAGCGTAGGCTATGGATAGTAAAACGGTTTGCAGATGCTTGAAATTGATCAAGTTCGATATTTTATTTACTGCCATGCCATACCAGGGCAATAGCATAACGACTTAGTGCGTGGCGCCGTCTGCGAATGCAATAGCGATAGAATAACATATTTTAGGAGGGGTGCCCTTTTTTTCACTCCCTTGTTTGGGGGGACCCCCTTCACCCAGTGGCATGAAATTTTGTCACGAAATACTAGAGACTCTAGGCTATCATGTGGTGAAAACCCGAAGTCTCTATCTCAGCTGGTTTTGAAACAGTACCAGGTTGTGATTGACAGACAGACGGACAGACAGACAGAATTACCATAGCTAATATGCGCTCTAGCTCTTGCGCATTAAAACCTCGGTTTTTAAAAGAACCGAACCAAAGACCACGTTTTTTCAAAACCGAACTGAAGTCATATTTTGAAAATTGCACTTCCCTACCTGACATGTGTTATTAATTGCTTTGTGACAGAGCCACTCGTTCGTACAGAGGACAGAACAGCAGTATGAGAAGCAGATTAACTTTGCGAATTGGGTTCGTCACATGATCACTATTGACAGCAGCTGAGGCTCGTCAACTTGCAGGTCCTAGCTGCATGTCCGCCAAACATTTCAGCCACTACTCTCGGCACAGGCCACATTCTGGCTTGTAGTGCTGATGATATAACTCAACCTATATCTCATGTTATGTACAGTTATGACGTCTATTGGTATGGTGTGGATGGCTGTTATCGGATTTTCGTAGGTGCGTAATAATGTATATATACATCAGATTCTAAGTACTGCGTTGTACTCTGTTAGTGTACAGACTTCAGGGATGCCAGTCAGCATGCTTGTGATTGATGCATTATTGTGTTATTGTAGCATGTTTGTGATATAATCGTGCTTTTATGTCCTCTTGTCTGATAGGTATTTAAAGGTCTATGGACACGAAAATTAACACATATATTTTATTCATTTTCTTAAAAGTGCATAATTTTCGGATAATTTTGACAGTAGCATCGATGCCCAGCATTCTGTCAACACGGAGAAACTTACGTTTAGAGTCTACGATTCACAGACATGATGTGAAACACGCGCCACCAGGATAGCTTAGCAGGTGCCTCCGGTGACGTCATCAGCGCGGCTTATCAACGTCATGAATATTAATGGCCTAGCCTTACATGATGACATCACTGGTTAGGCCAGTAATATTCATGATGTTGATGGGCCTCACTGATGACGTCACCGGTTGTGCTGACTGCTATTTTTAGAAAGCTGTTAGATTGAAACTTTTAGCATAACACAATGTAATGCCGCATTGCATTTGCAAATGCACATTAATTTCATACATTTATGAAGTACAAATCTACATAATGTATGCAACGTTAAGTGTTTAATTTATATCTACATAAATTGCGCGAGTGAGTTTGATCATGGCCATGGACCTTTAATCTTGGCAGATTTTACGATGCACACGTCGCAGTGCTGTAGTCTTCTGCAAACTTGGCAAGCGACTTGGCTTGCAGTAGTGCCTGCGATCACCGATTGGTAATGGGTATTAACGGAAGTACGAAATTATTGTGGCAAGTCGCTGTTCATCGTAACAAGTGACATTTACTTGCACATGTTATGTTTAAAGAACTGAGGAGCAGCATGCATAAACTCGGTCAGTCGCAAAAAGTCGATTTGAGAAAAACGTTTCGAAAGTTTCCTAAATACAACCACGATTCCTCACCTGACTCGATTGTGTAGTTTCTAGTTAATGTGCCCAAACTTTGTCTGTCGAATCAGAAAGAGCTTGGATACATTGACTAGGTAACTTGACATGTCAGTCAGTTTAAAGACACTGCGCAGACCGAAGCCGACAAATAGCGCACGGAATAGAAATGCGAGTTTGTTTGCATCATTTATTCATTTTGAAATGTTCCAAACAACGAAAAGTAATGTGACTAAAACTGCCAACAGATTTGTAGTTAATGTAAAGGTTGCCATTTTTTTGGTGGATGTGATTTCGGGTATTTGTGATGAGAGATTGTGAGTGGTTGATTATTATTGTTTGCTTGACTTTGCTGTCACAGGTGACGGCTCGATAGTAGTGACAAATTGTTGGGCTTAAAGTGTGTGGTATCATGGACATTTGTACATTTTGATGCATCAGTTTTGAACATGCAGACGTCTAGATACAGAATTGGTAAACCTTTGTATTTTTGCTGACAGTTTTATGGATATACAGTGTGGGCCAAAAAAATGTGGCACTTTGCTTTTGTCCATGTCATCGCCAATTATTGACTGATTTTCAAAATTCTTTCACTGGCACACTCTGCAGACAATTTGCAATAACATGATTATTACATATTCCACCACACCTTAAATGCATGTGTTGGTGGCATTTTTGGTTATTTTTATGCATTGCTCCCCTGGTTCTCGATGATGGTAGATTTAACCAAATCAAGCCCCACCCCTCCATTGCTCTTGGCTATAGCCTGCTAACAATGTGCTGTGTTCAAATGTTCAAAAATCTGCTGGCTTGGCTATGCCAGTAACATTGTTTGAAGCGGAAGAAAATAAGTGCCAGTAAGGGAACTGTTGGAGATTGTTTGGGTTGCTGTTTTCTTCGGCATTTCTGGTGCATTAGGTTATTGCTTTTGTAACTGTCTCAGAAATGAAGTGGCATTAAGCTTTTCAGGTGACAAGGAGGTGCTGGTATGCCGAGCTGCACGTGTTGATGATGTTCATTGTTACGACTGCTGCAGCTGTTGCATTGTGATGATAGCCGGGAGTGTTTTTCTCTTTTAGCGAATCTCTTGTGACATCTCTGTTGCTTTTAAGTCATGTGACGGGCATATATGCTGTGCAATATTGTAGGTGGTTTTTTAAACCTCTTTCCGTAACCTTATGCTGTATTTCTACTGCATCTTGCACCGATGAACGTGCCTGGTCGAAAGAAGTTGTCTCTGTCGGAGATCTGATCTATAGGGCAAAACCACAGACCCAGATTTTTTAAAATAAAAATTGCTGATGAATAGGAGGCTCTGTATGATTCATCTAATAGTATTTATTATAAGTAACAAGTCTACAGCAAATCATTAGTGAAACAGCTTAAATCGATATTCAGTAACACACCGAACATTTGTCAGTAATAAGTGATAACAGGGTGCACACAGATCTTGCAAAGTCGTGGAATATAAAATTCAAATTTTCCAGGTTTTGAAAATCATTGAATCAGGCCTGGCTCATGCAAAGTTGTGGAAAATTAAACCAAATGGTTGCCGCATTTTAGATCTGTTTAAAGGTTTTTGGCCTTTTCATGCATTATGATCATTGTCTACTCTCATACTCATTTCTGTCACTTGTTTAGTATAATTATGAACTTAGTGACTTACAAGACACATTTCTCAAAGTCAATCAATAACTCTGTACACTGTGTTTTGTAGTGTAATTGTTTTAGTAAATGTCTATGAAAATCTGATGTGTTCGATATCCATTTGATTAAATAGTCCTGGAAAATGCCTGCAAAATGTACTGGAAAGTTGTAGAAAAAACCACTTTTATTGTTTTATGTTGCTTTGTGTGCACTGTGTATTAAACTCAACTAGGCCATTGTTAATTTTGCTACTGTTTCGGTTTTTATTTTAGGTATTACATAAAGTGAAACAAGTTTTAATTAACCCTTCTCAGGTTATACTGCAGATATCAACGTAACTGAACATTGTTCTAATGTGGTATTAAGTGTCAAAAATGGATCTTATTTATACATAATGCTTTCATTACTTGGCATGTGATAGGCATATATGCTGTCCGTTATTGTAGATATGGTTTTTAAACATTTTCTTTTCGACATTAAATACTAATCAAATATTGATAGACATACAGATATTCAAATGATTCTTCTGATTTTAATTCTGTTGATTGCTCACTTGCAGATTACAGTTATCAGTATTATGTTATTATATAGTTAATTAATGAATAATGTCATATTGCCACGTTTACTCCAGAATGTAGTTAATGCTGGTGCATTTCTGGGGGTATCTTTATCCGAGTGTATTTGCCCTACAAGTTACTGTTGTCATTGTGTAGTTAGTGTATGCATTAGAGCTTTCAAATTAACACATTAATTAATGCATTAATAAATTACCGTGCGTTAAAAAAATTAACACACGTGCGTAAATTTATTTAATTTACTGAATTCTATGAAGTAAAAGTTTCAGTATTTTGTTAAACTGTGGTTATTTGACAATTGAATGAATTCAAGTAACTAAACTGTAGTTGCCGTTCCATCACTACTGTAAATAAATATTATTTAGATGACAGGCTAATAAATTTCTATGCTAGCAGTGACGTCAGTGATTGCTGAAAAATGTGTTTCTATTTGTTTTTTTAACTTTCTATATTCTACAGGCAGCCCCCAAACGTTGCGTGCCCGGGGTAACTTCCCCCTAATCTCCCTTTTGATGGGCCTGGGGGCATTAATAACGCATTAATTAATACTTTAAAAAATTAACGCGGTGCGTTAATGCATTAGCAAGAATATTTTAGATTGTGACCAATTTAATGTACTCCTTGCGCACGTTATTTTTTCCTGTATTTTTTAAACTGCTTTTTATTTCCTTTTTTCACACCGCAAATAGCGGTGCCAACAGTATCACCTTGCTGACAGCATCAACCGTGCAACTGACGTCATCACGAGGCGAAAAGAAAACTATTCTACAATGACGTGGTGAAAGATCTTGGATTTTTTCACTATGGTTATGATTATGAAAAAAGACTGCTACCACTATGAGTTTTATTACCTTTTCCCTCTTATAGGCTAGCCTAAGCCAATACGTCGATCATGTGACCATTTGACTTGTGGTGGTCGACTTCCTATCGGTGGTCCATGGTGACCATGCATCTATCTAGCACTGTTATGGAGATATGGCCGTTTGAATTTCTTCCAGGAAGGCTCTTCCACAAACAGAGGTCGGTCGTCGGTCGGTCGTCAATATTACACTGATCTTATATACTCCTCTTTGCTACGTTAGGAACGTAGCGCGCGAGGAGTAAAAATATTAACCCTTTGACAGCTCTAGTATGCAGTAAAAATTGCCATCTGTATTCTGTGTGAGTGAATGTTCTTTGGCTTCTTTCAGTTGTTGGTATTTGGTTTTGTTCTTTGCACAGCATTGCAATATTCGGTCAAGTTCTGTACTGTTTGTGCTAGAGTTGATAATAATGATGTCTGAGTTCCATCTCTGCTTGGATTAGGATTTGCAGTTTTGTAGTGAAGGTTGGGCATTACTACACCGTGTCTGGAAAAAAACATCTCATACATTTTCAGTTGTAACTTGAAGAAGGATTATCGGATTTTAATAAATTTTGACACCAATATTTCTGACACAACTGCTAATAAAATGACTGTCTAATTTTTCACTGGACCCATTGTCTGTTTTTGCATTACCTGGGGAAACAAAATGAACAAATTATTGCATTTTCATTCTATTTCGCCTGTTCAGGTTTTCACGGGTAGTGCAAAAGCAGAAATTTGGTGAGGTGGGAATTAAAATGGTCATTTGATGGCAAGTAGTGTCAAAAATGTTTGGACCAAAAATTATTAAAATCTGTCAATCCTTCAAGTCACAATCGATAATGTTCGGGGTGCTTTTTGATGTAATTTCGTTCACTTCAACTCATATTCTGTTGTTTTTGTTTTCCCCAGGCAGTACAGAAACAGACATTGGGTGAGGTGGAATATTGGACGGTTATTTGATGGCCAGTTGTGCCAGAAATATTTGTACAGAAAATTATTAAAATTGGATATCCCTTCTTCAAGTGCCAATCGATAATGTTTGGGATGTTTTTTTCTGGACACGGTGTATAATGCCTTTGCCAAGCTGTGATTGTGGGCAACGTTATGGATAATGAATAATGATAAGAAAATAATTAGAGCTGTCAAGGCGTTAATTTTTTTAACGCACCAGTCCCGTCAAGAGGGAGAGTAGGGGGATAAGTTATCAGAGGCCTCGCGACGTTTGAGGGGCCCTGCCTGTCTAATATAGAAAGTTAGAAACACATTTTTAAACGTATAATCAACAATAACTGACGTCATAGGTAGCATAGAAATCTATTACCATGTCATTAAAAATTGAAACAATTATTTATTTACAGTAGTGATGAAACGAAAACTACAGTTTAGTTACTCGAATTCATTCGATTGTTAAATAACCGCAGTTTAACGGAATATTTCAACTTTTGCTTCACAAAATTTAGTAAATTAACATAAATTTGCATATGTGCGTTGATTTTTTTAAAGCGCGTTAATTTTTTTAACGCGCGTTAATTTATTAACGCATTAACGCGTTAATTAACGTGTCAGTTGTGACAGCTCTAAAAATAATGCATATATTTGTGCATGGCACTCAATATTGAGAAGTCACCAAGCATTGACAGTGCTGTTAAGAGCATTGCATACTAATGTAATTGATGAGTCAGTCATGTTCAGAGCAATTTTGCAGCATCATAATCAGAACAACAAGTTTATTAACTGATTGATTAATGGATCGGTTGACCATCAGCTGAACTCTGAATAGTCGGCTATCCTAGCGACAGCTGGGCTTCTTGTAATTCAGCAAACAACACTGTGACATTTGTCTCTTATAGTTCTGGCGATGATCTCGTAAAAATGTTTTTGTTGCTGTGTCTGGTATTTTGTACATATCTCTCATTGCGAATATTCTCATCTATATCGCTAACATGTTTGAATGATGGTAGTTGAGTACAAAGTGAAATTACTGCTCAAAAGTATGTAATTAAGTATGTTGCCTTTGATCAGGAATTTGGAACACAGTGTTCAAGAGATAACCACACTTCATTGCAGCGACCAAATGCTAATCGTATCCAAAACCTACTGTGTAGAGCATATATTCCAATTTTTATATGCCACTGCATAGCTACATGTCTATAGCTCTGTGAGATGTGTATGATATTGTGTATATATTCAGCAAGCCTTATAGCGCCTGCATTTGTTGTATTTAGCTTGTGTGTGCTGTGTGCACAATGGATTACTTCACTTTTTGACTTAGACTTTTGCTGAGCCGGTTCCCTGAGCGAAAGCTAAAGCTCAACGCTATTCGGACATAAACCAGTCTATAGTCTATAGAAAAAATGATTAGAAATGGATGGGAAATAAATAAACTAGTTACGCTTGGAATTGCTTATTTAATTGCCATGCTGCATGCAGATGATGTGTTAACGTAGCAGTTTACGTCGTGGTGAAGTCTTTACGGCATTTTTTGATACTTGGGATTAATTCTTTAATTTACTAAGTAAGCTATCAGCATATAGGACTTACTGTAGATTGCCGTGTTTTCGCTCAGTAAAAGGCTCAACAAAATCACTTTAAATTTTTGGCTAAAGTATATACTTAGACTAAACTTTAGATTGAGTCAATTAGCTTAGCTAAAGTTCAAATCAAAAGGTGGAAGTTGCCCATTGTACTGTGTGTTTGTCCATGTATGTGGTAATACTGTTCTCTGGTCCTGTGAATAGAACATTGGGCGACTTCACTTTTTGACTTAGACTTTCGCTGAGCCTTTTTGCTGAGCCAAAGCTAAAGCTGAACGCTAAAGTCTGCACTTAGACCAAAGTTCAACTAAATGATAAAAAATGGCGGAAACCTGTTAAATCTAACAGGAAATAAATCAACCAGTTGCGATTGAACTTGCTTATTTAATTGCGCCGCGCACGCAAATGACGTAATTATGTAGCGTCTTATGTCATTGTGTAGCCATTACGGCATTTATTTTTGGTACCAGACTGTTTTAATTTACTCAGCTATCCGTGTTAGTCGCCATGTTTTCACTCAGCGAAATCACTTCACTTTTTGACTTAAGTAGGTACTTAGACCGAAGTTTAGGCTCAGCGAAAGTCTCAAGTCAAACAGTGAAGTCGCTCATTGGGCGACTTCACTTTTTTGACTTAGACTTTCGCTGAGACTTTCACTGAGCCTAAACTTACCTACTTAGACCGAAGTTTGGACTCAGCGAAAGTCTCAGCGATTCGCTGAGTCCAAAAGTACCTGCTTAGACCAAAGTTGAGCCGAACTAACCTGGCTAAAGTCGGTTCGATTTGCATGGAAGAGATAGCTTTAGCCCTTAGGGCTTAACTTTCGCTGAGCCTGAATCCACTTCAACTTTCGACTTTAGCTGAGCGAAAACATGGCGACCATTTACAGTCCTATGCGTACGGATAGTTTAGTAAATTAAAGCAGTCTGGTACCAAAAATAAACGCCGTAATGAATATGCAATGACGTCAGATGTTACGTAATTACGTTATTTGCGTGCGCGGTGCAATTAAATAAGGAAGTCCAAGCGTAAATGGTTGATTTATTTCCTGTTAGGTTTATCTGTTTTTTTCGCCTTTTTTAATCGTTTTGGTTTAAGTTAGTAGACTTAGACCAAAGTTTAGTTGAACTGTGGTCTAAGTACAGACTTTAGCGTTCAGCTTTAGCTTTCGCTCAGCGAAAAGGCTCAGTGAAAGTCTAAGTCATAAAGTGAAGTCGCCCATTGTGTTGGTGGGTAGTTGCCAAACCGTGTACTTTTCGTAGAGTGTGCATTTTGTAAGATTAGTTTGATGTAAATGCAGTGGTAGTGTCGGCGTTCTTTGCGCTAAGCAGAGATTTATTGCATTTGTTAGTGCATCTTTCCAAGTCGGGTAACTGAATTCTTTGTGAATGTTGAGGGATAGGTCAGTTCATCTAGGAAAGATGGCCATGTGTACAGAATGCTTAGACTGATGCTGATGATCTTCCTGTGTGCATGCTGTTCATTTCCTTTCGTCTCGTCATGTCTCTGTTTCGACTGTTTCTAATGTTTGTGTTTCCGTGAACTGGATTCAATTTTCCAGTGCTGGCATTAGGTTTGGCTCTCTGTACATAGCATATTTTATGACGACTGATATGCATTGTCAATGTACTTTGATTTGTCTGACATCATTCAACTATTCGATGCATCTGCTTCTAATATGATATTGCTACATATTTACCCTATTTAGTAACATGGATTTCTTGATTTGCTTGAGATGATTTTTGGAAATTTTGTAATATGGATGTGACAAACTTCGTATTTGCATTCGATGACATGCAAATATTGATCACTTTTCAGCAATTCTATATTCGACGAATAGTTCGGAGCATTTCAGGCAAATGCAGATATTTTATTTTATTAAACTTGATTGAATTTTATTGAAGATAGGAGATACTGACTGAAGAGAACACAACACTCTTGATGTTTCATTTTCTTAGTTGAACTTGATTGATTGAACTTTGCCTTAGATACTGATCTTTTTCTGACTGAACACTGAACAACTACTTTGGATGTTTCGCTTTATTCATATACTGGTATAGGTAAGTTTCCTTGAGGCTTAATAAATATTTGCAATCATATTTGTTATTTGATGAATAATAAAGTTAATATTTGCATTCAACGAATGCGAATATTTTTTAGCCTCGTCACATCCCTATGTTGTAAGACTGAGTATATCGAGTTACAGTGTACTGCTTTGTGAGTGATGGTGTTTTAAGATTGAATGAATAAGAAACAAGTCCTGGTTAAATTTTTGGAACTGCAGATGGCAAGATTCTGAGAGTGCAGACTCAGACAGTGATGCGTCTGTCGTAGTGTATGCAAAGTCTCGATGTTTGAGTAGACTAAATGAATGGTAGTGCATCTTATCGAGTTGTTTGATTTTAGAGAGCAGACATCCTAAGCGTGTTCCGGAGCATTCTGTTTTCTGGTAGTCAAGTTGTGCTTGAATCAATATTGTGTAGATGTCAAGAAGGACAAAATTTGTGTGTAATTAGGGTAAAGATGTTAGTTTCTTCAGGGAGAGAAATGAAGGAAAAAGATTGGGATGGGTTTGTTGCTTGATTTGTTGCATTTTGAAAAGCAGTGGACCAAGAACAGGCTACACAGCCTTTGGCCACTGGCTGACGTTGTGCACTTTAATATGCACTTATTTACTTACTTAAGGGAGAGAATATTTAAGTTACCACTTTTAACCTGGACAGATACTAAGTAAATAAGTCCAGAATCAGTACAAATGTGAGAAAAATTGCACTGCATCCCATCTAGGAGGGCATGCGCAGTGGCATAGCTAGGATGTGGATATGTAGGGGGTCAATTGGAAGTGGAGTATGGGGAGGGGTGTGCATCATCTGTGTGGTACAAGTAAAAAAGCAAAGTAAACGCTGTTGGAGCATTGATGTGTCTTACTGATGCACCATCAAGGCAAAAGGCAATACTTTTCTAGTTTCTGTCACGATAAGTTTGTTGCTTGACAAGCTTACGTACGCTTGGCGATGGCGCATGAAGTGTAACGTATGTGTTTACGTACGTCGAGCGAACGGACAGTCTCAGCAATGATTAGCCTTGGTTGGTCATTGCATTCAGAGGTGGGTGGCCATGTTGAACACTGTGTCCAAGCATTAAATGTGACTACCGTTCACTGCAGTGATCGAAGCTAATCGTTTTCAAAACTGTCCGGTGATTGCTCAATCTCCGTAAGAAAACATATTTGTTCCACTTTTTGGTCCACCACCCGGTGCAACAATAGTTTGTCATAATCTGGCATTATATAGTAATTTTGTTGCATTGCAGTGTAATGTATGGTGATTAGCATTTATTGTACATAGCTGTCTGATATTGTGAATTAGTCTGCATGCTGGCAGTGGATGCCTACAGTTGAAATAATTATGAGACTGATATTGTATCTGGTACACTGTGACTGGTTACTTTCTTAATTACTCACTGCACGTTGTTGCTGCAAGGCTTACTGACAAACTTGTAGTTGCCAGTAGTCAATAGCTGTTTCTCTGGACATTGTTGATAGTTCTCCAGTTTAAAAAAATGCACTCTGCTGTTTGATGATATGTGAAAATATGACGGCTAGTGAATGCTGCTCTGCTGTTGTGGATAATGTTTTACAGGCATGCACTTGAGTTTGGATCACAGACATTTGGCCTCTTGGTCACTTAGCCAACTCACTGTCTTGCCAAAGTACAGAGTGGGCCATAAAACGTGCCACTTTACTTTTGTCCATATCTTCGCCAATTACTGACCAATTTTCAAAGTTCTTTCACTGGCACACTCTGCAGACAATTTGTGTTGGTGTGATTATTATAGATCCCACTACACCGTAAATGCGTCTCTACACTATCTTGTGAAATATCAATGAAATATGCATACATAATGATAATAACAAACAAACATTTTGGTAAAATTGGAAAAAAAACACTTCAGACCAACATTGCAGTGAATTGTCTATATGACGACACTAGACTGTGTGGGTATAACACAGTTTAGTGTCATGTTCATCGCAATGTTGGTCTGAAGCGTTTTGTTTCATTTACCTAAATTTTTGTTATTATCGTTAGTTTTTGCTTATTTATATTTCACATGGTAGTGTAGAAACGCATTTACCGTGTGGTGGGATATATAATAATCACATTATTACAAATTGTCTGCAGAGTGTGCCAATGGAAGAATTTTGAAAATTGGTCAATAATCGTCGAAGATATTGACAATAGTAAAGTGGCACGTTTATTATGGCCCATGGTGTAGAAGAAATGTAGGTGTTGTATACAGGGTAAGCCACTGGCGTAGCCAAAGGGGGCACTGAGGACACGTGTCAGCCTACTGTTTACTTAAAAAAATGCCAAAATGCACCGAAACACTTCATTTTAGCCGAAAAAAATGGACCCCTTCCCACACCCCAACCTTGAAGTGCCCCCTACATCCAGATCCTGGCTACGTCACTAGAGTGAGCCACATTTAAATGTCCCAACACGAAAATCATGCTATCAGGTCCAGGAAAATGGAGTTTTTTCAGGGACTTTCAAGGACCTTTGGCCGCCACCCTGCTCTGTATTTGTTGACGTGACTCACGTCGTGGCGTTCGCAACTACTGAATAAAAGCAGCAATGTTAATAATTTTTTGTCAAATTCACACGGCGTCACTCATTGTGAACAACGTGAAATTTATTGACAACATTTCTCTACTAGAACACATAACATATTTCATCTCAGCAGTTGTTATGCTTTGTTACTTGAACGACGATGCAATAAAGTGTTTATTGAAGTTAGCACCACACAGTAAAAAAATGCGTATTGCAAACGAAATGTACAATACAACTGGCATTTCTAAAGAAAAACAGCATAACAAATTTTCTATAAGAACCAGTAAACCACGTACAAAATATGGAGATGTATAGATTCAAACATTCTTCGATCACAACAGAAAGTCTGCTCAAGTCTTGAACAACAGTGAAAATACGTTAGTTTATCAAACACGTATGAATTGAATGCATGTACTACGCAGCGTGAACGCTAGAAAACCTGAACGCAGATGCGAACAGTGGTCAAAGTAAGGGGGAAGGCGGGGGCACTGAGTTACCCCATCTTCTATTTTCTATTATGTGTAGTTCCTCACCGGTGGTCAGGCAAACTGCCAACTCCAAGGAAAATCAGTAAAATTGGTGCTATCACATGTCAGATATTAAGGCTAAAATGCACTGAATTTGATTAATGCACTCCCTAGCCCCCAACCGTATTTAGGGGGCCTTCGTCTGAGGGTAGAGAGGTGGGAAGAGAAGTGAAGAATGGGAAACGGGAGGGAGAATATGAGGAAAGGAAAGAGAAGTACAGAACTTCCCCCACCTCTTCAGTCATACTTTAACCACTGGATGACAGAAAGGGAGATTCATGAACGACGTTCAGCGCGATGGGTCACAACTAGGTGACGGAGCTTTGAACGCTTCTTCCTTCTCGGTGCTGACGCAAGGCTTCTGACAGATCTGCGGACATTCGGTCATCGCCTCTGCCGGCGGCGGCACGTCCAGTACATCACTGCCTGGAGTGTGCAACGCCAGTATCCAGTGGTTCTGATCAAACTCCACACGCTGCCTGTCGAACCACGTGTAGCCCGAGATCTCCTTCTCACGACCGAAGTACGTACTGACAAACCACAAGGACCGCGGTAATTTGGCAAAAGGCGGAATCGCTGTGCCACGTCCACCCAGCTCATCATTGTATTCGCTAGGTCTGGCTGCAATTTGCATGTTTTGGCTGGGGGCTTGACCCCAAATATTCCTTTCCCTTGGGGGTCAGGGACTGCTACTTGAAGTCCAAGATGCATCATTTTACGTAACTGTTATAAAGCGCTAGTTGGCTTAATCAAATGCTAATTTGTCAATATTCATTAACCTTCTGGTTGCTAGTACATCTTAATATCTTAAAAATCGGGTTTAAAGTAGTCACTTTATCCTTTTCACGGCTTCGGCCACATTCGGACCTGTGACGTCATCAGCAGAAGAGTTGCTAACTAGCTTTATTGCCTTGAGGTCAAATGCAGCTTAATTTACGGCCAAATAGCCTCAGAAAGACCAAATTTTTCATTTAAAAACCCACTAAAACCACAATATTTCACACCGTTAATTTTATTAACCATGCACCTTTAGTAGTGAGCAAATAAACAATGGCGTAATTTCTGATCTAATAAATGCGTCACTACTTGTACTATAAATCCAATATTCTGAGGAAAATTAACGGACTTAGTTCAAATGCGAATATCAGTTTGTCAACCAAGCGTCCTGTACGTGAGTGACGTCATCAGTATTTGTGGCACGTTCGGGTGCATTCGGCTGACAAGACATATTTGTGATAAAATCACTTCAAAGCGATGTTTTCATTTCAACTGATCAGCATATTATTAATTAGTGTTATATTCTATACATATTCAGCCTATATCGTTTTTTCGTGCGACTTGGCCTTTAACGCAACTTTAACGTGTCACTGGACCCCAAAAGTGCACCCGCCAAATTGCATCTAAATTCGTTGAACGGTTTCAGTAGGATGCACAAATAGCCTATGCCAGACAGACAGACCACGCTATGGACAAATGTGTAGGAATAGGCGTAATCGCTTGCTCTACAAAAGCAATTCCTCCTAACCATAGATGTAAAAAAACGTTCCAGAAAAAAAAAATTTTCAACGTAAAAAACGTAACAAAAATTAAAAAAAAAACGTTTAAAAACGTCGAATAAAAAACGCTGGCCATAATTTGCTTAACCTTTTGCCTAATGTCTAATGCTGTAAGTGCAGTTTACCTATAACTATAGCTTAGATAAAGAGAACTTTATTTAATTTTAATTCAACCATGTGGGGGCATAAGACTGTAGCACTAGACTAACCAGATAAAAACTTTTTATTTAGTATATTTGGACTAGCTAAGGAAAACTGCCATCACTGTGACCTATTAATTTGTTTCTGTATTCCAAAATTGCTTTTCAAAGTTTTTGATAGGATTTTTAATGCACGTTTTTTAAATAAAAAACGTTGGGAAAAATTAAAAAGGTTAAAAACGTAAAAAAACGGCAAAAATTAAAAAAAACGTAAAAATGTTTTTTACATCTATGCTCCTAACAATGGTGTTGACATGAAACATTTAAAATCACTGATCACAGTGAACTGGCTTAAACAAACCTCTGTGACCGTATATCTTGGAACTGTTGTAATTCTCTTGCTCATGAGAAATGGACACGGCAGAACTGATGTGAGCTATGTCGATATAATGTGATTGTGTTATTTTTTTTATTACAGCATCAGTTTGATCATATTTTATTCAAATTCTAAATGCAGTTCATTGAAGCGATACATAAATAGAATGCGGCTTGATAACGCTGCATAGCACATTCGACTGCTTACCAATTTGCTGGAAATAATTTGCTAATACGACAAAAATAGCAATACAAACCTTATAAGATGGTCAACTTCGAGGCATAGGCATGTGTTGGTTTTAACATGGTTAAACAGAACCTTTGTATTTGCCTGCAGAATAAAATAGAAAGAACATGAAATTATTAAGTGAACAATTTATGTTGCACCTACTGTGGTCAGCGTTATGCAGTATAGGCCTAACATAATTGAACAATCACAAACAGATTAAGCAGCTATTGCTATTTCAAAACTAGCTAAAAGTTCTGATTCGATTAATTCGCTTCATTTGCTCAGTACGAAGCCAACCGTCCTACAACTACGGTAATGCCATACATAATATAGGTCCTACAACTGAAGAGCCTAGACACCAGATAATAAAGTCAGCAGCATTTTCTAGTCAGCTAGAAGACAAAAAAAACTACCAATCAATCATCAAGCAGTTATTTATTTGACTCAGGCACAAGGCCCATAAAAAACAAACAATGCAGCACAGACACAGACAATAAACATAAAAAACGAAACTAAACTAAGAAGCTCTTGATGATAAAAACACAATTAAAAACACAGCTGTAGCTGACAAATATGTGACACCAGTACGTTAGGACATTTACTCCAAGTACGCCAGAAAATAATACGACTGTTACGTAGCAGAGTATTAAAACTTGGTAATCCAAGTTTCAGTAAGATCTGAGATACACTGCCACTTCTCTTGAAACCAAAAAATATCTTAATACATTAATGATAGCGCAGCTTAAGTTTAGACAAGCACCCATCAGTTTAATTACAGCACAAGCAAGCATCATACAAACACACAGTACGATCTAAACAAAACCAGCTTAACTTTACGAGAACATTTAATAAGACGTCAAAGAAGCATATTTTTTTTCATAAACAGATTGTGAACTTTACGCTGTATATCATTATTGTCCATCCTATTGGAAAGTATTGTGCCCTAAATATTTAAAAGAATCCACATACCTGATGTAAAAACTGCACAAAGTCAGCTGTGAGAACAAATCAGATATAGCAACATTTAATAATTTTCTAGCACTCTAGCTCTGTTTTCAAATGTAGTTTGAAAACACAGACATTTAGGCCTGGCTCTAACTGTGTAGCGACACTGTAATTGTCCATCTAGCACCTCTGAATTCAATCGACATACCGGAGCAATACAGATTCGTTTATTACTACTGCTTTTATCGACTGAAACCAACCGGTACAGGAGTGTGTTCAAGCTCCATGCGAAACTTCTTGTAGATGGGGACGATTCGCCACTCACACAGGCGCGATGCAGCCGGGAACGGCCCCAGCCAAACCCTGTTGTGGCGTGCCATCTTCGACGACATTACGAATGTCTTCATGTCACTCGCCAGATATTGCTGTCACAAAATTATGTACAGTATAAGACAACACGTTATACCACTAATAACATCCCAATTCATCACAAAGAGCAGATACCATTGGGGCATGGTTTCTGTCATGCAAGTCAGTTTAGCAATTTGTACAAAGTAAAACAGCAATTTCCAGCATAAAACGTTGAAACGTCCGTGACAGGGCACAGGCATTAGTCCGACTCATCTGTTTATTAGTGAGAACACTTCACATATCCAAATACACTCTTGCATCACCAAAACAACCCTACTCAGGATTGCCAACTAACATTTTAATGCCAAATGATTTTTTGGATTTCTAGAGGTATTCTGTCAAACTAAAATTGAACAAAAACAGTTATTTTGAAGAACCATACAAGGACTAAAACTAAATATTCCATGCAAAATCAAACTGTATAAAATTATAACCTAAATTTCCGTAAGTAATCTGCATAAAAACAAAAACTGAAATTAATTTGAGAACAAAAAAATTTTCCGCATGCTGAGTAAGATTTGTGCAGCACAGAAATTAAAAAGTAATCAGCAATGGACAATAATGAGCAGCAGAAACCTTGCCATCAGGTGTAGTTAAGTAGAACGGCTGATAGTAGCGAAGCAGTTCACCCTCGTGTGATCCATCACAGCTGTACATTAGCAACATTACACAACACACACACACACACACAATGAGGAATGCAAACCTGGGGTGTATTTTTCAAACCTGGGTTTATGGGTTTGATGAACTCTAAACCCGGGTACCGGGGTACCCAGATGTGGAGGCCGGGTACTCGGTGGGTGGCCTGTAGTTACCGTAGTGTAGGCCTACAGCTAGTGGTCAAATGTCAGAGGCAAACTCGTGAGTCACGAGCCGTAGACCATAAGACGTTAGACGTAGGTCTATAGAAATGAGTTAAAACAGGTCCTAAGCATTGCCACTGCCAGTACAGTAAAATTATAGTCTTTGTGAGACTGAGCCTCTGACTAATAGGATGAAATCTTGCAATAAATAGCCTACACCAGACACAAACAGTTTTCCGTTGAAAAATGCACACTTTTTCTACCCCCTCATTCAACCCCAAATTTGCACTGCATTGCCCAAATTTTGCATGCCGAGGTTACTTTTGACAGCACTAGTTATTTGTGTAAACAACTTTTTCCCTATTTTAGCCACAATACATCCGTTACAGACAGACAGACAGACAGATAGACAGAAGACAACTCGTACCAAAGAGCCAAAACAAGCTTAAAGCTTAACGGTCGGCCTAAAAAAGCATATCACTAGCGATTTTATACTGCATATGCTTACCGATTGACACCTAAAATTAAACCCGTAAACCCGGGTTTTTGTCCGCTCTCAAACCCAGGTTTACAGGTTTGAAAATGGCCGGGTTTACCCAAGTTTTTGGGTACCCAGGTACCTGGGTTGCATTCATTAATACACAATCACACCTTGCACAACAGCAACTTCATAGAACTATTCACCGAAGCCGACAACAAGCTTTTTATGAAGACATTACACAACATATATCATGTTCTTCGAAGCTACTGATCGTGCTGAGCTCAACTACAAACATCTCCGACATTAGTGATTGTAACTAGAAGGACAACTCAATTTGAATAATTTTTGGTATGAATATTCCTGACACAACTGGCTATCAAAATGTTTTCCACAGTATAATCCTAGAAACAGGACTCACAACAAGTTTTTAATTAGCACAACTGTTTTACACTTAACTGATCGGGAGTTCATTGCATAGCCTACATGTTGTACAGGAACAATTATTAGATGTGATTCTTGTTTTTTAGTGTTTTGTAACTTTTGCAACTTTCATAAGTTATAAGTTTTGTAAGTTTTTTAACTTCTATAACATGTTTAATCTGTGAATAATTTGTATTTACTATTAATTATTAACTTAGTTGTGCAAAACATGATGATGATAAGATGCAGCAAAACATGTTTAACTCATGAAAGCCCAAATTTCATTACTTTGATTTCTTGCAGAATTGTTCAACAATTAATGCATTTTCTCAGTCAGCAAGTGAACAAATCATAGTAATAAATCAAAAATTATTATTGCAAATATGTTATCTGTAACCAAAAAAAATCTAAACAAGTTACATTTTTATCCTGTTACTTCAACAACTTCTGTGTGATTAACAGATAGCAGTTTATCATTTATGCAGTGCAATATTAAAAAAAATAAAAAAAATAAATAATTTGAGGTTTTTCTTCAAAACTGTCTTGTGCATTACTGACAAATTGGCAAATTCAACAAGCCTGCTAAATTTGTGACTGCTGCATTTATGAACTTTCTCAACTGATACCGGTGGTGGATCTAGAAATTTGGAAAAGGGGGCCGGAAGGATAAGGGGTGGGTGTGCCCCCTCCGCAAAAAAAATTTTGAAAAAGTTTATGCAAAAATAATGCATTTTTGTGCAAAATTTTCACTTGTTTTAAGATGCATCCAGTCAGTGGAAAGGTGGCCACTCCCCCCATCTCTCTTTGAATTCACCAATGACTGAAACCCGCTATCTGCTGATACAAAAACGAGCCAGCCACCTTCTGACAACAAAGGCACAGCGAATGTCTGGCTTCATAGCACCGACCGCTCCAATGACATCTTTTGTGTCAGCACAGAGTCGTTCCTTAATGTTGTAGATGGTGTCTTCGGCAAGAGTCATGCAGAGTGTGTGAGTGCAGCGCGAACAGTCATCTGGCTGTGGGTTGACGACCATTATGACATCTCCGATGTGAACGTTCCCATCACGCGACACACTCAGATCAATCTGGCAAGAAACAATAATGCCGGAAAAAGGCATTTCATCAACAGCAAAACAAAATGGTGTGTTAGTCCATGACTATTATAAAAATCATCAAAGTAATCAACAGTGATGCCAAATGACAAAACACATGTAACTTGTCTACAACTTAAGCTTACTAAATTCCAAAAAATTAGCAACAGTGATATAATAGATCAAAAGTCTAGTCAGATGTAAGCATATGCACATTACTTACTCACACTTACTCACATTAGTGTGAATGTGTTAACTTTTATGTCTACATGAAATTAATCCTCAAAAATTTCAACATAAAAAAAGTGAAATGCTGTGGTACTACGATGTTAAATAAAAACTTTGCACTAATGCTCACGAGATGCGTGAAAGCCTATAGCAGTTCCTGTTCAGAAACTGTCAGTCTATCTCCAGCCATTTCATTGCAGTTCATTCTTGGAGTGTGCGCTGCAGCCAAAGATACACAAAAATCAATAAAAACCCCTTATTTTGAAAGTTTAGGGTCATTCAAAGTCATCGATGTTGTTACGACTGAAAAGCTTGTCACTAGTGCTTGTTGTGATAGGTAGTATGCCCATGTTTATCTGCAACTGTTTTCACGAAAGATTGGCCAACAATGGTAAAAGAATGACTTTTACAAAGGCATCGCTTTTTGATGTCCTAGTGTGCAGATTTCCTTAAACCTAGAAAATCGAGCCTTGGACCATTGAAATCTACGTTCAATGCTGAAAATTTCATAGGCAGTTTTCTATGTCTATCTCAATTGGTTTCGGTGCAATTCACTCTTGAAATGTGTCTCACAGCCCGAAATCACCAAAAAATCTATAAAAACCCTATTTTAGCGTTCAAGGTCATCCAAGGTCATTGAATTTGATGGCAATCGAGAGCCAGTGTACAAATTTCTATGAGTGATTAATAGTAACCTAGGCCCTATCTTGCACCGTTATTGAGATACAGTGACTTATTGGCTAAAAATCACAAATTTTTCCCACCCCCCTCTCATTTACCACCCTCGTTCAAAGTGACCCCCTTCGAATTCATGGAAAAGCTTTACGGTTCCTGAAACTAGAGTCTTCCAGTCAGACGATAGTGAAGATTTGGTATTCCTAGCTTGTTGCACCATTTTTGACTGATCCACCCATGTGACGGATGGACAGACAGACGGACAGAATTGCGATGACTAAGACGCGCTGAAAGCAGTAGATGCTTTCATGTGTAAAAAATTAAACACATAACTATTACTAAGACGCATGAATCTGACAAACAGATAGAAAAACTGACATAATTAGCAACAGAGAGAATCGGTTAACATATACCAATAACTGCAATATAAATGCATGGTAAAAAGTTTAATGTTTAACACAAAATCCACGTAACTCACTTTTTGGTTTAAGACATCTGCAATTAATGTTCTCTTCTGGCATATTAGGTCTCCTCTTTCCCTTTTGTCCAAATAATCTTTCAAAATATCCTGGACATACAGAATAAAACACTGAAAAGTGACAACAACAAGTATAGGGTGGAACACAAAACAGTGGAACATTCTTGTGCATGCAGCTTACAAGCTTTACATAATAATTACAATAACATGGACAATTTCTAACGCACCATAACATACGGCAAATCATTATAAACAATCAGGTAATTTTGAAAATGATTAGTCTTAATTACTGTGATGAACTGTATAGTCATGTTAAACACTTGAATACAGTGTTCAGCATGACCAATTGTCACTGCAGCAGTCTACTTCAAACATTGAGAACATGAACAAATAAACAGTGAATAAGACAAGTCAAGATTACTGGTCCTATTAAACATTACTGGGACACTATAACAATTAGGCGCCGGTCCAAAATAAGATACCCCGATTTAAGCAATATAACGTACCTCAGCAGACTCATAATAAATCTTTACATTCAGTTTTGATGATTTTAGTGATGAACCATGCAGTTATTTTGAAAGTTCTCAATTTCATAAACCTTCAATGTTTTAATGAATAATTGCAACACAATGCTAATATACCACAGGACAGAAATTTTCTGTTTAAATTTTCAATAACGATTGTGCAAATAAACAAGATCGACCCAACCCTAACCTCATACCTGACTCTAACCCTATCCCCTAACACTAACCTTATCCCTATCCCTATCCCTAAGCTTAACCCGGAATGTTCACGCAAAAAAAGTGAAAAAAAACTAAAAAAAAACATCATTGTGAGTCTGCTGAATTCGTCGCTGTTGGGACAAAACCTCATAAGCGACATTTTTGACAAAGTTCACTTTTTTGCACAAATGGACTCTTGGCATGATGACGTAAAAAATGTAAAGTCCTTCCCGCACCATAGGGCGATGCTGATCTCTGTTTCCTAAGGCCCTCAGCCAGACACCAGATTTTATACTGCGAGACCACGGATACAAGGCCAGTGTATCGCACACGGTGTGCCTGTTTATGTCCCAGCGGTGAAGCCGGTACCAAATTATACTGCTTGGTGACAGAGGCACATGTGTGTGAACAACTTGCCTAAGGTCGTTACCCAGCAGTGTCCTGGTACGGAGTTGAACCTGCGCCTCTGAGTTACCTCAAGATTACAAGTCCGATACGTTACCGTTAGACTACCGAGCCACTATGACATGTGCCATAGGCCTAATACAATGTCATGCCGAAAAAAGCCCAGTGTGACAAATGTTCTGCACATCTTAATGTTTACAAAAATGGAAAACCAATTATAATTTTCACAGCCCCAATTTCTCAGAAGTTAACTCAGGCTCCAGCTATGTGTAAACGCAAAAGAAAATTCAATGTTAATCCAATTTACCAATCATCTTTTTTGTTTTCAGACTCCTACGTAAAATATATGAGGTTTTGGTCGAACGGACTTGTGCGATCGGCCACACCCCATCGTCAGGCTGCATAAACATAGACACAAGTACGAGTCCAGCACTGTACAGGTTCCCATGTACGAGTTCCGGCAAACACGAGTTTGCGTGTATTTCAATGGCAGCCGCTCAAATACACACAAGTACGGGCTACCTGCAAATTTCACTCGTACGAGAAGTTTCTGTACAGGTCATGTTTTTATCCATCCTGTGCAAAGTAAACTACCCATAAATAACAATAATATAATGTACAAAAGCTGTGGGACATATTTGACGTCAGGACTGATGTCATCGTAAAACTGTTTATTGTTAGAGGTGCGTGGTTGGTAAAATTATCAGCAATGTGACGAAATATTGTTGTTTATTCATGACGCATTTCCTCAATTCGATTTCATTCAATATGGCATGCTTGTACAAGTGACCGTGAATGTTTCACTCGTACGAGTGAAGCTTCTATGGGCAATAAACAGAAACGCGGACTCGTACTTGTACTCGTACTCATGTTTATGTGAACGCAGCCTCAGGCTATAAACACGCAACGCGCCGCTGCGCTGAGATATGAGATTCTGTCAAACAAACTCTTGCATCCAAATACTCGTAAGTCGCAAAACAGACATATAGTACAAATAAATTTGCAAAGTGACTACACTGCATTGCTTCTTATTGGCATTAAAGCATTTTATGCAAATATGATAAAAAAAATCACTGAGATCTCGTGAGCTAGAATGTCTTTTGCTTCTCCTGCAAAAATTGGCTGATGCTACTTACGAGGTTCTGTCCCGACAGCGACGTGACAGGCCTATACGTTATATTGCTTAAATCGGGGTATGTTATTTTGTACCGGCGCTTAACGAATATTTACTGTATAACTGAGCAGGCACGTCTGCGTGTAATTTTCCGGCAAAAATGGTTTTTAACATACGGGAGTGTCGCCACGGAGCGTTGAGAAGCAAAGAAACAAAACTTGATTAGCGAACTGTAAATGACAGTCACCGACCTCTTCTAGCGCTATATCTTCGAACCAATTCCCCGTTCTAACACCTGGACAATAAGTCCCAACAATTGGATTTTGAGTGTACATTGTCGCTAAACTTTAAAAACACTCCACTGGTTACCAACAAAGCCTACCAAGTCTTCAATGTTATTAGCCGTTACCATGGAAACAGTTATCGAAAGTAGGCCTACAAAGTAAGTAAAGCTAGTCTCTAGTCTCTGCCACGGTCTTGAGTCTTTACGTAGGACCATGGCAAATGATGGAATTGTGATTTTGTCACGATTTGTGACATAAGGTAGGCTCTGTTAATGCCCTGAAATATAATATTTAATAACGAACGCGATATACATAATATAGTGGACATAAAAAACAGGACATTGCGCAATTAGGCCCTAGTGATAACTTTATCAAATCTTTACTGATTATCACATTTTATGTTATAAATAGAATTTAATTTTTAATAAATCCCATGTAATATTTCCCCACATTATTTTAACCACCTGTCCCACACGACTACGTTGGAATAATTAAAATATAATTTATGACAAAAGTGACAACAACCAGCTAGGCATGTGTTCATTTTAATCTCCTAAGAAATACCAAGAGTCCAAAACTTCAAAAAATGATGACTGATTTCTGACTTTAATTTTTTCGCGTTGCTCGCAAATATAATATTAACATGTACCAATTAAGTTATTTAAATGATACTCAAAGTGTCCGCCTTTGATCTCAATACAAGCTGTTAGCCGCTTGCGCCACTGATCAATTGTCGAGTCAATAATCGAGTAATCGACTGTTACGGGTTTTGTTTTCTCAGCTTATCAATATCACGAATCTTTGTCTGGAAGTATGTAAAATTATTTACAAGAAAGCCCAGCTGTCGTTACGGAAGACGCGCTACAGCTATATACAGTTCTTGTTGCAGTACTGACTTGTGACCTTCAAGGTCCTCCAAGGTCAATAATTTTATTGATTTCCATCGCAACAGACAATGCATATGTCACTTCCTATTAGTGTGATTAATAGTAACCTTAATGGCTGTATCTCTCACAGTTTCTGAGATATGGCCAGTTTTTCGTTGAAAAATGCTTTTCTTACTGCTTTCATTCAACCTTCAATTTAAAATGTTCCCTTTGCACTAGATCACTGAAATTTTGCATGCCTAGGTTTAAGGCACAGGGCTAATATTATTTATGTAAAAAGCTTTCCCCTAAGACCTACCCGTTAGTCAGGATACGTCCGTCACATACAGACGGACGGACGGACGGATGATAGCGATGCCAACGACGGCTACAACATGTAGCTGTAGCGCGTCAACAAGTCACGTATTGTGCAAATGGATCACAGTGTGCACAATGCACATGCTGTAGTTTTGACCGAAAGTTGGGTCACTTTTTGGGTACGACGTGTCGTGACGTGTCGTCTCTCTTCTCGTCATTTAACGCTCCATGCACCGTACGTCGAGGGGATCGGCGATACCGTTGGATAGGGCGATAACGAATTCCTATAGGCTGTCAATAGTAACCATGTCTCTCTCTGCAGCGGTTTGGCCGCAATTTTAAATGCAAAGTTGGTGTCTGCAGCCATCATCACTCACCTTCGCCGAATTAGCCTACCGTATCGCTGATTGTAGCGTTCGATCAGCGTCACTATAGCGTGTATGGGACTGCACTCACTCTGAAAAATCGCTTTCTTTCCGCGACCGGAAGTTGGACGCTGGCCTTCAAAATTAATGTAGGGGATACTCTCGGCCCACCCCAGCGACAGTTAGACTTCTTGTTTTGTATATGTGTGCATGTATGACGTATCCACAAGCAATACAAGGAACAAGGAACGGCAGCTGTCATTGAATCACTGAGTAGGCCTATACTGTAGTAGGCCTACTGCTAAACAAAAAATAACTGATTTTGTACTGTTTTTGTAATTTTTACGCGCGACAGCAGAATGCTTCGCGCGTCTTCGCCAAGCCTAGGCGTCCGTCCGTCTGTCCGGTCGTCCGTGTGTCTGTCACACTTTGCAAACCTATCAAAACGGTGAAAGCCAAGATCACGACATCTTTACCGTTGATTTTACCGCGGATTTTTTGCGACGTAATTCCGTGCCCCTGCGTAAGGGGGAGGGAGGGGTTCCACTCGAAAGAAAGCGTGAAAGACGGGTACCCCCTAAGAAGTTTTATTTTACCGCTATTGGCTCGTCTAGCGTAAAAACGGTTGCAGATATGCACAAACATTTTGCTTATCATAACAAGCATTGGCGGCGATCTTTTCAGGTCTATCAACATCGATGACTGAATGATCTCGAACAAACAAAATAAGGCATTTTAGTGAACTGTTCGCGAATTTAAGCTATGACGCATATTTTACGAGTAAACAACTGCGCCGAAATAGCAGGAGATAGACCAAGACAACCTGCATACGAAATTTTCAGCAGTAAACTTAGATTTTAACAGTCCAAGTCCCGGCCCCATAAGTTTAAGGTGGACTGAGCCCTCGGGCGTCAAAAAGGGGGAGGGGGTAAGCTATACTTCCTATAGAAAGTGATTATTTTACTGCTATTGGTTCGTCTAATGTGAAAACTGTTGCAGATAGATACATACATGCTGCTTATCATAACAATCACTGGTGACGAGTTTTTTTATGGCTATCAACATCGATGACCTTGAATGACCTTGAATCTCAAAATATGGGATTTTAGTTATTATAAAAAATTTCATTTCAAAAAAATATGAATTGCGCCGAAATTACTAGAGATAGATCGGACAACCTGCGTCTGAATAGCTAGCTAGCATAAAAATACATTTTAACCGTCCGAGGCTCGACTTTCTTGGTTTTAAAAGAGTCTTTCGTACGGAGGCAGTAAAATTCGGGTAGGTCCCTACTCATTCGAAATGCATTATTATACTATTGCACGCTGGCACCTGGGCCCTTACAGCTGTAAGGGCCTACACAGATTGCCCAGGTGGCAAAACCGATGCTGTCGCGCGTCACGTGCGCTTTGCTCAAATTACTTGTTAAAGTACGATACAATTATGTATAATTAGTTGTTACGACAAATAAATCTAATACACTATAGGCCTATTCACGGTAATATTTTAATGAAATAGGCTTTACAGTACTTTGCTGTACACGTAAGTCAGCACACAATAAAAACGTAAAAAAATAAAATGAAATATAAAAGAACATTTAAAATATATGATACATAATATAAAAAATTAATAAACACTAAAGAATACGCTCAGCCGTCAAACGTCAAATAAAGGACAACGAATGGATAGCGTTTTGTCCGATCGATTGATAGTGTAGCCTATTGCGTCGACTGCTGAAATTGCGATTTGTCAATCGTCCACAGGCATCTTGTTTATTTGCTTGTAATTAAACTCTGTGTTTTCGTTGTGTAACTCTGCTTATAATCAACAAACAAGCAGCAGCTAGGCAGGCATTTTGTTGTAAGCACGGCGGGTGTGGAATACGCACCATATTATGGCGATAGGCCTATTTATTGGCATAACCCGCAGCAAAACCTCGCGTATAAGACTATATACATGTAATTATTAACAAAAAGTAAATATGATTCTGCCAATCGACGGCTCGAGCGTTGCACTCTATCGTCACAGTGGCTAACTGTCGGTTGCCTCAGGCTCAATAGGCCTAACCATCCTGTCTGAAATCGGGTGATAGGCCTAGGACCTATTCAATGTACACCGTGTCCCAAAAAACTAAGCAGATTTGTTTTTGTCAGAACTGCGTCAAATTTCAACCGATTTTGATAATTTTTGGCAGAAAGATGGCAAACGATCCAAATATATGCGAGGTGCATTCATTTTCCACCTCACCTAATTTACGTCATCACCTTACCGTGTTAAACGCAAATGTTCCAAAGTGCTACATAACGCCGAATGTTGTTATTTGCAATAAACTTTTGAAGACTTAATTAGCGCACAATAAACAAAAGGTGCTTTATTTAGCAAAATTATAGGTTCCTATAACACCTGTGTTCAATATTGTCAGAACACGTGTGCCCCACGTGCACGGACACAAGCGCTCAGACGGCGGTGCCACTGGCTGATCGCGGCATCAATGATCGACTGGTCGAACTGCGCCCACTCGTTGACGAGACGCGTTTTGAGTTCATCGATGTCAGCAATTTTGGAGCGATAAACTTTATAAATTTGTAATTTTGCTAAATAAAGCACCTTTTGTTTATTGTGCGCTAATTAAGTCTTTAAAAGTTTATTGCAGATAACAACATACGGCGTTATGTAGCAATTTGGAACATTTGCGTTTAACAC
>Ga0209367_1000560_pt1 | contig 38358 bp, 24 predicted proteins | sample WorMetLIZISLAND2_FD_187412 | JGI IMG/M metagenome (GOLD analysis project Ga0209367, IMG submission 187412) | Marine gutless worms symbiont microbial communities from Max Planck institute for Marine Microbiology, Germany - Olavius geniculatus... ...
GACTCGCCTGTAGGCGAGCGGAAGTACCAAAAAAAAAAGTGTAGTAAATTTCGAACACGGAGGGGTGTATATTTCACCTATATGGGGAGCAAAAACCCCTGGGCGGATTGAGTCCAAATTTTGTTTGGTGGTAGGCGTCCATGACGTAATCACGCCATTAAAATTTGGTGACGATCGGTTCAGGGGTTTTTGGTTGGCTGAAGGTCAAAGTTTGCATTTTCCCATATACTTTGAAGGTCGTCCTTACAACACTCACACTACCGTGTGAGTGTGATCCGTTCCAGAGATATTCGCGCTGAAAGTTGAAAGTTGTCTTAAATTGTGCCGAATTTTGAATTTTAAGGGAGCGTGCACCCCAAAATTTGTACGCACGTTATTAGTCCCACTTAGCACTACGTCACGTGGCAAAGTTTCATTAGACTACTCTTTTTGGCTTTAAAGTTTAGTGGCTAATTCGCTACAATTAAAGCCAAATTTGACCTCCTTTAAAAAATTGTAAAAAGCCCCGTCCCCGGTGGAGGGTGCGCTAGTAAGACTTGGTCATTCTCTAGCGCGTGTAAAAATTTGGGGGCGCAGCACTCCCTAGGGGCCGAAATATGGTCTTCCAAAAATGCGCTTTAGATGGGTATGATTTCAGATCTCCAAGGTTACTAAACTATATAGTTTACCGGACTTGTTTCGCCTATATAACGCGAGAGGTATCGCGAAAGATAAAATATTTGTCCGATTTTCAATATCTTCATCCGTTCCGGGGATATTCGCCTCCAAACTTCGAAGTCGTCCAAAATCAGGCCAAATTTTGCATGTTTTTGGCCTCTAAAATTTTTTGGGAGTGCCCTCCCCCGAAATTTTGGACCGGCGTTATAAAATTTGGCCTAGTGCTAACCACCGTGTAAAATTTCGCCGCGATCGGCCGACGAAGCTCGGAAATCCCGTGGCGAAATAAAAAAAAACATCTGCAGTAAAACTTAAGTCCTCCCGAAAACTATCGTTTCCGAGCGGACTAATAAATGAATAGGCTAAATAAATAAACAAGATTGCAGGTTATAAATGGACTAGGTTTATAAAAACACATACAACGGTCGACGACGCGAGCGTTAAACAAACTTTGATGTTTGCCAATGACAAATAATCTGACCCGTCAGACTCAAGAGGGCTGATCAGTCGTTGCAGTGAAACAAGGCAAACCGAGAAATAAAAAATGCGACGTCAAAATTCGCATTTTATTTTGCACTGTACAAATTTCGCGCTGTCGCATTTTCACACTTCAGCTACAAGCATCATGATAGGCAGTACGAAAGCCAGTGCAGAATAATTTCGGTTTGTCAGCGCTGTGTGTTAATTGTGTCTTGTGGCTGGATATGATAACAGATATAATAGATGTCGGTGAACAATGATAGCTGCAGCACCAGTGCATCGAGGGTGCATCGTGCGATTGTCAATAAAAAGCTACAGTTAAGCGTGGCACAGCCACACCGCTGCGTCGGTCGGTCATTTCGCTCCGAAAACTAACGTTTGCGGGCAGAATAAAAAATAAACATTGCTTTGACAGACACGCTTTTGCTAAGATTTGCTCTGCTCGATTTTAAAGAGCTGCATCAGCGACAGCTCAATAATGCGATAAAGGATGGCGTTAGGATAAAATGTCCGACTGTCGGTTGACAGAAACAAGATCTCGCCACACGCACGGCAGAATGCAGTCCTGTGAACGACGATTCACGGCTTAAGAACAGTTGTCGCGCGATCAGTCAGCTGCGACGAAAACTCATCTCAGCAGCAGACAGATGATATATCGGTACGAAGCACGGTCTCGAGCATGAACCGCTGCAGCTGCCTCTGCTGTTGCTCGCAACAAACAGTTGTTAGAACACGTCGTAACGCCGCCCGCTACCATTTGACAGTTGTCGCTGCGCAGTTATTTTCATCCGGGCAACGCTCATCGATCACGTGGTTCGTACGGCGCGCCCGATAATCGAATAATACCGTCAAAACTGGCGTCGGCGCCGGCAGCTGCGTGGGTGGGTGTGTGACGGTGATTACTGATAGGACGTATTGGTAAGACGATCACCGAGACGCGACGCCAGCTCGCCTATAGGTCGTTATGCAGTTCCGCCGACCATGCGTCGAGTAACGCACCGTTCACGATTATACACCAGCTTCCAAAAGAAGAACATGTTTACATACTAGTGCATGCCGTGCTGCAAGCTGGTTGCTGCCGGTTGACTTAGTCATGCGTAGCGCGCGTTGCTGCTTGCTGTATAAGCTACAGATGCTGTTAATTGTTGCAGCTGTGCAGCTGCAGCTGTATCAAGTGTCTCGTCTTCACACTCGGATGCGTGACTGTGTCGAGACATGCCTCCGTCAGACCGGATAACGAGCCGCAAAGATCGCGTTTCTTCGCTCACAACAACTTCATAGCGCTAGCTGGGACTAGGACAGGACTCGACAACGACGGCCCATTTCACGATTGCGTTACTTCTTCTGCTGCTTTCTCTTCTTTCGTGGCGAACCTTAAACAAGCGATGCGCACAAGCTTGCAAATACTCATCATTAGTTTTGCTTCCCTGTTACACTGTTGCAGTAACTGAGTATAAGCAGCCAAAGTGTAAACTAAAAGGGGCCGACAAAGGGTCCAGCCAGCATTGTTATTTTAAGCTTTGCAGTGAGCGAGAGGATGAACTTCTTACTTTGCAAGCAAGCAAGACGCGAGTAAAGCATGAAAACTTTCGTTCTGTGTCGTTGGTCGCGGTGTTAATGAGTGGTCGTTAATTCTGCCGCGCGTCAGCTGTTGCTGCATGATGTGTTCGCAACTTGGCACATTGCATCTCACCGCTGCAAGCGGAGTCGCCGCGGATCGTTACCTGTCTGATAAATGATTCGCAACTGTGCAACACGCACACGCACGCGGCAAGATGGGACCGGAACAGATCGGGCGGTAAACGGTAAGGAACGTCGTCGTGCCGCGCCCCGGGCCACACCGGACGGACCAGGGCCCGGCGGACCACCGGCGGTAAGCGGCCGCCTTGATCTAAGCCGCCGTCCGTCGACCATGCAGAGAATGAGTGACGGAACGCTGAACTGCCTGGGTAGCTAGGAGCTAGCGGTAAACGACCATCCGTGGCGCTCCGACGTTAGACAGAATGTTTGACCAGCCGTCAGTCAGACTGACGGTCTGACTGACGCTCTGATGGGAAAGTGATGAACTGCTGCTGCTGCAGGCGCCTGGAACACGCCGCCACGACTCTGTCAGTCAGGCGAAGAATGTTGTCAGTGATGATGTCTTACATGCTGTCTGACCGCACAGACAGTCGCAAATACACGCCTGCGATACGAGACGTACCTTCAATGCCGCATCGTTCCATCATCATCCACATTCGACTAACTTCATCGACTAACTCTGCATGGTTTCTACGCTCGTATAGGCTACAGCATACGGAATTACGGAGCGTCACCTGCCATATGTGATCACACAGTGTTAACTGGCACCCGACACGTGTGAACGTGCCACGTTAACCCCACGCAGAGAGGCCAGTACTTGATTTACATACCCCGCAGAGATAGAAAGCTGAGTCGACCTGGGTGGTTGGTTATATGCCGAGATGGTGTATACTTGTCCGCACTGCAGACAGTCACCCATCCTATAATCCGATTCGGTCGGGCGTGTAGCAACTTTGTTAAGAAAACTCATTGTCATCAACGCGTTAACGACGCCGACAATATCTAATCTAATTTTGTAGGTTAGCCGATTCTCGCAGTCGTAAATTGCTGCGTATTCACTTTACAATGCACTCTATTCAATAAGATTGTTGTCTCCAGAGACGGAAGAGAGAGCTGTAAGCAGGGAGAACTCATGGACGCGGGAAATCGGAAGGCGTCGAGTTATATACACAGTCGACTGCATGTCTTTGTGACGCGGCACTGGGCAGAATTCAAGTGTCAAAACTCTCAGAACTCAAGTCACGGCTGTACGATGTTGGAAGGCGCGCGCAGTGCAGGATGGGATCGATCAGCAGCGGGTCGGGCCTGGTGGGCTCGGAGGCGTGTGATGGATGGGCGACTGGTCCAGCCTCCTCTCTCGGGTTGCTCAGGTCTACTCTTCGCTTGCTATGCACGACGTCGCGACCACGCTGGCTGACCACTACATCCGGACGCCATTTAATTTGTACGCCCCTGCGCTCCTCGCGCTGTCTGTCTGTCGCCGACCACATCAGAGGTTGACCAGTGGCCAGGTCGGTCGATGTTGACAAGCGTTTACGTAACCCGGACCACGCAGAGTCGGGTTGGGCTGGGCTGGACTAGGCTGCAGTGTCAGATCAACGTCATCTTGCGACGTCGTCAAAGACATAATTCAGCCGCTCTCAGTCGATAACTGCACGGATGCCCGGCGGATGGTCGATCACTAAGGTTAATGGACCGACCCACAGCCGCCCGCTCGCCCGCCATGTTTACCACGTCACGTCACGTGACGCGACTGCGCATGAGCAGATTGATGACGTCATGCTTAGACTCTGACGACGACGTCACCATCATAACTCACACGTCACTGTCGACGTCATCGCGAGTTAATTACGTCACATCCGATTATCTTAACCGACGCTGCGAAAATGAAGAGATTATATCGTCATCGCGAGCGATATTTGAACAGTTAGAAATTTGCAATGCACAGACAATAGGACTACAGTGAGTAAGATTTATTTCAAACTCAAACTACATTGTCATTTGCATAAACTATCCCTGCATTCTTTGTACTACATGACATAGTGGCGTTGTCGACTAATTACTGTTATTGCCATTAGGTTTATTATTGTTGTTAGCAGTACTGTAGTGAGTACTGTAGTAGTACTTAGTAGTATAACTAGTATGCCTATAATGTGCACGGACATCATACGGTATAGCCCATAGTTGTTTGTGTCAATGACGCATAGGCGAAGCTAAAACTTCTATTGTAAAAGTAAGTGGCTGCGGGACATGACGGCGTCTATACCGAAGCGAGTAAGAATAATATGCAGACATCAACTCGGCAGACCGCAGGCGTCCGAGATTCGCCGGCCACCGTCCGGACAGTATTATAACACTCACACAGAGCCGACACCGACACACGTCGTGACTGGCAGTGCTACACGCCCATACAGCGCCGAAGACAATGTAAGCTAGCGGCAGCGCGGCGTCGAATTAGTCTTATCTACGAGGAGCAGCGAAGGACTCGTCGTCGTCTCGTCTTGTCTCGTCGTGACTCGACCTCGCTTGCACGGTTAAGATGCTCGTCGGGCGTCGCGGTCACGTTTTGTCGGCGAGCCGCGTTCATTTTTCTTGTCCAACACAATACGGCCGTGTAGCTGGCCATTGTGCGTCGGCCGACAACGACATCGTCACCACCACGTGACCGTGAAAGCGAATTGGCGCTCGGCGTCTGCGCATGTGCGACACAGCGACTTCCGCTAACCGACCGAGCGCAAGAGATGACTTGAGACGAGTTGGCGTGAACAGGACATCAGAGAGAATCGATAACCAACCAACGATTTGTGTTCCGCTGTATAGCCTACCGGCCTATTCGTGCACCGGGAACGAATATTTATCATTGAAATGATTATTTTCTACATCGGAACATCACTAATCACGACCGCGACATTTCTGCCAATATTGCGCTCAGTTCTCGTTTATACATAGTCCAAGGGACAATAAGTTAACGTTCTGCGATCATTTTCCAAACAAGCCTTCATTCAGAAAGGTTAAATATCGGTCAATAAAATTAACTGTTTTTTTTCTAAATTCCTAATGGGCTGTCTATAGAAATCGCAATCTTTTTTAAAGATCCTGAATCCCGGTCGTAATTATCCACCGGATCGCCTGCATTACCACCAAAATCTAATTATTGTTTCCATAAAAATCGTATAAATTTATTTCCTGACTGTTTTGGCAATGTTGCGGACAGGCATCAGATCAAAACATAAAATCATCACCTAAGATTATTTTCTGCATCGGAAAAATAATCATCGCGCAGAAGTCTTCCTGCGTGTAAGTTCTTAGTTTGTTGTCGTCGATAATTTCTGGCTGTTTATTTTACTGTTTAATTAACGGAATCCAGTGACACTTATAATGCATTACATTCTGCAGTTACAGTTAAGGCACAGGATATTTGACTGGCAGCTTCGGGTGCGCGTCGCAGGGACACGGCGGCAGCCGGCCAATTGACGACCTCAAGCCTAGCAAGTATAGGCCATCACGGATGGTCTGTCGGCAAGTTTTGTACATGTCTGCAGCAGCGTCGAATTTATCACCAATATTATACGCTTAGTTATGGTGTGCATTATCGTCACATAAACCTTTGAAAACGCTAACCCTGCAGGACCCAAACCCTAAACCGCGAACTCTACACCATATAATATTAACGCTAATTCTAGTCACTAACGCTAATCACACAGACTGACACTGCTGCCGCCACTTATAGTGAGTGCGATTGAATAGAATCATGGAGCTATAAATAGAACTGAATCTCTCAGTTAACAGATCGAGAATGAGGCAACGAGGTAGTGCGTATAATGAACTGAGAAGCATTAAGCTACGTGCTTTTAATGTCCATCTTCCGACAGCGACTTCTCTTTCCTATGCAGTGGGAAGCCAAAAACTCGACCCCCACAGAATCAAAACCCCTGATCGGATTAAGATAAAATTTGGCGCGGTTGATTAGGTCGGCGAGGGGACCCGTCATGCAAAATTTTATGCAAATCCCTCCAAGGGGGGCTTCTCGGCAAATATGTGAAATATATGCAAAATTTTTTAATTATATACCTTTTTTTCTTCAACGCACCCACAGGTCAGACATTTTGAGGGATTTTTACGCTTAATACGTCAAACGACGCGGTTCTGCACAAGGAGGCGCCTTTTTGGGGTTAGAAAATTAAAATGTAATATTTATCGTATTTATTCGCAAAAATCAAAAAAAAATTACAATGGCGTCTATGGGAAAAATTAAGCAATTCTTTAAACGGTCATAACTTTGGCTGTGTATAAGATAGTCGTAATTTTTGGTTTTAGGGTATGGTTTTCGGGATGGCCAATCTAATGGTGTAATTCAATTTCACTCCGGACCCTCTTTGGTTACAATGGCAACGAAATTTGGGACAAAATGGGCTATAACTCGGCTTGTGTAAGAGATATCTGCGAGATTTTTGCGTCTATAGGGGGGTTTTCAGAAATGGGCCATTGAATGCTGCCAATCGCATTTTCCCCCGACCGACCCCCGTTGCCATGGCAACGAAATATAAGTGCACAAAACATCAGATTATGCACTTGTTAACGGCAATATTAAAGAACTCTCACATCGAAAACAGCAAAAATCACAAAAGGTGATATTATTCAGCAGCACATTGACACACAGTGTGATGCGGGCAATATCACCTTTTGCGATTTTTGCTGTTTTCGATGTGCAAGTTCTTTAATATTGCCGTTAACAAGTGTATAAACTGATGTTTTGTACATTTATTTAAGTTTAATAGCCTATCAGATATCCGTGCCAATGCGCCATTGTAAATAGACGTTGGCTCGATCAAGTAAAATTAAACATTGGCCTGCACATTATAATTAAACCACTTATAGTATAGACTAAAACCTTGATTGAGCGGAATCGCACTAATGCAAGCGATCCCGCCTATATAGCTACACATTTCTCCAAAGTCTGTCTGTCGTCTGTCACATTCGCGCAATCTGCTCAAACCGTTTGGCGAATTTAGGTGGGTCCAGTAAAACGATCTGTTAGGGGAAGGGAGGATTTGGCTGGGGGTGTAGAACTCTCATCCACCTGGCAAAACAGAGGAAAAGCAATTCCCCATTTTCCCAAAATACGTTGGCGCTTGTTTGTAATTGGTTGACATTTGACGCTATCAGTAAAAAACAACTGTGCACATTTATCTGTCTTAGTTCTTTTGCGTTCAGACCTCAGTAAACCATGATTTTTAAAATCATTAAAACAAAATATTATTTCATTGTGTACCTTTTTACACGAGTGCATTTGCTTGTCAGAAATAAGTACAGAAAACCGCAACGATTGATTTAACATAATTATATAATATTGACCAATCGGTCCCACGCATACATAATCTGCAATGCAATTTCAATGTCGGACATTACATCGTCACATATAATATGCTAATATGTACACATATATAGGCCTACATTTGGAACGACTAGTGTCACTTGCATAATTATTATATACTACTCTATGATATCCACTTCTGAACTGTCAAGTCAGCCAAATCATGAAAGCAATAGAAGCAGTACAGTACATGCAAATATATTTTAGAAACTGAATGAAGTCCAAACTTCAATATTGGTTGCAGACTTGATATAGCAAATAATCGTATAGGATACAGCAAGCTGTACATCGTCGTGCCATGTCAAACTGTTTCGGATTTTTGCACGCTTTAAATCTTTCGTGAACTTGTTTTTCGATTTATCGTGGATTTGCTGATAGACTTTAGATTTGCTGTGAATGTCATAGAGCACGTTGTAGCCTACAACAGAACTGAGTGCAGTTTGGACTTAAGTACTATACAAAATGAGCACGGGTGGCGCATGAATGACGAAACGAGAGCAATGCGATCGCGGACTGAGGACATGTGATGTTTCTGCAGCCTGACTTGGTTTTAAGTTGGTTGCGTGGCAACGCAACATCTGCAGGCGGCGACGTCACTCGTCAGCTTCTGTAACTCCCTGCAGTCAGCACTAACAACATTACTGGCTGTCTGGCCTATATAGGCACAACTCTCAACAACGTGTCATAATTATCCGACTCTTCTAACAACAGTTTACTGTTTTGGTATCAATTACAGCCATTTTTGTGGCCTACATTTAAACTTTTTGCTGCATTTATACCAAATCCGCATCAATGTTAGTTTAAACATGCAGCAGTCGATCTTCTGCCGTATTTTTGTGCAGATTCTTTAAATCTCTGAAAAAGCAGTAAATGAAATTTGAAAATAACCAGTGGCGGATAAAAGGCAGTGAAATGGCATAGCTCCTCGCCCCAACGGACGGTAATGAAAGCAGACTATCAAAATACAGAAATTGTTCTGGCACAGCAGAAATAATTTATTTAAAGTGTTCAGAAAAGCCATCTCGATTGCTGAAATTTCGGAAAACCCATTCGGTTTCCAGCGCTCCGCAAACCCCCTCCCCTAACTGCTAGGGAGGGGCTCGCTGCCTCTCCATAACCCGGCCCTGCCTCAGCCTTTCGGGCCTCGATTTTTGACACTGCCACACTGGCCGGACCATCCCTGAAAAAAATTCTAGATCTGCCACTAAAATAACAATCAGAACTATGTTGTCAATCGCATGACTTCAGTCAGAAGCAATGGATAAAGCTGTCAAACTAATTAGTTAATCTGTGGTACGTTAGTAGTGTTTTGTTTCGCTTTTATATACATTGTATACGGCGTTTTTGCACTATACACAATAACTTGTTTTCGTTGGTGGAGTACAGGCTACATGCGAATACATAACAGATCATTATATAGACTACAGCATCAGTGAAACTGTAAGTCACCTTTATGGACGTGCTGAAAACGCTTCTTTTAAACATTTTCTGTGTTGTCATAATCTATACAATGAACAGAAACATTCTCTGCATTAGTCAAAAAATTAATGAAATATTTGTCCGTTGAAGACAGACAAGTACAAAATAAGCAGACTAAGCAGCTCATAAAAATGGCAACATTCATAAGATGCAATTACGTTTATTTCACACAATGAGATCAACGAAAGGAAACAAAACGCGGTTTATTTAAAGATAACTTTTGTGAGAAGAAACCACAATCTGCGTGCAAATCAAATTGTCAAGTTATACTAAAATATGTTTTCTCTCAACTCATAACTGTTTATCTTCTATTTCAACAGCAGCTGTGTTATGTTGCTCTGGATTACAAGAAGAGCGTACAGCCTATTATATACCTTCGCGGCGTGACTGGTTTGAATGCAGTGTGGCTGCTACAGGTTGCAGAAAGTGAAACTGACGACGCGGCGGCTGACTGCAGCACCGGTGAACTGTTACGAGATGAATCCGCAGCTAAAAACGCGATTCTTTTACCGCCGCTGCTGTCGCCGCTTTCCGAATCTGCTCAACAAACACAAAATCAACGCTGACATATTTTCATCATTCATTCAATCAATCAATTTTTTAGATTGTCCTAAGTAATACAAACTGCTGCAAGGCCTTACTAAAAACAGGTTAGGATATAAAGTCCAGTCGAAGGAATAGTCAGAATAAGGATTTCGTGAACAGGTGAGCTTTTAGTCGCTAACGGAAGGCGGGCAACGATTCGGCAAATGTGTTTGTATATGATGTAATAAAATTCCATTTTGCATTAATTGAACAATAAAACAGTGTTTGAATTGCTGGGAGGTTTGGAGGGTTGAACTCACCCAACTGTTTTCTCAACATCCCTAACACACTCTGAAATTACGTACTGGGGGGTCAGCTATATACATACGATTTACTAGTACATCACAATTTTGGTCGGGCTCCGACCGTCGAAAAGTTCAACCCCGCAGAATTTTTCACAATTTAAGCACTGTAACAAAACGACTCCATGCACGTGCACATGAATGTAGGCCTATACGTTTTCCGACATGTATTTTATATAATATATCCACTTTTATCTTTAGTGAATTATGATCGCGCATGCAAAACAGCTAAGTTTCTGCTTCCTAAAAACAAATAAATTATACGAAGCACTACTCTATTACGCATAAAAAGTTTGAAATGTTGGCGTTGGCGGTCGATAAAAACTACACGTAGCCTATATACAGAAGGCGAGTAAAAGCCCATACCAACCTGCAAGGACCATGACGGAAGCGGGAGTATTGACGCTGGACGGCTGCCAGTGCTGCGAGGACGGCGGCGGTGAAGTAGAACGACCTACGGCCGCTGACGCTGTGGGCATCACTGTCACGCCGCTGATGGGTGACTGTAACCTCGCCTGTGTCATGGCCGGCGGCGGCGGCTGTAGACGTGCCTGCACGGCAGCGTTGATGACAGCGGCGTGCGCGGCTGCAGCGGCTGCTAGCTGATGTGAGACGGCCGCCGCACCGTGTGACGTCGGGTGTACCTGCACGGCGTACGGCGCGTAGCGCAACAGACCGTTGGCTACCGGCGGCAGAGGTCGATGACTGGCCGGCGGAGACGACCCCGTACCGGCCGGCGCCGCAGCTAGTACACTTAGATTTCGGTGACGTGCCGCCGAGATGCCGTTCGTCCACGGCTGGAAGCCACCAGACACGGCGGGCAGGGGCGGCAGAGACAGCGCGGCCGGACGCACGGCGGAGTCGACTGGAAGAGACGGAGATCTGCGCCCTCCGCTAGATGGCGTCGTCGTCGACGTGGCGACGTCGGCCAACGACCAGATGCGAGGCTTGTCGGTGCGCTGCGGCTGCTGTGGCGACTGCGAGTCCCTCGAGTGCTTGGCTGCTGCTGCCGGCCCACAGTCAACACCAGCACCACGAGTGGTCTCGTCCACACGGCCCCAATATGATGACTCGCGGTGGGGGCCCCCGCTGTCGACAGAGTTGTAGCGAGTGAACGGCGAGCGCGGCGGAGGTAGACGCAGAAAATCACGATCACGATCGTCAATGTCGTCGTCTGCACGCCAGAAACACACGTAGCATCATTCGCATCGTTAATTCATCATCATCTAAGCAACTTAGTGAGTAGATTGAACAGCAATTTATGTCCAGACTGTACATGGGAACAAACACACAGAATTTGAAGTCCGCAACTCTAACCGTTTTGGAGCAATTAGCAATAACTTCCGCTGCGCACACACGCATACAGAGACACATCGATTGGATAAAAACATTATCTCCGCAGTTCAATAATCAATTGGCGCAGGCAATGGAACAACAAACAGTAATTATGTCTGAACTAAAACTCAGTGTTGACTGAAAAGTTTTTGTGGTGCACGCTGTACGTACAGCAACAAATTAACAGAAAAAAACAGTTCGTGCAAAAAAACAGTCAATAACGGTCGGCGGTAATTTGGTGTAGCTTACATACAGGTTATCAATAAACATACAAACGCCCAAGAGTCACGACAACAACCTACGATTACGTTAAAAATCTTCTACATGACACAACACACGCCCTTACTTACACTTTCTCCCCTAGACCCCTCAGCCGCCGACTCGCGGCCATGTCGTAAATTGAGTAAAACGGCAGGTATTGTGTACGCCAAATGCCCATACGGCAGCAATTTCGCGGTAGCCTATATATCGGTCTGGTACAACGTGTAGGTTCTGTCCTGAAGGTGTTCGTCCGGGTGGTATTCGAGGTTCGGTGCTTCGGTCCTATCTTCGCGTTACAGGTCGAATCAAGTAGCCAGAATAACGTCATGTCCACCTTTGGCTTCCTCAAGCACAAGCCGGTATATATAGCTGGTGCCGCCACTCATTGTAGCTTGAAAAAAAGCAATTTGTGACATGGCCGAGAGTGACATTGTATTTACAGTCTGCAGGCCATGGCTAACAAGCACGGCTGTAATAAGCACTGAAACAGATATCAGGCGTGGCTCCCGTGCATGCGTTGTACGCAACTGACTCGCATAATAATGACAGGCTGCAGTATGTAATTAGGCAACAACAAAAATGAAACGGATATACGCGCGGCGCGACCAACTTGCAGAACAATAAGCCTACCGTATAGGCTATACATAAACTACAGACCAGATATAAAATGGCGGTTGCTCAAAAACGGCCAAACTCCAAAAAATGGAATTTTGGGTTAACGACTCTCATATGTATTCAAGTTAAGGACAAGAACTAAAGTGATTTGGTATCGGGCGAAATCGTTTCCTTTCTATTCGCCAGAGGCAGCAGCAATTTGCAATTGTTTGTTTTGGTTAAGGGTTTGACCCCAAAATTTTCTCTTTCCCTGAGGAGTCAGGGACTCGCATGTAATATAGACCTAATGTGTTCTTCGATCCCGAAAGTGGACCTGCCAAATGGCATGTAAATAAGTCGAACGGTTGAAACAGGGTGCTCGAATGTGCATGACAGACGACAGACAGACCGACAGACAGACAGACCACACTACGGAGAGATGGGTAGCTCATGGTAGCTATCGTTCCCCAGAAACAATAAAATTATGCAGATTTTTACGAAACTTGGGGAAATACTTAACTAAGATGATGCTAATGTGTGTTTGTTTGTTTTTTAATTATTTATTTGTTTTTTAACATTTAAAGTAGAAAATATCTGTATCATGTTTTTCGGGGGGGGGAGGATGAACGCTATTGCACTGATGTCTTTCGCGAAAATTGGGGGCTGCATATACGCAGGCTAGGCGTCTGTGGATATGGATATGGATGGGAAATTTCGTATCCACGGCAAGCCTGCCGTTTGTCGCCGTAGGTATTAGTTAGTAAGTACGTCGTATAAAGTGCAAATTTATATAGCGACATCTCTAAGCGTTTGCAAAGAAGTTTGTTTTCAGCTGACGTTTGAGAGTGTTGAGACTCAGCTCTGGCAGGCAGCGAATTCCAAGTCGACTGGCCCGCAGTAGCAAAACGCCGACGACCAAAACCGTTCAGTCGATAGTGCACTGGAGAGGTTTCACATAACGACGTTCGATTGCGTGATACACAGGTGACGTAGTCTGCAGCGAGATATGTTACTGTCAGAGTGGATATTAGCACGGCTGCGGCCGGGACAGCGAGTGAGAATGTATGACCGGTTGTTAATGCATCTGTAGGCCTATGTCAGTGTGCAAAGAGACTGTGAATAGTTTCATCTCAGCGCGGCGTGAACGTTTGATGTTTGAATCATGGTCTATCTACAAGACTGCACCATGGCTTGAGTTGACAAAAATTGCATCTGAGCGTGCATGTAAGAAAGTGTCGAATGAACGATTACCGAAACGACGCTCTGGCACCTTCATATGATCTATTCCAGAGGACGAACTGATACAAGCGCGCAGGCGGGGAGTTATCTTGAGTTCTGCAAGTGTGCGCGTTTGCGTCCTTTTACGCATGCATTATCTAATGCCTAACATGTCATACACGCGCGAACAAACGTTCTGTATACATACTAGAAAAAATAGGTTGGCCAGGTGTCGACATATTGTGCAGTCATCCGCCACAGACCTGCGCAACGCTAACCCTGACTCTAACCATGGCCTCTGATCAACCGAAAACCGAAAATTGGCGCGTCGTTTAGGCCTAATCCTGCTCTGGGGAACATTTGCACTAATTTAAGTTTTTCTCTGTTCTCTGTAATCTTCGACTTACGAGCACGTAAGAAACAGACAGACGGACAGAGGGTCGGACGGACAAGACCCTTAATGCGGCCTGTTAGTACCAAAAAGTATCTAACACGTTTCAGTCACCTGACTGTTCGTAAACCATCATCAGACGACGTCTTTGACGATGCGAAGTTTTGCGTCTAATCGTCAGAATGTAAACAAACTGCCTGCCGCAGAGTGGCTCTTTCATCGCGGCGCCTATCTGTCCTTGCGCAGGTGACACCAGATTAGCTATGCCTACAGTAGCTTAGCACTCTGTAGACACACGGCCGCCTTGTCATCGACACTAGACATTTCTGTAGCCTACTTATTGCAGCGTTCTCATTCATACAGGCCTATACGTCAAAGAGAGAGACCTTTAGCGCAATAAACACGAAACACCGCAGCTGCATTTTTCCGTTCCCCGTCGGAATTTGATGCTCACATATATGCTCTCTAAAACGTCGCAGTTTATAGTTTTTGCAACGCTTTTACACTTTTATTTGTCATCATAGGCCTACCCAGCTCGTTGCCGACTGAGCACACACGGCCGTCCGGCGTTTAGTGTGCAATGTAGAAGACTTTCGTTATTGAACTTAGTTGTAAACAGCAATCGTCAAAACCTCAACATTGCAACGCGTATACACACGAACTATATACCGCCGTGCACTTGCATTTCAACAGTTCTGTATCCAACGATTTAGTGTATTACAGTGGATTTCTGAGTTTTGGCCGAAACAACCGAAAGCGAAATTCGGTCGATCTCTAATTCAGCGTTCCGCATCAAGCCCAAACCCAATCAGCTACTTCGATTTGTTACGCGTGTTTCTCCTGCAGCAAATAAGTCCACGAAAACTCAAAAGCTTCGCATTATAACAAAATCCGTGCACACATCATTTTTAACCAAAAGAGAAAGCACGAGGAAAGAATACAGATGCAATGTGCACTGACCGACGTCGACGCCGCCGACATCAATCTCGTCGCAGCATTCGTCGACGTTTGTTCTGGTCGCCCTCACATCATCATTATCAGGGCAATGTCCTGCTCTCAGCACATCATAAGCATCATCGCTGTTCTTATCCTCGTCGTCGTCGTCGTCGTCGTCCTGGTCCGTCCGGTTGCGCGGCGACCACTGCATCTTGTTTTCTTTCTTCAGTCGACGTCGCGCGTTGGCAAACCACGTGGAGACCTGCGTCAGCGTCATCTTGGTGATGATGGCCAGCATGATCTTCTCGCCTTTGGTCGGGTACGGGTTCTTGATGTGTTCGTAGAGCCACGCTTTCAGAGTGCTCGTCGACTCGCGAGTTGCGTTCTTGCGTCGTACGTCCAGCGCCCCGTAACTGTGCAGAGCAGGCGCAATCCATCACCACCGTTGCAGTAAACATAGGAACGTTTTCTGTCATATTTTCATTAAAAACGCATTTTAACGTCCTTACTAAACAATGGTTAAGGTAAAAATGATCGGTAATTAAAAATACTTATGTGCAGAAAATGTAGTGTAAATCTACTGATAAAATAATGACCGATTTTGTAATGACGCACACGTATTATTGTCTTTTTCTTTTAACTATGTACAGCTTTATTGATAAACAAAAAACCAACGGAAAGAAGACGAATAAAACGAGATAATTACAAAATTTTTTTTATTATTTTCAAATATAATTACACAGTTAACTGTAATTGTAATTTTATGCAGTTTTGAAAAGCAAAGGCGATCACACTCTTGGGTCTACTTGATATTATTTTTCTTTAATTACATTTAACAATGTTAATCAGCAGTGTTTGAATTGCCGGGGGGTTGGAGGGCTGAACCCCCCAACTGTTTTCTCAACCCCCTAACACACTTTAAATTATGTACTGGGGGGTTAGCTATATACTATAGGCCTACACATAGGATTTACGTCACAATTTTGGTCGGGTTCCGACCATCAAAAAGTTCAATTCCCCTCAGCTAATTTTTCACAATTCAAACACTGTTAATCAGTGACGCACAGAACTTCAAACACAAAAATATACACATGACTTCTTGTTCGTTCAAGTTACTGCAGTAAAAAGCGTTTTTTTAACTAAGCAGGCAACTCAGTGCCATTACTATACTATACTAATCAAAGTTATATAGCGCCATATGCGGAGCTACAAAGACACTAGACGACAGTCAATCGGGGCATCGGGCGGTATTAAACAGAAATGTTTTCAAGTGTTTCTTAAAAACTGAGTCAGAGTTGCACAGTAAACTATTTGCGGAAAGGCTATTCCAAGTAATGGGTGCAGAGTAACTAAATGAACAGTTTTTTTCTTAAATCAGAAGCTGCAGCCATATTGTACTAGGTTCAATTCAGCAGTGGTAAGACGTAATTTATCATCATTAATAGGCAGGCGTGCGGCTGGCAAGCATGCATGCAGTTAAACGCGGCCGGTGTGCGTCGGTCAGTAATAGCCGTTGGCAAATAGACTCTGCATCCTTGCAGTATATAGGTGAGAAACGCTGACGCACCTGGCGCCGTACGGATAACCGACGAGCGATGGATCGTAGGCTCCCCACGCCGCAGCCGCTGCAGCAGCTGTCTGAGCGGCCGAGAAGTTTCTCCACGCCTCCTGCACGGCCGCCACTCCTTCGCTGTTCTACACACACACAGACACGGCACACCGCGCGATGCCGGCGTCAACGCCCACTCGACCTCCTCATCCCGCCGGGCAATCAGCATCATCATCATCACTAACTCGCTGCCGCAGCGTGCAGTTGCAGCAACTATGCACACAACGGACACTGATTGCTGCCGCTGATACGTGTTAGCGCACAGCTACACTACAGGCCTTTGCCGTTGTCAGTGACGGTAAACTAGACTTTTTTCGAAGCCACGTCCAAGACTAAGTCCGAGACTTTTTTGCAGCATCAAATCAATCGTGTCTGTGTGCCTAAAATCCATCTTTATGACGACCTGTACAATGCAGTGGTATAGCCTATAGCACTATGAAAATAGCTAAGAGATCCACACAATTCCACATTCCCTGAAATATGAAGACAAAAATTGGCGGTAGAGGTACAGTTAAACAATAACAACTAAAAAGCTATAAATAGTCAAACAAGTTGAAACAACCTAACCGATATTTAGCATTTTTCTTCTGTGTTTTGCAGTTTTCTCTGTTCTTTCGCCAGTGGCAGTTTTAGGCCCAGGCCGGGAAGGCACAGCCCCCAGTTTTGCTCCAGCCCCCGTGGTTTTGTGGCCACCCAGACTTTTTTTTAGTAAATATAAACAAATATCTGATTTTTTGCGCTTAAAATTTTAGAAAAGTGGGCAAATTTTTGGTTTCTATTAAACATTCAGAAACAAAAGGTGCTTCAGCTTCAGGCGGGCTTCGCCCCCTGACCCCCTAACCAAGACTCTACCACTGGACCCTGCTGGGGGCTCTGGCCCTGGACCCCCGTTTATAGGCTCGCGCTACCGCACTCGCCATGAGGGAGTGCCTCCCCCAGATATTGCGAGCTAGAACCGCTATCTTTCGCGACGTTTGGGGGAGGAGAGCCGTTGCTCAAAAATATAAATTCAAGCTAGATTTGGGCAGTAAAACGCTGCTAGTTTTCAACAGGAATGGCATGACAAAAAGTAGGCCTAGGCTACACCAGAATGCGTCATCATCAAAAACAAAATTCAAAATTTTCTGGCCAGAGGCTCCCCGAACACCATTTCATTAAGGGCTTCGCGAAAATGTTTTCCCGGGGCCCCGCTGTAGCTCTCGACGGGCCTGGCTGTGAAACAAGCAAAACGGTTATTATACCAGAGCGGAGTAGAAGGCGGACGACGACGAGTCTGGAGTGGCGGCGCCGAATGGAATGTAGGCTTGAGCGGCGGCGGCAGCAGCAGCCGAATAGATACTGGCAGGCGACTGGTGGTTGTAGAGGGAGTCGTTCGGCTGGAGAGGTCTGGACGGCGGGAAGGCGTGGAGCAGTCCGGCAGCAGTGCCCCCTGGACCTCCGCCGGGACCGCTGCCTGGGCCGGCGCCTGGTGTAGAGCCGGCCAAGTAGATGGCGGCGGGCTCTGGAGGCTTGGTACTCATCGTCAACGAACAGGCGAGTCAAGGCGTCGACTGGCTGCAGCAAAACAACAACGAGCAATTACAACAACAGCATCTTCCATGCTACCACCTCAGACAGCATGCCACGGCGCCGCACGGACACGTTGACTTACACAGCCACGCCCTCGCCTCACAGTAGCGACGACCGCAACCCATGCACGGGTCAACTCTACAGCGCTGCCAGCGACACGAGCTATTGCTCTGCGCCAGCCATGCTGCTTCGCGGTCAAGGGGCCAATTATGACGCCGCTTGACCTTGACAGACGCACAATAACCTTGAACACTGACTGCAGACAGGCAGGCGTGGTGTAATAAGGTAAACACGCGATGTGCGGTGGAAATGAGCACGTGTTTTGCCGTTTCAGCGTGTCAGGTCGCACTTGTTTTCTGACAATAACCTAATATTTTACGAGGTATATCCGGGTGGGCCAGAGCAGAGCAGAGTTTTTAACTATACGTCAATATCAACATCAGACATTTGTACTAATGTTCTCATTTGTTTGAAAACTTTTTCATAAATCTTTCGGAACCCTATATGACGCAGTGTTTCTCTGCACGCGCACCGTTACAGTTGGTTTAACCATCGTAACAAAATTACAGTTTATTTGCATAAAACACAACCTGTCTACATTGGCAGACAAAAACGACGTCATTTAACCGAAAATGATACGTGACTGAACCCAAATTGTAAATCTAAAATGCATCTAACAAGAGAAAAAACTCAGAAGGGTGTCATTTTTTTCGAAAGCCGGTTAACTCGGTCGAAACACTGAGTGATCAAATATCCAGAAACTTTTTGCATACATTATACATAGGCCTGCAATAGAACTGCAATTAAACCATGACATATATAGACAATGTAAACTTAATTGATTCCCAACGTCTGTGTAACACTGTACAACGGTACACAATTTGGTGTAAATCTGGAGTTTTTATTACATCACTAATGAACAGGGGCCGATGACAAAAAATCCCGTAGAAGTAAGAAAAATTCTGACAACACTTTTATTCATAAAAAAAATCTCAACAGACCGCTGAAAACAAGAAGGAAAAACTATAGGCCTAACCAATTTTAATTATTCGAGCATATAACGGAAAATGCGAAATTTGGATGCCGAGTTTTCGCACTGCAGCACCCTATTCATTTTAACGCTTGCTCGCTATCTTTACACTAGAAGCGTTTGTGATTCTAAAAATGTGTCCAATTTATTTTCAGCCTGGACTCTGCCCCCTGGTAGAGCTCATGACGTTCCCCAGACTCTCTATAGTTGCTTGCTTGGGAAGGGGAATACCCCCTCAATATTCCCAAAGTAATTAACGTTTGTGGCGTCCCGTTCTCAAGCCTGTGGCGCCTTGACTACCACCTCGTTGCCCTCCCTCGAGAAAATTTCATGCGGCGGCGCACCCATGCCAAATACTGAGTATGACTAATTACCACAACGGACCATAACAACAGAAAAGACGACGTAAAAGACGAACGGACGACAACGAAGACGACGGCAAAAACGGCTGGATACATCTCTTCTCTTCGTCTTTTATACGTCGACATCTCCGTCGTTACGGTCCGCTATGGCCAGTTGTGGCCCGTTGTGGCCTCGTTGTGGTTCTTTGTGTCCGTTGTGGTAATTAGTCATACCGCCAAATGCCCACACTACGTTGACACTCGACAGCCGCTGTAAAAATTACTGAAAGAGAAAACAAGCGCGCGGCAACGAAACAGTTCCAATAACGTGCATTTTCTCCAGTAAAGGTGAAAAAACTTTTGCGTGTACATTCCGAGTCGCATGATTTCTACTACTGACTTTCGGGGCACAAAGTCAATAAAAAACGAACACAGACCGATGGCGACTCCCGAGCTGTAAGTCGTCGAGTTGGTCGCGCGTTGACGTGTGTCAATCAGTCAGTCTCTCGTGTTGCTGCTGCTGCTGCTGAGCGAGTGATGATGTCAAGATGTGATGAACTGATGGTCTTGAGTCGTAACACAGAACGATAATCCACCATGCAGCGTAGGCCTAACTGCACTAATCGTGCGAACAGAACAGATCCCAACACGCACCTTGCTTACCTATACGTACGAGCAGCTCTTTGATATCTGCTGCGCACGACTGTAGGGTCTATGCGGAAACCGTGCTAAGAAAAACTCGCTACTTCCGATCCGCTGAACGAACCTAAGTGGCGAACAGCACAACAGCTTGTCGTACAAATGTCGAGAAGAAAGACAGACAGCCCCGAGACAACTAAGTGAACACGGGTGCGGCGATGTCGAGCAAGTTGTCCACGGCGCGCCCGCTAGCGCTGTGTCCGACGATTGGACGTAAATATTTTCCGCGTTGTTTGCTCTGATGCAGCGCGGCCAGCGGCCGTGGATTGGCGAGGCCACACGGCGGCGTGCCAATAGCGGTCGACCGGAGGCGGTATTAGCGAAATGATTGATGCCAGAGACTAGTCGACTACGAGCCTTCGTCCGTAATGCTCAATTAACTGCCCGGCTTGTGCTTGTCTGACGACTGTCGAGTCTACGCACAGAGCAGAGTATCATTGACAACCAACGATACGTTCTCCGCGGTCTATAGGCGGGAAGTAATTGAAATATTTAGCTACCGACGTGCTGATGGTAATTGGTAATACGTTTTGCAAGCACCAGGTTGAACATGCACAAAGCACAAATTAGGCCTATCTGCTGTTTTCTGCTGCCCTGTTAGCTTGCCAGTCGCCAAGAAAGGTGACCCGAAAAGTAATAATTTATCGTTAAAGAGATTACGATAATGCAACAAAAAACAAAATAATTTAGTAAAAGGCGGAGGCGCCACGATAAAAATGATAGAACGTAGCCGCACTTGTACAATGCGTGCACGTAGGATCACGCTTTTTATTGGCTAATGAAAGCAGCAATCGTTGGCTTGCGCGGACAATCGTTATCCGGTAGACATTCTTTAATTGTCGAACGCCTTCTGCAGAAAAAATGCATGTGCGAGGTGCATTCGAGTTGAAGTAGTGTACAGTTTTAATGTTGTATAGGCTCTAAGTGCTGCATGCTGTGAAAAACTAAATACCGAGTAAGACAAACATTTTTAGCTTTTCAATTTTCGAAATGCGATCTTCTCAACTGTTAGTGCAAAAACAGCCAAATTTAGTCTTTATACGGACTTCACGAGCTTGCGTGCACGAATGAATTAGGTACACTCAGTGTAGCCTAATTGTCCAAACTGAGTTGTCGTTTATTCATTTCGTTGAGTTTGCTTTTTTTCTTTGTTGTCTCAGTCAGAGTGTCTGCAAGAAAAGGATTTTGATGATTTTAGAGTGATATGGCACAGGCACGCGTGGGCATAACGGCCTTACGTAGTAAGTCAGCAAATAGATTTTGGTTGCGATTTGGACCCAGTGCATAAACCAGAAAAATCGTAGTTTAACAATTTAAAATTATTGCCACTGTAATAATGCATAGTGAAATAAAACTTCATCTGCTGTTGTATAGCCTAATGCGTGTTATCAATACATTTGTCTATACGCTGCTGCATGCGGTAGGCCTACACGCGGTGTCGCGTTAAACGCTGCAAGAGTGTAACAACAGCCGAGTAATGACATTCTGGAATGGTAATGTGACGATTTATTTACTTCTCTCATGTCCGGAGTGTTACGTTCTATGTAGGTGGAGTGAAGACAGGGAACGGGAGAATAATTTAGAGCAGTCTTGTATTAGCTCCAATGCCCCACTTAATGAAATTACGTCCTGCTTTTTTATTTAGCTCTATAAAAGATGTCTTTATAACAACCAAATTCAGCAGTTTTCATTGCCAGGGCTGAATCTATTACGAAAATTATTAGACCAACCACGATTCACTTTTCTGCCTTTCTATATACCAGCGGCTACACACTCCCTCCCGCTATGTACATGAATCGTCAACCACTGCAGCATTAAAGGCCGCGTGATGACGGACCGAAGCCGTCACACAATCGTTGAGCCATCGACCGCGGCTCATTCAACGGCAACGACGCCGGGATGAGTCTGTGGCTCTTGGTCGGCTTAGAATAACAAAGTCGCTTTGCAGCGGTCAAAAGCAAAGGCAAATCTGTCTGTCAGGGTGGGGGATAAATGAGGAGGCCATGATGCAATTTCAGGGAATGTGTGACGGCTTTTGTCCGTCATCACGCGGCCTTTAATGCTGTGGTTGACGATTCATGTACATAGCGGGAGGGAGTGTGTAAAGCCGCTGTAAAAAGGCAGAGAAATAAATCGTGGTTGGTCTAATAATTTTCGTGGTAGATTTAGCCCTGGCAATGAAAACTGCCGCTTTTGGTTGTTATAAAGACATCTTTTTATAGAGCTAAATAAAAAAACAGGACGTAATTTCATTAAGTGGGACATTGGGGCTAATACAGCATTATGAAGACTGCCGTAAAATATCCTCCCGTTCCCAGTCTTCACCCCACGTACATAGAACGTAACACTCCGGACATGAGAAAAGTATATAAATCGTCATAATACCGGCACAACAGACGGGTCGGGCGGCGGGCGTGCTCGCATGGTCACACACATGCTGCGGTTGTCACGGATTAGTGTCCGTCAGAGTCGCAAAATGAACGCATCGCGCGCGCGGTCTCATCACAGCAACCGATCAAGCATAATATTATTACTTTTCCGACACCTTTCCTCCGTCCGTCCGTGCACACAGCGCGAGCCGCCCGCTGACGCATTGATTTCGTCACCTGCCCTGGTTGTCGCTTTCCTTTGAGACCACCTCTGCAATGACGACGCCTTCTGTTCAATTAAAAACACGCCCGTCTCATGTATACAGCCCAGCGGGACGCAGGCAGGCGCTATAGTACTGTTAGGCATGAAAAAGAGACTGTCGGTCGTGCGGGGAGCTGCGTGGTATAACGACTGCTTGCATGCAGATTTAGACTGATCCGTGCTGAATGCAGATATCGAACGTGATCAATGACCATGTTAACCCGAGTGACTGGTTAGCTAAAGGTGTCAATCAAATGTTTCACACATCGCAAAGTCGCGTCCTGCGGCAGCAATCAACGGCTGTAGCGCGCCGGTGCCGGCGCCATCCAGCACCCGCTAGGCAAAGCCGTAACATAAACAGACCGTTCTGTATGAAGGGCGATTTCTTTCTGCAGGTGTTCGATTGTCTGTCTGTCTCTCTGATCAATGCTGCAGGGCGCTGCTTGTTTCCTATGCTTATATATACACGTCACTGGTTGCTAATGATATTTTTATGCAGCTGACATATTCTACCATCCGTGTTGCTGAATATCATCGTATACGGAGAACTGCGTGCAGCATCTGTTTTCTGTCTACCTGTAGCCGCAACTTCATCACGCGGAGGGCGTCCATGCTATCTGATGTGTGACAGTCGGGCGAGTTAGCTGACTTTCTGCCGCACTCAAGTATACACTGACAGCATGTGTAGACATCGGCAATCACTCGTTGACCGCTGGGCCAGTGTATAGGCCTGTATACCTGTATGCATGCACGTCGCTCATCGTCACTAATGAGCGATGAATTAATCCAGTCCTTCGTCACTCTGTGGCGTGCAGCTGCAGCGTGCAGCTGCAGCATGCAGGGGCATCGTCATTATCACCATCAACAGCAGCAGCAGCAGCATCACTGTCATCACACCTATCAGCGTCATCAGATCATTAGCATAGTCGGCACATGTTGTTGATTGAGCGGATTCCTGATCGAGTCACATGCACTGCCAAATGTCTGCCGTAAACGTCTTGCTATAGATCAAGCTTCGATGATGCAGTAGTAGATGTTAACTGAAAATAATTGGCGAACGAAACATTTTTTTCTGCAATATTAAGTATGGTCCTAATTTCTAAGCCGATTTTTCCATAGAAACCTCATTACATAGGCCTAACAGTGTGCGGCCTAACTGCCATGCAAGGTGTCGAACTTGCAATCGAAAGGTTGCGTATTCAGTTCTGCATGCATATGCCCGTTACACAGTCAATAAGATAGATGAGCAATAGAATGCATGTGACAGTGAGTATAGACGTAACAGTATACATGTTGCAAATGATGATCTGTGTAACTTATACGAGCAGAGTGCATGATAGCACAGCAGTGTGACATCGCCACGCAGCGTAATCATCTACAGCAGCAGCAGCAACCAGTAGTCACGTGAATTATACAAACAGTTCCGCCATCGCCCGCACAGACAGACAGACAGACAAACAGAAGCGCTAACTGTTGACTTGTTAGACAAGCGTGTATACAACTGCATGCAGCAGCAAGAGCAATGATTGTTCACACTGCAGCAATCAGTGTATAGCAGCGCGGGTCAAGCTGGTTCACTTGGCATCATCAACGCCAAGTTGCTGCTGCTGCAGGCTGACACTAAACTGATGCATCGCGATGCACTCTTCATGGCATGTCGCATCACTCGCTAGTGCACCCGATCATGCCAATTGCCAATCACCGTTATCTGCGTACCACTATCAGTTTATAGTGTAAATTAATACACAGCTGCGCCGACAAATTGCATACATACGATGACTGCAATTATGGTGCACCCCGAGTAAATTTCATTCTTTGCCTGGTGCTTTTTGTCACTCAAAATTGTAAAAAAAATTACGATTCAGCAATTTTTGCAACGCGTATGAATCACAACCGAACGCTAAATTCTGTATTGTTGATGCACATTGATTACAATAATTTACGAGGTGAACTAGGACTTTCTGCGCGCTGGTCGGTGGTGTAGGCCTAGAGGAGGTCAGCTGACGGCATGCAGTTGTCGAGCAGAACAAAAGCAGCACACAGTCATCATGTCAGCGGCGAAGATTCGGTAGCCGCGACCGGGCGGGCGGCAGGTGACAACAGATTCGAATAAATACGGTGCTAGGAGCCGCGAGTTTACTTTGCCGGGCGTCAAGGGATAGTGACCGCTGTGAGCGCCGAGCGGTGGGCGTTCAGTGGCGTCAGTGCAGCTGCATGGATGCCCGCGGCAGCCTCAGATATATACAGCATTACGACGGAATCACTGAACAGTCATGGAATATGTCGAGCAAGACGTTCGTCGTTACGTGCACCCGCAGCAGACGGATAGACTGACAGACTCACTGCACGCATGCAGAGATCTAGTTAGTCTATCTCTTGTCACCACGCAACGGCCTGCGGGTTTGTCTGCCAAGACTCCATGGACCCCAGCACGAGATTATCGCCGCGACATTTTGGCAACTGCTGTCGTAGTTTAACGGCTCGTCGTGAGTAAGAGAAACACTATCCAAGTCCAGCTGACGGCAGACCACCCACCGACTCGTGAATTACTCTTTCGTTCGTTTATTCATTTACGGCGTTGCTAAAAATGCTAACGATCTCTGGCTATTTCATCAAATCATGAATCATGAATCTGACCTACCATACGGCGCGTACAAATAGCTAATACATTTTAGCATAGCCTTGGGAGGAATTATATTCGAAAGAACACGTTTCGAAGAGCTGCACCGCTGATTTCTGTAACGCTCATCGGACTGTAGCTGATCGTGACATTAATTCGATTAAGCGTAACTCGAGGCTCGATAGCGTCAGTGATATAACTGGAAGCAAGGAGTGTGTGTATATACACACGGCCTGGCACAGTGCACAGGAAAGTCCAGAGGGACTGGTTGTCGACGCTCAAGTCACGTTTATACGTCTTGTCCGACTTCTTGCGGTCGATGTACACAGACTGAGCTAGCGAATGATGGCTGTCAGACATCGAGGACCGCGGGCGTGACCAGCGATGTCCTGGCAGGCTTCAGGGCAGGGAACAATTCCCCTCTCACAATTTTTGGAGTATGAAAAAATTTTCTTCCAAAAATACAAAAAAAAATTAACGCTGGAAATCCAGCGATTTGGAAAAAAAATTTAAGGGCAAAATTAAACATTTGATGCAACTTACATAATCTTCTCTGTCGGACTTCTTGCCTTTCCCAACTTTTTCTTAACTTACGACGCCGCTGCATGAAGTGACTGATCGCATTCGACTGTTAGTAGGCTACATTACGTGATGTTTTTACTTGCACGCATGCATCTCGATGTCGGTGTTGCAGACCCTGTAGCATGCGTTTCACTCTGCAGTGCCTGCTGGCAGCGCGGTTTCTTCGTTTGAACCGAACGTCAGTATCCGGCATCATTTAACCGCGGCTGTGGAGACTCGTCTTACTTAATTCTGCTGCTGTACCGCCGGCGGCCGCCGTACAATAGCCAGTACATGCTTTGAACGTGACATTTCGTTGTTTATCGATGATCCGCTGTTCCGCGCGCCCGAGCGTTCTGTGCAGTCGTCGCGCGGACGTCGGTCGACTCGCCTTGCAAGCCGCAGCGGCAGCGAGGCGATGACTTGTTTTGTCGCAGCAACCGACTCCATCGCAAACCTTCATGCATGATGCCGTATCGTAGACCTATCACGTTTATCATCGCTCACGGATTCTTCTTCTGACTCATTCTGTGTCATTCTGTCTCTGTTAAGCTCAAACTCCACTTTGATCTGTCGCAAACTTGTTGCAGCAATCTTTACAACATCTTGCTATGCCAAAATGTAGACAAATCAATCACAAGTGAAGTTTAAACCAACGTAAGTAAAAGACCATAAAAACAAAGTAACTATAATGTCACGGCATAAAAGCAACATTTGTTGCATTACAAGCTTTCGATTTTTGTAGTATAAATTGATAGAGTTTGTAATTGTACAGCATTTTGTAATACAATAAATCCAGCACAAATCGAAGTAAATGGAGTTTATACAGTGCTGGTATACATACGTTGTCGATCAAGTTGTCGACCTGCAGGGGCCATGTATGAAGTTGATAGGGCAAGACGTCGACGTCGGCACGTTACATCAGTTACAGCTTACAACACACGCATCTGCATTCTGCATCTGTCAGCAACGCGTCACCTCTGCACGCAGGAAGACACGTTGACCATCACGTCAGCTGCAAGTCTGCTTCTCATCGAATCCTTCTACAGGATGCAGCAAAAAAGTAGCCGAACTTGGAGGGCACTGGTCCTTCGTGATAAAATCTGGACAGTTGGCCTCAGCTATATTTCTGCGCGCTGCGCGCTGTGTATGCTGGCGCGCCGTCCTGCTGGAAGATGAACCCGGTGGGCAGCCGGCGATTGTTTTAAAAAACGATAATTAAGTGATAATTTATAAACAAAGTAAATTACTGTTTATCAAAGCTGGCATCATCGGCAGTAACGTGGTAACCGTTTTTTTTGAGAATAAAATAGCATTTTTAGCTTGATCATTTTTAATGCTGAAAAATCGGTAGGCGGTCATATAAAAAAGTCTGCAACTTCGTCGTTTTTCAACAGAATCACATTTTACTTGGCAACTAAACGTAGAAGGTTTCGTTAAATAAAGATGTAAAATTGCATTTTTCCAAACCGTTGCTGAGAAAGCAGCGAAAAACTTTAGGGGGCTATACTTTTCTGCCGCACCCTGTATTAAAGTGTCGGTAGTCTCAGCGAGTCCAGTACTTTTTATACACGCAGTGTGCACAGTGTCTTCAACTCTCTTGTAGGTATCACAATGGTTGTACAGACGAAATTCGCAAGTTCTAATACGTCAAAAGAAAGAACATAATATATTTTGGCCAAAGCCAATGAAACTGTTTGCCGCTGAAGTAACTGTTTGTAGCCATCAAAACGTTTTCAATAGTCAACGATGGAAAATTAAAAAACGTCGAAAAATTAATTAAAAAACGTATAGATGTTCTCATATACATATGGCTGACCTTGTCACGTTTTTTCGCATTAAAATTTAATTGGTACGCGGGGCGTTCAAAAAGTTTTGCAAATCGATATGTTAGAGACTGGAAAAATTTTCAATATTTATACACCAATAAAACGCACATTTCTGAGGAACACATATAAGCTTAAAGGGGATATGACGTCATTGTAACTTATGGCGTCATAAGGCGTTTTATATCGGTCTCTCTATAGCCAGGCTTCTACCACATGCCTAAGCCATTTATTGTTTGGATAGCGGACACCACAGAAAAAAATGGTCAAATGTAGAAAAAGGTAATAGTTAATGTAAGCCAAGTCTCTGATGTATGTAGTGTGGTCTTATTGTACGAAGCCAGAGTCACGAACAGCTTGCAGCTGACGGACGGACGTGTCCATAATCCAATTTGCCGATGATGGGCCGAAGCTGCAGGGTCGATACAAGACGACCTTACAACCTCACTGCAGCAACGTCAGCCGATGTCCGAAGACGAGACGATCCATGCAAGACCATCACGTGCTTTACACTGCTTGGGTGCGAGACGGACGTGACGTCAGAGAACGTGATCGAACGTCTTTTACCGCACGTCGCGAGTGAATGCGGTGATCGTACACTGCAGGATGCTTTGGCGTATAGCCTGGGCGGCGCCCGCTCGGAAAGACATCAGTGCAGTGCAAGTCTTGTACCGGGCTCCGCCGCAGCGGCTGATGACACAAGAGTCTCGAGCGCCACGGCGATGAGCGCTGGCTTTCTGTATACGGACCGACCGACCGATCGACACCGGCGGCGGCAGGAAATTAAATCTCTGAACTGTATCGCAGAGACCGCGGCGTAGTGTATACTCCGTTTTCTGTCGGTCACTCACTGATCTTGCATGGACAGAGTATAGACGGGACGAGACGTATTTAATAATAAGAAGTGTTTTATTAGCGCCTGTCAGCTGCTGTTCGCAGACATCCTCAGCAGGCTTGCTGACCGCTGGCTTCCATTAATCGGCTTGGTATTTTTACGATGTGAAATGGTCCATGAAAATTTTAAATTTGGCTATCTATTGGCCCAGGGTCGCCACGCATGCGCCACAAACCTGAATAACAGCCACAGACATACAACAACGATCATTCTTTACTGAAGAATGCTAGTAATATCACTTTTCCTACACATGAAACATGCCTTACAGGGTTTTACACAGTATGTGCATCACACGCATACACGCGACACGCGCAATTAATTTAAGAAAATGACCCTAACATATAACTGATTTTTACTTAATTCAACAAAATACCGTTATGTCGTCGTATACTAATGTGTTTAACATTCTATTTTGGTAGAAATTAGTGACGTTTTGCAACGTTAGTTCTTGCAGATATGCAGAGATTAAAGGCAATGGACAATGCATTAACTTAATTGCTGCAATATGTGGAAGGTTACTGCTATGCAAGTGTCAAATTCTGATCAGATACGATTATAAGTGCAGTCTTAATCGCTGCAGCATATGCGAGTAGTTATGCATTGTGTCGATATATTATAACCCATGGCATGCTGCATTAACGTTAAGTGGTCAGTTGTATTGTCAGCGAGTGCACTAATGGAAGAAGTGTTGGCAAGCGCAGCGCGACATGAGCTATAGGATGGTCACTACAAACTGACCGATGCCCGCAGGCTGCAGTCTGTGTATGACTATGAGAGTTTCCGGCGCCCCGTGTATATCCGAGCACAAAACGCTGTAACATGCTCTTCACTTTTCAGACGTCATTCTGCGGTGAATTGATCGATCCAATTCACCGCTTGTTATCGGGCCACGCAATCAATCGCTTTCTTTCATAGAGAGACGTCTTCACTCTGTCTTTGATGACTGACGTATATAGCCATACACAATTATACACACACACATGCCTTGCGACCCTAGTGTAGACTGATGGCAGCTAATCACGGATATATTCTTGCTGTCGCCGCACACACTTAATGACGCAGAGCAGGCCATTTACTCGTCGACAGTTTTAATGTCAATTGCCGCAGCGGCATTAAAATGTCGCAATTCTCATAGAACGGCTTTCAACCAACTCAACGATCGTCGCTTTCATCAGTTTATCAGCGACAGATGCCACACGATACGGCTAACATCGCGGCTGATGAAAATGTGCCTATCGCAAAGACAAACCACGACAAAAGACGAATGAAGTAAAATATATGACAGCAAAACTTTCGTTTAAGTTTGAAAATTATGATACGAGTACGTTGAATCTATCAAAACATGGCACTGCTTGTTTTTCAGACGTTTAGCTGATCGCCAAGATGCCTATATTTTTAAACACTAGAACAGCTTTATTCGCCATAATAAAAAATAACGTACAAATAATTACTTTTGCATACATTAAGCAATGGACAAAAATGTAAAAAGCTTCTAAAACAAATTTTTGCTCATTGTTTGCACTATAAAATTTGCCTGTTTGGTAGAGTATTGTACGTACTAGTCATAAACATTTTCTGTTTTTAATAGTTTCATTAAATGTTTGATGAATAAAGAAGTATTACTTACATGTGCATGGCTAATTTTCATTTTGTCCGTATTTAGTTGATAGTTAGTAAGTGAATCAGAAAGATCGATTCGTTGCTTGATAATGCAGTATAGGCTGCACATGATTGGAGGTGAGTTTTTCTGTTATCTTTCGGGACGCATGGAGTCATCGGTGCAATTTCACGCGTGGAGGGACAGACGAAAGCATCAAAGCGATGCGTCGATTGCATAACGTCCTGCTGCATCAGCACATTGACGGTGCAATCCGGGCGTGTAACTATTATGAGCTACAGCAGCATCACAGATGAGCAGGTGTCCCTTCCCTACAGATACACAAGGCGGCGACAATCACGGGACAATGAGAATGAGACGCCAAACTGCAAGACGCGTTCTGTATAGCAAGTGATAAAGCAATCAGCGACAACCGAGCAACGGCAGCAGTCGAGGTAACGAAATCGCGCTTGCGATCTCTTGCCGTTCACGCACATCAAACGTTCATCGACAGTGAACATACACACGATGCACAAATCTCGCCTATCATCAAACATACGCTCTCAGATAGCCCATTTCTGTCATTGGGATTCGGGACGCGATTTTCCTCTAACCGTCTAATTGCTGCAGCCGCAGTGCTATCGGCTGACAGTGATCTTAATGCTATATAGGAACACTTCTCAAGTCGTGCATTGAAAGCAATGGGACTCGTTGCATTTACGATTTCATTGCTTCCACGTCATGCACATAACGAAGATAACAATGTTGGATACGTAATTTCAGTAGCTTCAGATTTAAGTATAAATTACTTTCAGACAAACCGCAGACAAAGTCGTCATGCATTGCATACACTGCAAGAAACAAAAGCAAAAAGACACGATATATTCATAAAACATTGGAAAAACACGTGCAAATTTTAAAGTAGGCCCTATACGTTCGCAGCGAAACAAATATTGGCCGACAGACATTGTCTATCACAAGATATATCAGAGCAAAATATTAAAAGATCAAATTATTTGGTAATGGCGGAATTGCTGATCGATGCTGCCATCTGGGGTTGGGGTAGCGTTGCAGTTCGATCTCCAAATTTTCCCTTCCCGTGGGATCAAGAACCCCTTCCAATGACACCCACAAGTTTATACCTGACAAATGGCATCCAATTCTGCACCACGGTTTAAGCAGGATGCATGAATGCGACAGATAGAAAAATGTGTATCAATGGCGGATTTGATTGCACGGCAAAAAGCGATTCCGACTTACTCTACACTCTGTATATACGGGTTTGAACCAGATGAAAGAAGAAGAAGAAGATTCCGCGACTATTGTAAGTTCAATGACGTCAACAACGCTGACTTGACGTCGCTCATAAAATGACGTCATCATGGTGTCATGTTGACAGAATCAGCAACAACAGCAGCAGCAGGTCGAGGCCTGCAGCACACCTGGCTGCTGCAGCGCATGCGCACTCACTCACTCGCTCACGTGTCTCGCGGGAAATCACTCGCGCACCGGCACCATGCAGCAGCAATCAAAGTCGTTCGTTGTCCTGACCTGGCGATACAACAATCCCGGAACAGTTTACCGTGCATGGGCACCGCCGGCCGCAGGACCCTTGCTGGACGGGCAACGGCAGGTGACCGCGCGGATGACCGTGTGGACCCCGTCGCTCTTTCTCTCTCGTGTGGGTGTGGAGCGACTGCGTGCGGCGCGTGTTATTGCGTGTACAACAGCCAGAACCAATCGCGCCATCCATCAGCAACGCTCGCCGCCACAGCCACTGGACACAGGCCGACAAAAATCACTCCGCCGGCGGCGGTCAGCGTCTGCTGCTGAGCTGCGGCATTTATTGACGCTGTCGATGTCGCGACCTGCTCGGTGGTCCAGTGTCAATTTGGAATAACACGCCGTGCCGAGGCGCCTGCATGCCTGTTGCGAGCGCTGAGCACGCAGTGAGCCGGCTTGGATGCCTCGCAGCGCTGCACCGTCGCCACGCCGTCAATGTGCTGCTGGCATCACCGGGGCGCCGATCGCTCGTTGGTTTGTTCGGTAGCAATTTCCCAGGCGAGTTATTTGTCAACATGGACACGCACTGAGTTGACTGACGCAATGCCGGTGACTCGCTGCCGTGTGGCACACCGGCCGCCTATATAGCCTAGGTGTAATGTAAAATATCGACGACGCTCGCTACAACCGTCAGCAACGCATAGAGACATTTGCCATCACCGCCTCGCACGTGTACTTACTATAGCCGCCAGTTTGCTATCACTGTGCATATAGCGCTATTTGCATCGCACACACGGCGCTTTGTGCATGGACACTGCAGCCAGTCTATGTTGTCTGTGGTTAGCTTCTATTGCCGCATAGACTATCCACACTCGCCGTCGTCTGTCAATGTTTTCTCCAATCCCAAAAATATTTTGGAGAAATGAAAACTGTTTGGGCGACAACGCAAGGCCTAAAAGGTCAAAAATCGATGCTAAAATCTGATCTCGGGAGTAGTTTTGCGGTGAGCAGTCGATGGCTTCCGTTATTTTTCGGCACTGCTTTCAGCGCTAGTCTCGTTCATATACCTAGTTGCATGCAAGTTTTAGTTTTACATGAAGTATATCTTCTTATGTCGGCATCAGCGCGAGCGGCAGCTAGATGTCTGTCATCAGAGAAGGCTTCAATGTCGTATGTCGCGATTTACGCAGCTGCGGCTATGAAGCCAGTCACATGATCCCACACGCGGTAGATATTGACCTGCGTGACACAGCGGCGCCCAAGCCACGCAAAGTCTACGACGACGACGCTCACCATGGAGTGGACTGTCCGTCGACTACTGAAGCTGATGTAGCGAACAATCTCAGTCAAGTATAGTGAGACACCGGCGGGCGCGGTGACTGATCGCTTGTCGGGTTGTGCGTCGAATTCGATTAGTGTCGTTGCTACACGTGTTCGTCGCCAGCTTTACAGCATCGTCCGGCGACGACCCAGCAAGCACCCTGTCTGTCGTCGTGTCGCTGCCGGCAGAAACAATGAAATTAACCCAGCGCCTGATTTCATTAGCGGGCGCGTCGCGATAGACTCGTTTAAGTGGATTACACCTGATCAATCGGCTTTGGCCTGCAGCGCATGGTGGCTCAGTGGACGGTGTCAGTACTAAGCCGAAACATCCGCGCGCCCGACGTATTCGCTACACCTATCTCATCTCCACAACTCTACAGGGTGGGCCAAAAATGGCACCATTTTGTATACCTCATAACATCACCAAATATTAACCGATTTTCAAAATTCTTTCACCATCAGAATATGGAGACAATTTGCAATATAACTCTTGCTATAGATCCCACCACACCCTAAGTGCGTCATCACACTACCTTGTGAAATGCCAGTGTCTTAAGAATAACAATTAAAAACAAGACGACTTATGTAACAACACATTTTAAAAAAATTAACAACAGAAACAACGCGTTTGTTGTCTCAGTTATTGTCTAAAAATCACATCTTTACAGTTTTCACATCAAATTTTTAATGTGTCCGCCTTGCTGCTGGACGACGCATCGAAGCCGGCGATGCCACTGACCAATGGCGCGATCAACCAAACACTGCGGTACTTTGCCCCTCTCAGCCACAATGTCTTTCTTTAGCTGGTTGACTGTCGTGAATCGTCAATATTGATAGTCGATCTGTTGAAGGGCATCCCGAACAGCATAATCAACTGGATTTAAGTCTGGGTTGTTTGGGGGCCATATGCCAGGCTCGATCAACGTTGATCACACAACCGGTCAGTAGCGTCGCCGGCTTGAGTGCGTCATCTGATATTTCACAAGGTAGTGTAGCGACACACTTGAGGTATGGTGAGATCTGTAGTGACAGTTTCATTACAAATTGTCTTCTGATTTTGTCAGTAAAAAATTTTGAAAATCGGTTAATATTTGGTCAAGTTATAAGGCGTACAATAAATGGTGCCATTTTTTGGCCCACACTGTATGTAACTCCAAGTAACCTGCATTGTGAAAATCTTACATACGTGAATAGCTTCATATAAGTATAAATGTACATTCATCATTTTTAATCGTCACAAATGATGCCGAACTAGAACATGTTTCTACAGCATAAAAATTGACAAGAAGATTAAAACAATTGGCTCTGTTATCTTAGTGTAACAATCTAGTCGATCAGCAAAAGTACATCGACGTCAAAAGCAGAAATCACTGACGAAAGCAGCAACTATGAAATATTACTTAAGAACATATTAAAAACATATTTGACCATTAAAATTAAAATCTACGACTTGACTGCGAGAGTTGAGAAAACAAGAAATTTGAGCAAAGCTCATGAGTCGCGCGAAAGCCCATAGCAGTTCCTGTTCGCATGTAATCTTAGTCTATCTCCATCCATTTCGTCGTAATTCACTCTTTTGCAGCCAAAAATCGCCAAAAATCACGCTAAATCAATATTTTAGGGTTCAAGGTCATTCAAGGTTATCGATGTTGACATTCATAAAAAGCTCCTCATCAGTGCTTGTTATGATAAGCAGCATGGCTGTGCCTATCTGCAACCATTTACATGCTAGACAAGGCAACAGAGTATAAATAACCACTTTTTACAGGGGTACCTCTTGTTGACACCCACGTGCGCAGGCCTGTTTGAATCTAGAGAGTCCGGACTTGAACTGCTAAAATCTACATTCCATGCTGAAAATTTCATACGCAGGTTTTCTTGGTCTATCTCCAGCCATTTTGGTGCAATTCACTCTTGAAATGCGTGTCGCAGCGCAAAATTGTGCAAAAAATCACTAAAAACCCCTTTTGGGAAGGTTCAAGGTCGTTCAAGGTCATCGATGTAGATAAATTTAAAAAGCCTGTCACCAGTGCTTGTTATGATAAGCAGCATGTCTATACCTATCTGCAACCGTGTTCACCCTACACGAGATAATTGAGGTAAAATAACCACTTTTTAGAGGGGTAGCTGTCTTTGACGCCCGCCTGCGCCGGCCTCCTTGAACCTAGGGGGTCGGGACTTGGACAGCTAAAATCCACGTTGAATGCTGAAAATTTCATACGCAGGTTGTCTTGGTCTATCTCCAGCCATTTCGTCGCAATTCAGTGTTGAAATGTGCGCTGCATCCAAAAATTGCGAAAAATTCACTAAAACCCCTTTTTGAGGGGTTCAAGGTCGTTCAAGGTCATCGACGTTGATAAATCCCAAAAGCCTGTCACCAGTGCTTGTTATGATAAGCGGCATGTATGTACCTATCTGCAACCGTTTTCACATTATTCGAGCCAATAACGGCTAAATGACGTCTTTTTAAGGGGGTACCCCTCTTCGACGCCCTCGTTCGAGGGGAACTCCTGCACCCAGTGGCACGAAATTTTGTCACGATAAACTAGAGACCTTGGGGCAGTTCACGGTGAAGATTTCGTGACTCTAGCTTGCACTGTTTTGATACAGCTCACGAGTGTGACGGACGGACAGACGGACGGACAGACAGACGGACGCCCAGACGATGGCAAAGACGCGCGAAGCATTCTGCTATCGCGCGTAAAAACGAATCATCGAAATCCGCGAATTGAAATCTTCATAATTCAAATTTCGACGGCAGTCCGCGAGCATAACGTTTCACGAAACTGCGACCTCCCTCCCCAACGGACGCAGAATTCGTAAACGGTAACGGTAGCGGCACGACAGGTGTTAGACAGTCGGCATGCTGCTGTTGCTGCTGCTGGCATGATGATGAGTTCACCCAGCGCATTGAGCACTAGGGTGACTTTCTGGGAAGTGTAACATTATGGGGTGTTTACACGATCGAGCAACGTCCAGCAAACTTCCAGCAAATGTATTTAAAATACACGTGCTAATGCTGGACGTTTGCTGGATCGTGTAAACATCCTATTAGTGTTACCGGGGTGGGGTGGGGTGTAGTGCGGCTACCGCCCTTATGGAGACTGTGGGCGGAGCTTGGTGCACAAGAACGTCGTCGGCGTCGACTCAGATTGTCCGCGACTCAACTCCTCAAGCATTCACAACATCCAGCAGCGCACCTTAACAACTTAAGTAAAGAATAGAAATGCCCAGAAATTAACGACATTCGGCGGATTCTTTTATTCTGCGCTTGTGTGGAAACGATTGCGCCAAATCTCGATCAATGCAAACGATAAACGATCTCATCTCGCGCAGAACGGAATCGTCTATATACAGGCTTGTCTGCGGCAAAGTTCTGCACATTTTACAAAGAAGCGCAGCAATAGTTACGTAAGACCTCCTCCTCAGTCTCCTGGCAACCGAACTCGATCGCATTCACGTACGATGCTCAAAAGTTAAACCACGCGCACTGAAAACAGAATCACGAATTACGCTCATGTCAAAACCGATTATCGTTTAACGACTATGCAAAATTTCACAGCAACATTGCGCTTCGTGCACTTCCCACTGTTCCCAGTCCTACGTCGACTTACGACAAATACTAAGCAACGTTGCTACGTCTCCAGGGTCCTCAGCGCAGCTGCTCAACTGTCAGCTGTACTAAGTAATGGCCCATCACCCCCACCTCCTCTCCTATCAAACTGTAGGCCTACCAACACGCAGGTTCTCAAGTACGAAGCTGCTGCAGTTCGTGACGAAGATCCGTTACTTACTTAGTGGCGTACACTCATTCAGTCAGCCACACAGTAACACTATTACGCACTGGCATTAGCAAAGACGTCGTGTTTAGCGAGGGACCCCCGGCTAGAATGAGTCTTAGACTCTCAATGTTATTGCCTACCTGTTGATTGGTCGGAATGTGCGTTTGCGACTTGCTGCGTCTGTTGCGTACGTAAACCTCACGCTTCACCGCTCAGAGTCACGACTAACGCCAACTGACAGCCACCGTGCGTAGCTGTCTGATAAAAACTACACTAGTACTACACGCCCGTCGAAACAGGTCGTCGTAGCACTGCCGCTAGCCAGAGCCCGGCCTGCCAGCAGCAGTACCAGCAGAATCGCTCCCTCATCCCCCAGCGGCCGCGCCCCTAGCCCGGGCCCAGCCCCCTCACACGGCGATCAGATGCGGGCAGGCCGTGCGATGAGTCGCTACGGGCTCCCACTCCCAGTCTCCCTGGGCGGCATTTAAGCCGCATGGCGGCCGGGCGGATCTGCGTCGGTCGCATTCTGCCTACACCGGGGCCGGTGGCCGAGGGATTAAAGTCTAAATACTATGCATCAGAGCGCCGTGGCGCTGGACCACGGCATGTAAAGCACGAAACATGTGCAGAAAACCTCCATGAGCAATACCGCGCGGTAACTACGGTAGCGTAGTTTCATCCGATAGAACGGTCACTCGCTTCGTCTACTGTCAACTGATTGTCGTAATTTTTGCCAGACTTGCACTGCTGAAACTTTGTAACAAATCTGTGCAAAATCTTTGTAATAATTATAAGCAGGCAGCGACAGGCAAACAGGCAGCAGACAATAAGACCACGAAGTCGCAGAAGCTTGAGACCGCACACATCTTTTTCCCAGTTGGTATCGAGACAGCAGGCTCGCGCGGGGTCACCAGGCCAAATAGAACTGGTGCAAAAGATCGGGAAACGCATCGCCGATATCACCGAGGACAGCAAAGAAATCAGATTCCTGTTTATAGGACAGTATTCCTCCGAAACAGGAATCTCGTATTCTGACTTCCCTGTTGTCCCATGCCAGGGCCGGATTTAGCTGGTGGGAGGCCAGTGCCCAGCTATTACATAACTAGAGACATCTGAATAACACGAGTCCACAAACAAGCTGGTTACTAGCGCGAAGAAATTTACTAGCTAGGGAAATCT
>Ga0209367_1000563_pt1 | contig 38332 bp, 25 predicted proteins | sample WorMetLIZISLAND2_FD_187412 | JGI IMG/M metagenome (GOLD analysis project Ga0209367, IMG submission 187412) | Marine gutless worms symbiont microbial communities from Max Planck institute for Marine Microbiology, Germany - Olavius geniculatus... ...
TCTGCTTTTTTAATTTATTAAAAGTTGAAACAATTGCCGAGCGTCATTTGAAATAGTAACTCGTATTCGCCAGGTGGCGCCACTGTTGCACATAATTAATTTCAATAACTTATGTTTTCGTGTTGAAAATGAAACGACCTTGATTTCTGCAAAAAATCGTGTAGATCTAAGCAGTATTTCTGAAGTTAGAAGCTATATAACAGAGTGGCCCCGTTTTTTGGGCCACCCTGTATATACAGTACTTGGGGAAGATTTTTATATGCATTCAAACATTTGTTTGGCAGCTGACGGATCTGCCAGACTGGCTGCTATCTCTCTGACTTTTGTTTACCGCTATGTACCGGGTACTTAGTTCTTGTTGCTCCCAATGGAACATGGGCCATAGACCAGATTCTGGACATTTGATATTTTTTTTATAATTATATTGTTGTAACTAGAAGGTGCATCACAGGTTGATTTAACAATATGCGCTATATAAATTTACATTGTACTTTACTTACTTACTTTACTTACTCGTGAGAGTGCATATCTCCGCTAAGTGAAGTGATTTAAACATTTCCACTGTAGAAGCTTTCACATTAGGGTGACACCATTTCTGCTGGTTGTGTATGACATGTGGAGATGATGATGAGTCATCATGTACACACACGCACACAACGATAAACAGAACGGCGGACAGAACGACCAATCTCTTAATCTTCTCCAATTTTCACTTTGTTCACTTAGTGGAGATAATTACTTTTGCTTGGAAAATGTATTATTGCATCAAGGGTGTGTTTATGAGTGAAGGTGTGCATTTCCATGTCTAAGTCTGTAAATGTAATATGCGCCCAAACACTGGTTCGGCTGCTGAGCTGACGGACCTGCTGGATTGGCTGCTATGGTCCTGACTTTTGTTTATGTACCAGTACTTAGTTCTTGTTGCTGCCGGTGGAACATGGGCCACAGATCATCAGAGTCTGGATACTTGATATTCCGTTATATTTATAATGTGATAATTGCCTCTGCTTGGAGTTCTGTTATTGCTGCAAGGGTGTGTAGCCTGTTGCATATGTTGACCAGATGAAATATCTTGGTGTTAAACTGATGTCTGCTTGGTGATCCAAGTGTTTGTTTGGTCGTACAAAAATGAGGTTTTATTGTGGTTTCAATACGGTTTATCATTGAGTTGGAAATTCTGGTAATGAATTAGTCCATGTTTCGATGGATTTGAACTTGAATTTAATGAACCGGGAACTTGAACTCCAGCTTTGTCTTCTTCCAGTCTGGTGGCGTAGTATAGTGGTTAGAACGTTGATCCTGCTTGGTGGACTTTCCCAATCCTGCGCTAGACTGATGGATGGCTGCTTGACCACTTTGTGGGTATGGCGTCCGATATCAGTCAACCAACAAGGTCAACTCAGCCTGCCATCCTTCCGGGTTTGGTTAAATGAGTAGTAACCCATTATGTGGGTTACAAAAGGTGGGGACCTTTGTACAGCAGACTGGGCTGCCTGGCCGGCCAGTGCGCCAGCCTGTGTTTGCAGGCTGCACGCAGTGACTGTGCAATCGGCGGCTCTGGTTAGTGACGAAAAAGGCATTAGAGGCATTAGAGGTGTGTACACACGATGATGCCATGTGGCAGGAAAAGCCATTGGCAGTTTGGAGCCACAGCCAAAGTTGTTTGCCTCCTGTGACAGTACCAAAAGTCAGCAAGTACAATACATAGCAAGCAGGTCACACACTTCTTCAACTTGTGCCATTTGCAGCGGTTCTCTGATACTGTTTTGAATTCTGCAGCAGACACGGGAATGAATTGATCGAGTTTTTACCTGTGGGTAATGAGTGTCCTATCAGCCCCTACTGCTAATGCACTTGTTAATAACACTGCAACTTCAGCCATGGCTGGTTGATCATGAAACCTCGAAAATGCTGATAAAACAAAGAAAAAAATTTGTTAAAATCAAAATCATTTTGATAGTAGCACAATGGTAACTCTTACCCTGGGAAACATTTGCACAAATTTTGTTTTTTAAACGTTTTTTGTTTTAGGGTTAGGGGCTCGTAAGTGACAGGCAGATGGACAGGCATGTAACTTATTAAGACAGCTGCAGTGTATAGTAATTTGTTACATATCTGATGAGTCATGTTGGATGCTTGTGTACAGACACGTGAAGATGATGTGAATGGAGATGGACTGTATGACCAGTTGGACTTCCAGCTTTCAATGCCACTTCAGAACACGGAACAAGTCACTAGTGTCGAACTCATGCTTTTCTTCAACTACATCTTGCAGGTTCTGTGTCAAAAGTTTGTTTTGTTGTTCTGGTGGGATTTTAATTATCACTCCTGGTTCAGCCATGTAGAATTGTTAAAGGGTGTGTCTTTGTAGGAAAAAAAACCCATTTTAGAGCTAAGGACTTACCATAAGCCATCTTAGTCTGCACCCCACTTTCAGCACCTTAGATTCGGCAGGTTTTCCTATACAGTATTTGTATTTACTTACTTACTTACTTACTTATGTGATCACTTAGTGTCACCTGCCCCCTGATGGAGGTGAATGAGCCCTCTCAGCCAAGCACTAAATACAATACAAAAATATAATACCAGTACAGGTCAGTACACAATTTACTTACCCCAGAGGGATGGAAAACAGAGTTGACCTCAATGATTGGTTAATGTTTATACTGAAATGGTTTACCTTTCTGCTAACAGTTACCCATCAAAGTAGTAACCACTTGATAGCGACTTGACTGGGAGTTGAACCCATGACTTTTTGATCATAAGTTTGACGCTCTAGCATTATGCTAACGTGTAGTTGTGTGCTTGTGTGCTGTAGACGTATTCGTACTTTGAAATGGAGTGCATGGTATACGTGTCACACGATTCATCATTACCGGGCGCCACGCTTGAACTGACCGGTGACCTGTCACTCCGGCAGAAGTGGCCGCTTGGAAACCACGGCTCTGATACCAGATACAATGTATGACGTGTCTTTTAGTTTGTGATGTGGTCATCGTAACAGTCCTAACAGTCTTGCCTCTTTGTATGTGTGGCTGCCATTTTGTCTTGTAGGGGCTCCTAGCTTGAAAACAAAAAGGCCAGAATTTGTGTAAACATTCCCTAGTGCTAGAGTAATGGCACTGAGCCAACTTTTTTAGTTTTTAGCTGTATTTATCACAAAACTATGTTGGTCAAATGTTGGTGTTTCTGGCTGTAAAATTTATAAAAGTTTTTAAACCATTATTTGGGGAAGTTTTAGTAATATTTTTGGTTATTCAGAACATTATGTGCCTTTTCATGAGTTGAGGACACTGTTGGAAGTATTTCTGTTAAAGATAAATTATATGTAAATTGCACCTAACTTTATGTGATTATTTTGTGCCCAGTTTGAAATAAATGTTACAAATCCTGTATCACAGAAGGTGTTAAAATTCCTTTAGCTAATTTGTAAGGGTCGTCTATTAATGACATTATGCAACTTTGAGAATCAATTGACCTTCGTTCTCATTTCATCACATTATTTCACAGTGCTCTGGATTCTCAATTTCCCCTCCTGGCAGTCTCTGTAATATAGCTTTTAGAGATGAATTTTGGTTTATCTAAATTATGATATGTAAAAATTATATTCACTGTCAGAATTGTGAATTGTTAACTTACATGCAAAAACACGTAATAGCTAAGCACAGTGTTCAGAAATGTTTTTAGGCATACTTGCCTTGCCACATGCGGCAAGTTGGCGACATAAAATTGGCTTTCCATTTTGGAGGACGATACTCCCCCAATTTTTCCTGCGTCACATATTAACACAATAATGTGAATCCCCCCTCAGAGTGTGACATCGTGTATGGATGCGTAAACGTTGATGTGCTGTGATCACATAGGTTGCGCTAGCTAAAATATTTTTACATGATATTAGTGTGTTGTCATAGCTCTTTAGACACGAAATTTCAGCAATCTAGGTCAAGGCGAACATCTTCAAATTTGATGTTGAACAGTCTTAGGGTAGGGAAAATGGACAATTTTCAACCGATAAGTCGCCATATCTTAGAAGTAGTGAGAGATAAAGTTGGTGGATATTGAGGGTAAAATGGCAAAACATTCTATTTGTTGTTGATGACTTTTTAGGAAAATTAAAACTTTTCAGGACAATTAAAAACAACTTTTTACACGATGTATTTTTTTACTTTTTTCCAGCTTTTTTAGTGTTCTTGTAAATTTTGTGACAAATACCATACTAGTACAGATTTGCTTGCTATACTGCATTTTTACTGAAATAAATATTTAAGTAATATTTTGAAGAACTTTGTAGTTTGTAGTTCAGAAGTTTTGCCATGAACAACTGCGGATATGATGTTTTGCATTTTTGCTTTTGATATGCTGTATCTGTGTATCATTGTAGACCCCAGTTATCAGCCGCACTAGTGTTTATGCGCAGTCGTTCCAGCGGCCAAATATACTCAGGGCATACAATGCTCGAAATGGTCAGTTATAACACATTTTGTCTGGACACTTAATATTTTCTTGTATTTATAGCATTTTAATTACTTTCACTTGGCGGCTGTATTATTTTAGGAAGTATGTATGTGTGATGGTGTGCATTTCTGTGTCTGTAAGTCAGAAAATTGCAAGACTTTCATTGATTAATATAGCAGCTATTATTTTTGTAGTGCATATAAAAGCGTTTTCTGGAACCACTTGGCTAGATCTCTTTTGGATACAGATCAGTTCATACTAGTCATGCCGTTTTTTGCCATCTCCAGTAAACACCTGTCTGCCTTCACTTAGTGCACTGCACTAGCTTAGACTAATTGTCCCCGCAGTTGGACTTATGCCACTGGGCTGTGCCCCAAATTTCTAATTATGATATTTTATACACTTACAAATTAGCTTTTGTTTTTATTTTTAGCAGTCGGCAGTGCTGTAACTGGAATGTGATATTGGTTTATCTGTTTTCAGCTAAACCGTTTCAGATTGCAAAAAGTCTCGCTTGCATTCCTGATTTTTTGCACATGGATGTTATTGTTTAGTTGTTTGTATGGTGTGTTTGTTAGTAACGACTGTGTTGGGGAACGCGGCTAAAGTGTGGGTCGCTGGGCGTGGCGCTAAACAGCCTTTCACAATCCACGCGGTCATCAGTTACCCAACACAGTATGGTATACTGTATCCTTTCAAATACTGCCACCAGCTTATAAGTTTGTGTTATATTCTTAGCAGTAAATGCAGATTGTATCTGGTACATTTGTGTGTGTTCACTGCCACACATATTTGGTGAAACGGACTCTGTGGTATATAGGCCTACCAAATACATATTGTGACCTCACGTTTCACATGTTATTGTATAATTCACTGCATAAATTAAACAAGTGGTTAGACGATATAAATGTACAAAACATTAGTTTATACATTTGTTAATGGCAACATTTAAAGACTAGCACTAAAGGAGGGATCACATTAGTGGTCCGGACGGCCATCCGGACCGCTGCCCCTTCTGACCGCTGACCGCTTCTTTAGAAAACAGCAGAAATTACAAAAGGTGATATTGTTTGCATCGCACTGACTGTGTGTCAATGTGCTGCTGAATAATATCATTTTTTGTAATGTTTGCTGTTTTTGATGTGCTAGTCCTTAAATGCTGTTGCTAACAAGTGTATAAACTGATGTTTTGTACATTTATGTTTGCTGTTTTATTACTAAAATAATGTTTTTTTACAGTTGATCAATTACAGAGATATCTGGCCCCAGATATTTTATGGTCATGATCTTGACTTTTTGGGGTCACATGATTGGTTATGTGACCATTCAACCTTCTATGTGAGTTTTCTATGGATGGTCATTGATGACAATGCATCTATCTATGGTTATGTAGATATCAGGCAACGGATATTTTGGGCCATATATACTACTACTATGCAAACCAAGTTCTAGCCAGTTTTTGGCCAAATTTTACAAATTTCGCTGCCATGCAACCAGGGTTGGCCGTGGTAAACCTTGACTTACATCATTTATTTGGTGGACCTCCAAAACTCTCTGTTAGATGCAAAATCTCCGACATATCTCATACACATGTCAAGTTATAACCTATTTTGTCTCAAATTTTGTTGTCGTGGCAACAAGGGTTGGTTGTGGTAGAATTAGATTGGCTTTATTCAATAGCCTGTCTCTTAAAACTCCCTATTAGATGCAAAAATCTTGGAGATATCTCTTATACAAGTCGAGTTATAGCCTATTTTGTCTCAGATTTCGTTGCCGTGGCAACCAGGGTCGGTCCGGGGTAAATTTGAATGACACCATTAGATTGGCCAGCTTACCTAGAACCATACCTAGAACCAAAAATTATGACTTTATCATATACACATCTAAAGTTATGACCGTTTAAAGAATTGTATAATTTTTTCCCATAAGTGCTACTATATTTTGTTTTTAATTTTTAATAAATATGTTTAGTATTAATTTCAAATTTGTTAAACCCCAAAATGCACGTCCTTGTGTGAGATCGCATCGTTTGAGCCATCGTGCGCAAAAATCCGCTGAGAGGTCTGACGTGTAGGTGAGTTTCTGAAAAAAGGTATATAAAAAAATTTGCGTATATTTCACTTATTTGCAGAGTTGTTTTCTCTGGCAGATTTGGATGAAATTTTGCACAACAGGTCCCCTCGTCGACGTAATCAACCGTGCCAAATTTTATCTCAGTCACATCAGGGGTTTTGATTCTGTCAGCATGGTTGGCACCACAGGCTGATCCCTTTGAAGTAAGTAAGTAAGTAGTCTGCATTTGTAATGCACCATATGTCAAAACAGAAGTTCGAATCGTAGGTGCGGATGGTAACAGTTAGTCGATGGCGGTGTTGCCGGAGAAAAGATGAGTCTTGAGGTGTCATCGAAAAGTGTCCTTGCCCTTGCCTCCCATCTGCCCTTCCCCTTCCTGAAAAAGATTATGATGGTGATAAAATGCTTTCTCGTAACCATGCACAATTGCACATGCCACAAAGTGACTAATTAAACGTTATTTTTGCAAGACAACGCAGATATCTGTGATTTTTTGCCAAATATTAAACAGCAGGCAAATTTGCAGCTTCAGTTGCATGTTTAAAATCTAAAAGTGTTTCAGCTTCAGGGGGCTTCGCCCTCCTAATCCCCCATCCAGAGACTCTGTGCCTAGACCCCGCTACATCTTTTCGATGCATGCAACAACTGAATAAGGTCAACATTTGGCTTGCGCGTAAAAAAAATATTGTTTCTCTGTACCCTGAGCCCTTGCTTCCTTGTTGCTTTCCCCAGCTTCAGATTCTTAGTGCCGCCCGTGTTTGTCAGTGGAATTTTTGGCTTTCCCATAGAAAAGAGAAGTTGCCATTAACACAGGGCTTGAACTACTGTTCAGTCTGTGATAATGAATTATGTGTTACGTTCATGCTGTGGAATGTTGTTTATTCGACTACTTTTATTTAACCATTTGTACATTATTGCTTCATTATTGACAATGCTGGGCCCAGTTGTACAGTACAGCAGATGGGTAAATCATTTTGGTATGTAACCAACCACCTCGGTCAACTCCTGCAGCCTGGCCATTACTTAGTTTGTATTTGAAATGAGTTTATGCTGCTACAGCTAGGACCTAAACAGGCACCCTGCACGATGTGCTGGCTTCCTATTCATGGTCTTGCAGTGTAGGCAAGTGTTTGGCTGAGGGCTAAGGAAATGGAGACCAGCGCCGCCTTGTGGGCACTGTGGGCTTAGGAATGACTTTGCATTTATGTAGCTACTTTTTTACACTGACGAGTGTGTACGGATCCTTAACTGCATCGACAGATACTACACTGGATTCTGGGAAATGGTGAAGTGGGGATGGATACAGTATCTGTCGTTTCTGGTGCTCTTCTTTTTGGTTATAGATCGCATTCAGCTCTTTATATTTCACAACCAGCTTGTCTCGACCATCGTTCACAGGCCGTATCATTCAAAGAAGCTTTGAGACCATCTCGACGATTGTGACTGTTATACTGTAACGCTTCTGATACTAGTCGGGTCTGAGATAGAATCCACATCTTTTATACAAGTTCTTGTTTTGATGCGAGCTGGATCTCCAATGTGAGCCAGGTCTCCAATACTATAGCGAGAGAAAGGGAGGTCAGACGTTGTCAGGAGCTTGTGCTGGAACTTTTGCACTTTTGAGACTGTAATGTGCAGTGTTTGAATTGTGAAAAATTAGCTGGGGGGTTGACCTTTTCGACAGTTGGAACCCGACCAAAATTGTTATATAAGTCCTATGTATATAGTATATACCTGACCCCCTAGAACATAATTTGACAGTATGTTAGGGGGTTGAGAAAACACTTAGGGTTCATCCTCCAATCCCCCTTTTCTCCCCTGCAATTCAAACACTGGTAATGTGTTACAAATGCTCCGTGTGCGATGCAAACTGTCACAGTTCAACGCAGCAAACATTGAAAGTTCTCGTGTGATTAAGAGTTATGCACAAATTGGAAATGTATAATTGTCTCTGTATTGTGACTGTTAGGATGTTGTACTTGTGATCATAAGGCCATGGGTTTGACTCCCAGTGGTTACCATTTGGATGGGTGACTGACTGCAGACAGGTAAACCGTCTAGGAACATAACCAACCACCAAGGTCAACTCATCCTTCCTTCCCTCTGGGGTAGGTAAATTGAGTACCAGTTGGGGTTGAGCCGAGGCACATTCACCTGTGTTGGATGGCAGTTAACGCTGTGTGAGCCAGGATCTCATACGGCAGTTGATGCTTCACAACTTTCGGATGGATTGTCCATTAAGTCTTTAAAGTATAGGCCGATTATTTTCGTGTTAAGTTGCAGACTGCAGTGCTGCAACTGCAAGTTATATGCAGTGGATAGTGAACGCCATAGCAAGCACTTAAGCCATCTCTTTGTATAATAGGCCTATGTAGAGTTCGTTTTTGATTGTAAGATTCGTGTATTGATTTTTGGTAGTGACCGTGCAGTGTAGAATACGATTCGTATGCATTACATCTGGAACGTTCACTTATGCGTCGTATTGGCAATGACCACGTAGAAAGGACATAGTTTTCATTGACTTTTTGCAATAAAATAAAGTTTTTCTGTTGCTACAGATTGTACAGAAAAAGTGAAAAGTGACGGAAAACTTGCTGCTTGGATGCTGTGGCAAACACGTTGTTAATTTGCAGTGATAATAAGTTTTGTGGTACGTGCTTTCTGATGATCCAATCAACCGCATCGGATGTTGCTCATAAAATCATAATGTTCAGTTTGTGTAAATGTTATTAATAGCACGTTCTATAGTTGCTGGTCAAGTAAAATTTGTGTTGTAGTTATTTTTAGTTACTTGTCGTAATTATTGATTATTTTTTTCTTGTTTGGTTTAGTAGTTAAAAGTGGTTGATGTAACGCTGTTTACTCTATGTACGCAGTGAAATATTTGACTGTTTCGTGCTTAGGCTTTTGGTGTTAGGGTTTTGGTTTTTCGGTGTTTCTAGTTGTGAGCTTATATGCTTTGAATAATCTCAGTCTGTAAGTTTTTCTACCAGTTGGTAGTGCCAACAGAACCCCTATGTGGCTGTTGCAGCAATTTTACACGCAACTCAGCAGACAGTCGTGAAGTGAGGACCAGATTTAAACCCGAATGGGTTCGGTTCTGTAAAAATACGAGAATCTCGTATAAATTTTCTGACAGCTGAACCGCGGACGGTCGGTCAAAAAACGGACTAAAACGCATACATATAACATTGTACAGCTTTCGCGACTTGGCACATAGTAAGCCCCCCCCCTTCCTGAGCCAGAAAATGTGCTGCATCAAGTGAACTTTTAAATGTCGCACCACGCCATAAAGAGGTTTCCACAGTGGCACTGGCCTGCAAATGTCGTTCTGCTGTTCGACATTCTCTGCCTGTGAAGGCTTTCTTTTTTGTGGGGTCCCTGTTCGACCGAACATGCTGAAGTTGCCTAAGTCCGCCTCTGCGTGTGGCGTGTACTCACTATCATTCTTTTGATCACGCTTGACTGCACCGGCGAGCAGCTACCCCATCGACAACGTTATCCCATTGCAGACACTTGTATAGTACGGTATAAGCATTACATAGGCCTATTGTATAGGACATATGCACGTGACTGCACACGTGCCAGCGTGAGATAAAGACGGCGCAAAGTCGCGGACTATAGGAATGGCAGCGACGATAGCAATAGCGGCGTCTACTCTACGGTCGTACGATACTCAACCGCGAAACGCGTTGTTCTCTGAGCCTGGACCAGCTAGTGGCGTCGTGGCACAGGGGTAAGGAGACAATTGGCCGTCCTAAATTTGTTGGCCGTTGCATGAAAATAATCGGAAAATTGTTTCCTTGTCGGAAGATTTTCGTGTTGAAAATGTCAAATCTGTATACAATTAAAATAAACGTGTCAAAATTGTTTAATTGAAAATTTTCCGTATTCGCTTTCATTTAGCGTCCTCGCTCGTTGTGATCGCTTTCGAATTTATGGAGAAGCTTTAGGCCTACGAATCCTGAAACTAGTGTCTTTCAGGCAGCCGAAGTGAAGATTAGGTGATCTTAGCTTGCAGCGTTTTGACAGATTCATTCGTGTGAGACGGACGGACAAGCGGAATTGCGATAGCATATACGCGCTATATAGCATAACACGCTCTCGCGCGTGATAAAAAGTATAGGCTATCATGTAAAAAGCAAAATGATTATGAGAAATTGAACAAAAGTAAAACTACAACATTTCAGTTAGGCCTATAACTACCATAGGCCTACTATCCTATAGGGCCTAACACAAACTTTATTGCTGGAAAAACTAACGAACACTCGAACTAAATGCATATTTATAAATGTCGCTAGTTTTTTGTTCTCTTCGATAAGTCAAAGTCAAATTCGAAGTCGTATGATTTCAGGCAAAATTAAGTCAGTCAAATGATTCTGACAGATCAGATAGGCTATCACTGCTGAAAACTCATATTTGAAGGATAGGAGAAAATTTAAGTAAAATTACTAAAAAAATTAAAAATTTAAGCACCCATAATCTCCACTGTCAGAATTTGCATCTGTCTGTCGGAATTCTGTCAGAAATTTGCAGCGTCTGTTGGAAAATTTGCAGCATTTGGACTATTGCGATTTGCATTGTGACTTTCACAGCGACAGAGCGAACGAACTGAACTGAACGGGTGAGATTATGACAGCAGCAGCAACAGTAGCAATATGTGTTGGTTGCGGTGGCATGATACTCGACCGGTACGTGTTGTCGGCGTCGCCCGGACTGCTGCAATGGCACGTGGCTTGTCTCCGATGTGTTCACTGCGGCCAGACGATTGACGAGGCTTCGCGCACCTGCTTCCTACGTCATCACCGCGTCTACTGCACCCGCGACTTCCACAGGTGACCTACCTCGCCCTAGCCAAGTTCTCATACCGCCAATGTGGGTATATAATCCTCCCTTCCCCTACTATCTCCTTTTCCCTTTTCTTTTTTGCCTCGCCCTCGCTTTCCTTTCTTTATCCTTTTCATCTCCTTGCTTAGGCTATTGTTCGTGTTTTTTGAAAAGTCTTCTTTACGCCACTGCCAGGCCTACGCGTAAACCATTGGGACATTATTACCGGTTGTGTCATCATCAGAGCACTAGTTGTTTCGATCGTTGTGTTATATACTCTGTAGGTTATTCGGCAGAAATCAGTCGTGCAAGTTGACGGATGGATCAAACATTGATGCGACTGCAACGCCATTGAACAGCTACGAGTCTGCAGACACTGAGGCCGCCGCGGTGACAACGACGGAGACAACAGCGCTAACGCCGTCAGACGATGTTAATCCGACACTGAACCGCTACCGGACGATACTAACGGAATACCAGCTGCGAGTGCTGCGAGCCTGCTACGCCGTCAGCGCCCGGCCCGACCCCGAGACCAGAGACCAACTGACAGAGATGACTGGACTTAGTGCACGCGTCATCCGTGTCTGGTTCCAGAACAGACGCTGTAAGGACAAAAAACGAGCCTGCAACAACTACAACTACAACAACAACAACAACCACAACAACGACGACGACAACACCTGATCGACATGACTGAAAAACGTGGCTAAGCTTACACGTCTTAGGGAGATGAAGGTGCACTTGCACCCGGTGCCCCCTCTTTCTGTCAACGCCACTGTTTTGTAACGTTCTGCCTACTCTGACTGACCAGTTTTTCAATGCGCGTTCATATTTTATTGCTGACGTCGCGAGCCACGTAGGCCTACTCTTTGATCTTGCCGCCTCTAGGCAATACACTGACGACGTGACTCGTGGAACGCGCCCCAATTATTTTTGGCTGTCGGAAAATTGGCCAAACATCTTCATGTCCAGACAGTTTTGTCCAAAAAGCGCAAAATTTGAGTTGAAAATCCATGGGAAAATTCAGGGGCAAAATTGTACCTATTGTTTGTCTTACTTTCTGTATGTCTCTGTTTCGCTATACACTGCTTTTGTGTGAATAAAATTATCGAAAATATGAGCACCGATCATAATTTCCTTTGTCGGAAATTTGCTGTGTACTTTTAGCATAACTTCCTCTATTTTTTATTGGGCGATCTATAGGTTTACCCTTAAAACACCCCCTCTATTTTTCACTTCCCCCTATTTTTCAATCTACACCCTTGACAATATCTACTCATTGGAGGGGTGGAAAAGCCCAAAATGGTGGGGAAAAGTTGAGTCAAAAATTAGGGGGAACCTAAGCCCAAAACTAGGGGAGTTGAGCCCGATTTTGATTCCAAATTTGGGAGGTATAGAAGCCACTGCTAATAGGCGTTACTAAAGTGCAATACGCGATTCATATTGACAGAAATACCACTTTTCAGGGCGCGATTCTGTTAAAGAAGTATATTTTGACGTTAAACGAATAGCAATTTCAACGTAAACAAATGTGATCTAGATTTGAAATGTCGATTAAAAATGAATATGTCGACCCTATAAATATTTCTTATTTCTGAGTTACCTACAAAAGACCGATTTAACGGTCGGCCGGTCGGCCCCGAAAAACATATAGACCTGATAGCATTAAGTGCGTGCACCAACTTGGTTCATAATCTTGGATCAGCTGAACCGAGATCCAAAGTTGAACCGAATTCAGTCAATTCACATGGTACTACGTGTACGTGTCACCATAGCAATTCGAACTCGGGTCAGCTGTCTTCCATAGGCCTATCTTCGTCAGAAGCTGACCGACTTTGAACATTCTTTCATTGACCGACTCGCCCGTGTCAGCCAGTGTGTGTTCTACATGTATATAGTCAGTCGCGCAGTCTCGCGTGTGGTCCGGCTGATGTGTTAGCACGCGGCTTATCCATATGGGTAGTCTTGTCATGCGATTCTGTCATGCTTTCACCGTCAGTACAATCACATTGAATCACCCCACAACAAAATTTGCTTGCGACAAAAGCCCTCTATGAAAATAACCCCTACGACGACACCTCTCCATGTAAAACGGATAAATTTTAGCTAGGCTTTCGCAGATTTTGTGACATAGGCCTATTTTTGATGCGCTTCATAACGTTATGCTGTAGGGCGTCTTTGGCACGATTGTCGTCCGTCGACCTCTGCATGTTCGTCTGTCTCGGGTGTATTGTGGCTAAACGGTGCGAGATATAGGCCTAGCCTAGGTTGCTATTGATCTCGCTAATAGAAAGTACAGCATATTGGTTTTCAAATGGCATGAAATTCATTGACTTTGGATGACCGTGAAGGGTCATAAAGCATTGAGCAATGTGGTATGCCAATCGTGCGGTATTATGGGTAAACGGTAAGTCTAGGGGGTCGGCGATGGTATCACCGGATATAGAGCGCTTGCAATTTCATACAGGCTGTCAGCAACCAAGTCTCCATCTGCAGGGGTTTGGCCGCAATTTTTAATTGAAGGTTTCAAGCTATAGCCCAAGTGACTGTATCTCAAAAACGGTGAACGATAGGGCCAAGGTTAGGCCTACTATTAGGCTAATCACCAATAGGAAGTGACATAGGCCTATACGCCCTTTCAAACTACATGAAATCATTTATCTTGAATGACCTTGCAGGTCAGTACTGCAACATAACTGTAATGACTGTCTGTGCTAAATAAAAATGTCGTAGAGAGTTTTTTTGGCCGCAAGCAGTGCTGGAATTACAAGCAAGATAATGGGGGAAGAGGTTGGGAACTATGTCGAGCGATAGCGAATTTTTTTGTGGGGGCGGCTGTACCGTAACCGCGAGGGTCCTTCCCCTTTTCTAAAAAACGAGAAATTGCAGAAAAATGTTTTTATTGTAATAAGCAATGATATCGATATATTCATTTATTTTAGGTTATAATGCCGTAATAAATTTATTATAATTATGAATGCAGACCGGTACCAGAAAATTTTATCTAATATTTTTATGATGCGCGCTGTTACTTATTTATTTATGTACGATTTCGGCTTTGAGTCTACTGTTATTTCACTAATGTTTTTATGTGTGATTTCCGTTCGTTAGTTACAATTTTCCTGTATTTTTTGAATAATTTGATAATCGGTATAGTATTCAGTGAAATTTGTGGGTCACAAAGCAAAAAATGATATCATTATTAAGTAGCCATTAACGTGAAGTAATTTAATAAAGTGATTAGCGGCAAAACCGAGAACCTGATAGAACGTTCAGACACAAAAAGAACGGTGCGATCTGGCACTAAATGGGCAGAAAGTTACTAGCCTGGCCAGGAGTCTTCAACTTGTTGAAGTTTGACCTTACTCCGAAGAAGAAGAAGTAGCGATAGATCGCCACTTTATCTTATTGAAGTCATCACATTACTTATTATGTGAATTCAACCACATTTTTATTGCAATTCCAAGGCTGGTTAAAACTGAACTCACCTACATTGTTGTCAGTTATCGATTAGCCGTGACTAATCATCTGCCTAATGTAAGCCAGTTCGTATATGCAATGAGTATGGAGGGGAGGAGCTGCTATAGCTAACCTTAGTAATTTTGCATTCCAAATACTGCCTCAGCTTAATCACACTATTGTACACAGTGGAGATGGTTTGTTTCATTATTTCACATCATTTTAAGCAAACTGTTATATCGCATGCTTTCTATAGTTAATAGTCTAGAGCTTAGCTGTAGACTGATTTTGTGAATAAGTTGTAATTGTGGATAAATGTGCATTTATCATGCATGTTTAGACACTAAAAACAGTGATGATGAATCAGAAGCAGGTTAAAGATAAATTGAAACAGACAAGAGAAGCTCTGAATGCAAAGCAGTATCATGATGCCATTAAACTATGTCAGGTAGTCTGGTGTCTACTGTCTGCATTTTTAACTACAGCAACGGAGATAACATTTTTTGATGTTGACTTGTTAATTAATAGGCCTACTGCTGTTGTTGTACATTTGATGGGATTTACCTCTACCAAAGAGGTTATGTGATACTCTATCTTTATTTATCTGTCTGTGCTGTTGGTGTGTTGCTCAGGATTACCAAGCCTGCTGAGAGCCAGAGCAGGGCCCAGGAAACCATTCTCATGGACCCTTAATTGATTGGTGACTGGGGAGGGGGCTGCCTCAGAAAATTTTTGAAGATACCTCCACAATGACAAGCCGAAAATGTTGCACTGTTTCTGATAGTTCTGGTTGGTGGGGCCCCTTTTTGCTGGAGCCTCTGTTTGGTCGAACATGTAGAAACTGTTTAACAAGTTACTAGCTGTTGTATGAACAGTTTGACTGTGACAAAATAAGGCTCAGACAGAATACTGAATACATTGGTTCGTTCTGTCTGGCTGGGGTTGAGGCATGTTTACCTGTGTCAGATGTTAGGTAACACTGTGATACACCATGGCTTTGAGATGGGTTTTTTATGAAGAGCTGTACTCTTTTTAAAATGACAGTGTACTGTGTGTGGGTGGAACTCTGTGTAGGAGATCCTGGAGCATGACAGTAGCAATTACAATGCTCTGGTGTTTGAAGGCTTTGCCAGGGAAGCCCTACAGCAGCCTGTACTGGCACTGTCTGTCTACAACAAGGCTTCAGCATTGGAGCCAAGTCAACCGCTTGCATGGCAGGCAAGTGGGCATTGAAACCTGGCTTTGTGGTGTAATGGTAGCATGTTGGACTGGTGATCATGAGGTTGCTAGTTCAACTTTCACATGGTCTATTGCCAGGTAACAATAAAGGACAAGTTCTTCATACATATGTGCCTCTATTCACCAAGCAGTATAATTTGGTACTGACCACAGAGCGGCGATGCTGTGTGGCAGGGAAGCCATAGGTCTGGTGTCACACTGGCTATGCATCGTGGACTTGATGATCTGTCCATTTACAGGTTTATTGGTCAGCATTTGGGAGATGAGCATTTTACATTAGCCTCTTGGGAGTCAGGATACAGCCCATTTACCTACTTTTAGCTGGGTTTGGGGAAACCTGGAAGTTGCCACTACTTGGCCTTAAGTAATGGAGTGCTTGAGTACAGAATTTTCAGTTGTTACCTTTACCGGGCTTTTGAAATTATACACATAGCAGCTGTTCTGTAGGTTCTTGTATTTCTCACTTTTCAGCACAATTCTGGTATAGATTGTGATTGTAGGTTATGCAAACTATTAAGCCATTTTTTATTGTTTATTACAGATATAGCTAGTATTAATTTATTGCAGGTAGCAGCCTTATTTATTTTTGCTATTTTGCAGTTTTCAGCACTATTTTGGTAGAGATTGTAATTGAATTTTCTGCAAGCTATTAAGTCACTTTTACAATTATAGCTGTTATTAATGTACTACAGTCATTTTGTTGGGTGTGGTGTGGACTCTGCAGGGTGTATGTAGTGTGTACGAGAAATTTGAAGGAGGTGAAATTGGTTCATCAAAGTCTGAACTGATCCATGCTTATCAACAGTTAGTGACTCTTTTTCCAAGGTAATTTGTTTTTTTCGTTGTAATTTAGGCATGAATGTCTGAATAGCCGATGCATGCTTATCACTAGCTAGTGAGTAATGACTGTTTCACTCAGAGTATGCCATTATTTGAGTAAGTCATATTGAGTAAGTTGTGGAAAATTGTGATGTAAATCATGCGTTACACATTATTTTGATAACATACTAGCACTAGTCATAGTGGTTGTATTGGTACTAGTGCCTAGTTCATATTCAAGAAAAAATTTATGAATTGCTTCAGCCTAAATCTGGACAGTTTTTGTGCTACACAAAGTTGTTTGTTTGTGCATCTTTGGTCTATTTATTCCATGGTGGTAGTGCCAGTAATGGTGGCAGTAGTGGTTAAAGGTTGTACATAGCTCCTCATGGGAACTTATCTCAGAACTGTGGAGCGTTACCTGCCGTATAAAGTCACACAGTATTGCCTGCGACCAAACACAGGTGAACGTGCCTGGCCTTAATATCAGCCAGACAGTCCAGTACTCAATTTACCACCCACTGGGGATGGAAAGCTGAGTTAGCTTTGGTGGTTGGCTATGTAGCAAGGTGGTTTATCTGTCTGCAGTGTAGACAGTCACCCATCCAAGTGGTAACCACTTCATAATGACCTAACCGAGAGTCGCACCCACGATTTTTTAAACGTAAAGTCCATTATTCTAACATTACATGATCAAGTAGTTTGAACTAATACTAGTAGTTGTAATAGTAGTAATAGTAATAGTAGCACTTGTAGTAGTAGTAGTTGTTGTTTGTTGTTACAGCAGTGACAGGCGTCAGTATGACATCGGTGTAAAGCTCGGACAGGCATTCCTATCAGTGGGTGACTATGACGAAGCTTTTAGTCTGTGTGAGAGATTACTAGCATCACAGTTCTCATGTCTTACTGCTACTACTACAACTACAACAACTACTGCTGCTGCTGCTGCTGCTGCTGATAATGATGATGTATTATCGCTGTATTGGGTCATTGCATCGGCTGCTGCTGCATCTCCACAGATCTCCACCGATCGCAGACAGCAGGTTGTGAAAGCATACAAAACAGTCGTCAGCAGCAATAAAGTTGATGCGGAGGAGAGACGAACATGCCTTGAACGTTTGTGCCAGGTCAGTTCTTTTTAAGTTTTATTCCGGGTTGATAAGAAATTGTCTGCATCAATGGCTTCCACACTGTTTCACAGAATTAATGTTAAGCTGAGCACGTGTGCATTCATGCAAGGTTTGGGTCTGCTATAGCGAAGGGCTGCCATAGCGAGGGGCCGCCGTGGCAACAACCAAGCAACTGACGACCTCGGCCATAGCTTCACGGATCGCCAGTCCACCAACTATCTCCTCAGGTTTACTAAGTAGACTGTCACGGGCAGCCATTGGCAATTTTTGTGGTCACATGCACCGCTGTCGAACTTACTACCTATATTGTACACTAATTTATGGTGTGCATTATTGTCACATAAACCTTTGAAAAATACTAACCCTAACCCCATCCCTAACCCTAACCCTAAACCCAAACCGGTACTTTTATCTTAACTGTAAGTGTGAGCGAAAAGCGTAATTTTATTATTAAGCACAAAATCTTACTACATTACACGTGAAATTGTCACCCTCTGGTGAATATGAATGTAAAGCATAATGATGCGTCTGTCGATGTGAATTTTAGTCCAAATAGAGCATTTGTTGGAATAGCGTCTGTTGGAATAGTCTGCTGGTGGTTTTTAGATGTTCAAAGCTGCAAATTTGCCCACTTTTCTAAAATTAGGAATTTGTGTGACTTTGGTGCTTTTACGGGGACCTTTGCTATGGCGGCCCTTCACTATAGCGGCCCATTACCTCGTGCAATGCCGTGTTGATTTGCTGATGTAACAGTAAGATTCATTGAATCTTTATGCCAGTTAACTAAACAACATTGCAATAGTGACAAATTATCTGCTATCCTGTTGCTGCTTGTTGCCAGTTTTGTTAACCCACAGAGGGACGGCTAGGATGTATTGGCCTGGATGGCTTGGTCATATTGAAGACAGTCTACTCACAAATGGTCATCCGTCTCAGTACTAACTCGGCTCAACGTCAAATAACTTCGTTGATGTGACCAATAATGTTACTGCAAGGCTAAGCTACCGCCATGCTGTTGTTTTAGCTGGAGGACAACATAGCAGCAGTTGTACAGTTCTGCAGCAATCTCCTTGTGCGAAGACAGACTATGAGTACAACTGCTCATTCTACTACTACTACAGCTGCTGCTGCTGCTAATGATGATGATGATGATGATGAAGCGTTTCTTTTGTCAACTCTTTGTCAATTGTACCTTGATGTCGGTGCTGGTAAGAAGTGATGATGCATTTAGCAGGGATGAGTTTAATGCTAGCATTTTAAACGCCAAAATCAAGGCCAGGGATCTTTGCGGCCAATGCCATCAAGTAAGTGAGTAAGTAAGTAAATCAATTTTATACTGTGCATCGAAAGCCAGCTCTTTCAATCTTACTCAAACTGCATTTTTTACTGAACCATAAAAATGCTCAGGCAAAAATAGTTTCAACGTTTCAGTGGATATGTCATACAGATACCAAAAACTTATTGCATACAACTCATTTTTTGCAAGAAGCGACCAGAGGCCAAGGTGGCGAGGCCAAGGTGGCTCGATTTTTGTCCTCAAGGTGTCCTCAAAATTGAGGACGGCCCTCGAGGACTCAATCCCTGATATTCAGTATCTTACTTATATCTTTCTGTTTTTCTTTTTGTTTGTGTTAAATGTTATTAAGCACAAGAGCCCAGCTGTCACTTGGTATAGCCGATTATATCTGCCTACACCCTAAGACCTGCAAATGTTAACGCAGTTGCTTACTCACTTACGTAAGTTGCGGTAAAATGTAAACTTCCAGTAAATTTTTCTTGTTGAGAACCCCGGTTCTGCGAGAAAAGGTGTCTGTAGAGGGTCGACGATGGTGTACTGTTGGATACTGCATTCTTGCTGTTCATGTTGTTGTTTGCATTTGGTTTGTGCAGACATAATGGACCCAGTGTTTGACATTGCTGCTGTTACTAGTCAGCTGAGAGCCCTGAAGCCTGACTGTGGTTGGCTCATGTTAGTTGATGGACAGCAGAAAATTAACAACTCCGACTTTGTTGCTGCTGCCGGACTCCTTCGAGATGGTACATAGTTTGCACCGCTGTATCTACCTACTGACTATAGTGTAATTTACATTGCTGCATCTGTTTAAATACTTGTTCTCAGTGCTTGCCATTTCAGGTGATCAAAACTGATCTTTAAAAGTTCTAGTTGTTAAACAAAAGCTTTAATGGTCATACTTTGCTGACTTGTACAGAAGTGTGTTATGGGATCTCACTTACTCTTCAGTGGAAGATGTCTGTATTATATCGCATAAAGGCTTAAAGTGGGTGTGGGATCTTCTTTTCTGCAAATACTCGGCGTTAGATGTTCTTTTTGTTGGAGGTTGCCTTTAAGGTGTAAGGTTGCTCGTTGATGCAGAGCAGGCTTTATTGTTAAGTCTTTGAATAGTTCTCATGTTATGGTGAGGTGTATGACTACCTGTGGTCTATGTGCAGAGAATGAGGTCACCAGTTCGTTGTAATGCTCATCTCTTTGCTTCTATGTATGATGTTACGTTGGAGTAATTAGCAGCTATAAATAAAAAGAGAGCATGGTCCTTGGTTTATTACAGCGATTTTCAACCGGGGTTCCGCGGAACCCAAGGGTTCCACGAGCATCTGCCAAGCGTTCCGCTCCTGGCCAGTAAAAATGACCTAGCTTGCGAAATCACGCCAGACAATGTTGTAGAAATACTCAGCGTCGACTTTTTTTGTTTGAAGTTTCGTTTCTATGCATTTTTTTTGCATAGACTTACTGTGTTGAATCATTTTTGTTGTTAGCAAAATTTTGGCATTTTATTTGCATTTTATGCCTATATATTATAACGTTAGCTTCCTATGCACGACATTATTTGATTCCAAGGCATTATGGGAAATGAAGAAGAAGAAAAGAAGAACATATTGATCAGAATTATGGTTACAAAATTATTTGGCCATTTACTTAGTTAATTCATTTCTTTAAAAAGTCAGCTAAGGAAAATTAAAAAGACACGTAGGCCTGTCTTTTTTCGAGGGCACCCACATGATGAATTTTCTGGGTTGGTGGCGGGGCTAAGCGGCTGTCGACGATCGCTTCGCCCATCGTGTTTGGTTAAATACAGTAACATACTGCTGCCTACTAATGCGGTCAAATTTCATATTGGCCATCTTTGTCTGCTTTGTCATCTTCGATGACGGCTCTGCCCTTAGTGCCGTGCTAGGAAAATGAGTCCGTAGACACCATATAGCCATTGCTTGTATTACTGGGGGGGGTTGGGGAGCTGAACCCCCCAACTGTTTTCTCAACTCTCCTAACTCACTGTCAAATTATGTACAGAAGGGTCAGCTATATACTGTATACATACAATTTACATCACAATTCTGTTCGGTCTCTGACCATTGAAAAGTTTAACCCTCCAGCTAATTTTTCACAATTCAAACACTGCTTATAGCTTCATCCTTGCATACGTTGCTGGACTCACAAATCAACGCATGGGGGTTCCGTAAGTGACCTTCACGCTTGTGTAGGGTTCCACGGTAGCAAAAAGGTTGAAAAACACTGGTTTATTAAAACTGTTGATTAATTTTAGCCTGTAATATTAATCAGATAGGCAAATTGGTGCTTATAAAACAGGACTTTGTTTGTCTGTTTTAGGCCTGGTTATGGTGTCTGATTCTCCCAGTGCTTGGCTCTACTACTCTCTCTGTCTGCTGTCACTGCATCAGCGTGAAGCTGTCACCTCGGCAGTTGTTAATGGTTCGTGTTTGTTAGTATTAGTAGTAATCGTAATAGCAGCAGCAGTAATGTTGCTTCTGAAATGTTACAATTTGGTACAAATGTTGCATGTTAATTTACTTGTGATATGAAAATTCGTAGAATAATCACTTTTAGGTACCTTTCAGACTGTGCCAGTTTCAATCAAGCTTTTGCCGGTTTATACCGCCCAACTCATTGCATTTGGCATTTTCAGAAAATCAGCCTTGAAACAGTATGAAGATGTTGGGCGGTTAGTGTTGTTGTTGCTTGTAATAGTTGTTTGCAGGAGTTGTAGTTGTTGTTGTTGTGTAGGCATGAAGCTGTTAGAAAGCCAGTTTGGTAGTAGTTGTTTCTATGGCAAGCGTGAGAAAGTGAAGGATTTATTACAACTCAGTCACGTGAAGGCTTTAGTGACAAGCCATGAGCCTAAAGACTGGCAGATGGCTCTTAGCACCATCTCCCAGGTCTCCTGCATACTTATTTATTGCTTTTAGTAATAATATGTCATATTTCATTGCCAGTAGTGCTCAAAATGTTGGCTCTTGTTATTATTGCATATATCTCTTTGTTTATTTACTTACTGCATGTGAACAGATATGTGCATAAATTTATTTTAAGATTAAGTGATGCAGTGCACGGAATACAGAATAGTTGTTGACTTTCCAAGAATGTAGGAAGATATAACATAGGAAAATATTAGGAAAAGTTTCAAGATGGTTTCTTTTGAATTAGGCCATAGTTCAGGAGTACTGTGCTACAATCTGATGGTTTTTCATCTGGTGATAACTGGAGCTATGAAAATCTTCCCTCTTGCCTCCCCAATAGTACTCAGCATCTTACCTGGAATAATGTGAAAAGTTGGGCTGCTCAGACAACACAACAGATGTATTTAAGGTTGGAGTGCAGGAAAGTTAGCTTATTAGGCCACGTTGTACAGAAAATATTTGGTGAACTTTGATCCACTAACAAACAAGTTTAGTTGTCTCATGTTTATGCACTCGCAAGAAATCTGAGCTAATGCTAATGAGATGCACGAGAGTCTATAGCAGTTCCTGTTTGCAGGTAATCTTGGTCTATCTCCATCCATTTCGTCATGATTCACTCTTTTGCAGCGAAAAATCGTCAAAAAATCACTAAAAACCCCTGTTTAGAGTTCAAGGTCATTCGAGGTCATCGATGTTGACATTTCTAAGAAGCTCATTGCCAGCGCTTGTTATGATAAGCAGCATGTCTGTGCCTACCTGCAACCATTTTCACGCTAGACAAGCAAACAGTGGATAAATAACCACTTTGTAGAGGGGTACCCCTCTTTGACACTCGTGTGCGCAGGCCTTCTTGAACCTAGAGGGTCCAGACTTAGACTGATAAAATCTACATTCAATGCTGAAAATTTTGCCCTGAGGTTGTCTTGGTCTATCTCCAGCCATTTTGGCGCAATTCACTCTTGAAATGTGTGTCACAGTCTGAAGTTGTGAAAAATTCATTAAAACCCACTATTTTAGGGGTTCAAGGTCATTCAAGGTCATTGATGTTGACATTCCTAAGAAGCTCATTGCCAGTGCTTGTTATGATAAGCAGCATGTCTGTGCCTATCTGCAACCATTTTCATGTTAGACGAGCCAATAGTGGTAGAATAATGTCTTTTTAAGGGGAGTACCCCTCTTTCGCCTTTTCACTTGTGGGGGCCCCCTTCATTCTTCACCCAGCGACATGAAATTTTGTCACGAAATATTAGAGATTTTAAGCTATCATTTGGTTAAAACCCAAAGTTTCTATCTCACTTGGTCTTGGAATGGTACTGGGACGTGACAGACACCAAGACAGACAGAATTACAGTAGCTAATACATGCTATAACTATGCTAGCTCTCGGGCGTAAAAATCAACAATGTGCATTCAGCGTAGGCTACTGCGACAGCGTTCACCAGGTGCCGTTTTAGAAGCTGACTTTAAACCTCTTAAATTGTCTGTCGGGTGACCTCACCTTGGCCGCTGGCCCAAATTTCTAGTTATGTGTTTTTTGGTGTTTTTATTGACAGCTGAAAGGTTCACAGTGGATATGCGAAGCAGAGATGAGTGTCGTCAGAGCTCAGTTAAATATGAAACTTCGCCAGTTTGACATTGCTCGGATGGTAAGTTGGTCATTTCTGTACTGGCAATGATTACAGCCAACTCAGCCTGGCCATCCTTCCGTGTTTAAGCAAAATGAGTACTGGCGGTGGCACTGGTAAGGCCAATGCTAGGAAAGGAACAGCAAGTTCTGCATAACAGTAGACCTTATTGCCAGCACTGTTGGCATACTAACCCAGTCGGTTAAAGTTGCTCGCTGTTAATAGAGCTGGCTATTCAGTTGACTTCTGCTGTATTAGGTTTAACTCTGGCTAGAGAGTGCTGCAAAGAGGATGATTGCATGGCAAGTGCTTGAAAGCTTTTCAAATAAATTGAAACACTAAGGCTGCGTTCACACAGACACGAGTACGAGTACGAGTCCGGGTTTCCATTTATAGCCCATATAAGCTTTACTCGTACGAGTGGAACGTTCACGGTCACTTGTACAAGCACACAACTTAACGCATGTCGGTCATATTGAAAATTCGCAGTGAAATCGAATCGAGGAAATGCTTTGTCATTAAAACAACAATCTTCCACTACAAAGTTACTATTTTTACAAACCGCACATCTCTAATGATGCACAATTTTACGATGATGTCAGTTCTGACGTCAAATATACGCCACAGTATTTATAAATTATATTAATGCTATTTGCGAGTAGTTTACTTTATACGAGTTGGATAAAAACACGACCTGCACAGAAACTACTCGTACGAGTGAAATTTGCAGGTAAGCCATACTCGTATGTATGTGAACAGCCGCCGTTGAAATACATGCGAACTCTTGTTTGCCGGAACTCGTATACAGGAACCCGTACAGTGCCGGACTCGTACTCGTGTTTATATGAATGCAGCCTATACATTTGCATTCTGTTTTTACTTTTTCAAAGACAATATTGCTGTAGGAAATAGACAGCATACATGATGGACAGTTTACTACTACTACTACTACTGCTACTACTCGTGTGGCTCGGTAGTCTAACGGTAACGTGTCGGACTTGTAATCCTGAGGTAACTCAGAGGCACAGGTTCGACTCCGCATTGGGACGTTGCCGGGTAACGACCTTAGGCAAGTTGTTCACACACATGTGCCTCTGTCACTAAGCAGTATAATTTGGTATTGGCTTCACCGCTGGGACGTAAACAGGCATACCACGTGATACATTGGCCCCGTATCCGTGGTCTCGCAGTGCAAAAACTGGTGCCTGGCTGAGGGCCTTAGGAAATGGAGATCAGCGCCGCCCTATGGGCCGTAAGGCTCGAGAAGGACTTTACGTTTTTTTTACTACTATTACTACCACCATTACTATGTTATGTATGTTTTAGGAGGTAGACAACATATTGGAGCAGATGGGAGAAATGGTGAACAGTTTGCTGCTCAAGGGATGCTGCAGTTTTCATCAGAATCAACTCACGGATGCTGAGACAAGGTATTTACACTGATGGGTTCAAGGCCAGCATTCTGAAGGCCAAGGCTAGTGATCTTCATGGCCAAGGCTGAGGCCAGACCAGACAAATGGTCTTCAATTTTATGCAGCACATCAAAAGCCAAACAATATTGAACCATAAAAATGCTCACACAAACATAGTTTCATCGTTCCAGTGGATATATCATACAAATACCAAAAACTTATTTTACATAGCACATACATTACAAGTGACTAGAGTCATAGTGGTTTTTTAGGCCAAGGCCAAAGCCAGATCTGTTTGAGACCAAGGCCACGATTTTTGTCTTGTTGCCTCGTGGACCCCATACCTATTAGAGGTTTAAAGGTTAAAAGGCGTGTATAACTGTTAAATCGGGGAACCCATCTTTGGAGCCAACCAGACACAAGTGAACATGCCCTGCTTCAACCCCAGTCAATTTATTTACCTCAGAAGGATAGAAACCTGAGTTGATCTTTGTGATCCGTTACATAATCTGTGTAATCCACTTTTCATTGGTTCTGCTTTTTTATTCATGTGGCTTGGTGGCTCAACGGTAGGGTGTTGGACTTACTGATTGAGAGGTTGTGGTTTCAACTGTCGGTTGTGTCGCCATCAAGAGGTTACTAACTTACTACTTGGACAGCTGACTGCTGTGGACAGGTAATTTAACCATCCGCATATATAACCAACGTCAAGGTCAACTTGGCCTTTTTATCTCTTGCAAATAGGTAAATCAAGTTTCAGCTAGCTAGCTCTGAAATGGGTTTTCCACAAAGAGCTGTATGCAACCTTTAACCTTTGACGACCAACCCAGGTAAATCAAGTAGTAATGGTTGATGATGAGACTATCTGAAGAGACTTGCACAACTTTATTGTGATGCGTGTTTCATGTATAGTTTTAGTCGCGTCTTGTACCTGGATGAAACTTGTCCATCGGCCCATTACTACCTCGGTTGTATTGGGCTGCTACGGCTGCTGGCTGGTGACGGGAATAACTCTGATCTGAGAGATGCTTGCTTACGACATCTTATACAGGTTTGTAGTAGTACTTGTGGTGGTAGTAGTCATGGAAGAATATGGTTGATCAGCTAGCTTATGACATCTGATGCAGGTCAGTAATAAGTGTGCTTTTAATGAGCAGTTGTCGTGAATACAGTAGTTTAATAGAGCAGTAGCAATTTTTGTGTGTAGTAGCAATTTGTGCATACTGGCTATCATAATTCTCTCTTGTCTATTCCTTTCTTTGTCTGTCTGTCACCTCGTAGTACCAAACCAAACCCAAGGTGAGAGAGATTTCAGGTTTTAACTGTATGATAGCATAGAGTTTCTGTTTTTTTTGGTACAGAATTGAGTGCCACTGGGTTAGATGTACCTTCTACAGAATCGTTATTTTACCGCTGTAAACTTTTCTGTATGACCTTGAACGACATTGTACTTGCAAAATGGGGGGTTTTAGTGAATTTTTCGTGATTTTTGGCTGCAACACATTTTTCAAAGAGTGAAGTGCAGCAAAATCACTGGTAATAGATCAAGACAAACTGCATATAAATTACTGTTGTTACCTCAAATTTGTGATGTTTAATCTTTGTTCTCGGCTAATCTTATTTTTTTCTGACGTGTAATTTTGCAGGCGGCAAAGTTGGATCCGCATTTCAGTGACACTTTTGTCTACCTTGGCAGATACTACGAGCAAATTGCCAAAGATTTACGGTAAGAAACATTTGTGACTTCAAAGAAGAGCTTTTACCGTGTGCGACGACATCGTAAGTTGTATAATGCAGCATTAGTGTATCATTGCCATATTGTTTGGGTTACATAGAATTTGGCTGCAATGTAGGGATGTGGTACTCAAGGACTGTCCTCGATTTTGGGGACAGCTAGAGGACCAAAATCGAGGTTTTGGCATTTGTTTCATGGTTGTGGTTTTTGTTTTGGCTTTAGCGTCATATCCACTGGCCTTGCCCTCTAGTCACTTATAATAAATTTGTTCCGTGTAGTGAGTTTTATGGTATTTGTTTATACCCACTGAAACATTCATTTTGGCTTGAATAAAATTAACCCGCAGTATATTACTCACTTACTTACTTAATGGCCTTGGCCGTGAAGGCCACTTGCCTGGCGTTGACCTTGTCCTTGAAGACCATTTGTCATGGCCTTGGTTTTGACCATTGCCTTGAAAGTGCTGGCTTTGAACCCATTCTTTTTTAGTGAGCTTAGAGTTTTTCCTGACATCAGGCCATTATGCGCTTTATTGCACAAATACTACTGCTGCTGCTGCTGCTACTGCTAGATGTGTGTGTATGTATGTATTACAGGAAGGCAAAGCGGTGCTATGAGAAAGCGTTTGAGCTGGATAGACAAAGTCCAGATGCTGGAAAGGGCTTAGTTCAGGTTCTGATGAAGCTCAGTGAAAAGGTTTGTTACTGTCCATTTCTCTGTCCGTCTGTATGTTTGTCATGTCCTAGTACCGATTCAAGCTCGGGTGAGATAGAGACTGCAGGTTTCCCCATATGCTAGCGTAGAGTCTCTAGTTTCTTGTGACTTAATTTTTCGCTGCTGGGTAAAAGGATTTCCTACGAATGAGGTAGTCAAAGATGGGCATTTCTTTTGAAGTTGTTATTTCATTGCTGTTAACTCTTCTTGCATGCGAACGGTTGCAGATGCGTTACCCAGTATGAATTGATTGTTTTAAACAGCCAAACTAAGACTGCATTTCACAAGGTAGTGTAGCAACAGTACTGAGGTAGACAAAACTATAGTCATGCACGCCAAGTTTCTTCGTGATGTTGCTTGCCCAAAATTATTAAAATAGGCCAGTGTTTTGCAGAGTTATTACCTCCACCAAGGAGGTAATGTTTTTGCCGGTTTTTGTTTGTTTGTTTGTTTGTTTGTCTGTCTGTCTGTCTGTGAGTCAGCAAGATAACTCGAAAAGTTATGGATGGATCTTTCTGAAATTTTGAAGGTATGTCGGGCATGGCATAAACTACCAGTGATTCAATTTTGGGCGTGATGCGGCAGGAATCCTGGATTCTGGATCACTTTGAAATTTTCGTTACCATTGCGTTAAAGGGGGTATAAGGGAACCGCTGGCAAAACGAAGATGGTGATGCTACCTGGCGAATAGCTTTGCCTTGGCGGAGGTACCTGCGGGATATGACTGCTTTCTAGTTCAAAAAATAAAATTGGTACAGTTTTTTGAGACATGGTGAACTTTGTTTTTCTGTATGTTTCTAGGATGCAGCATTAGACTGTCTTCAGTCTGTTATCGGCAATAAGTGTGCCTCCAGGTAAATTTTCAGTTTTCACCTGTAGTGTCGTAGGGCCTAATGCCTTAAATCACTCAACATAGAAGACTCCTTGACCTTATGGAGTTGAAAATCAGACTGTTAAAATATATGATATGATATATATGATAAAATATATGATTAATGCCACAAATTTCATATGCAGTTTGTTTATTTCCAGTGATATTGGTGCAAACTGTTCTTGATTTGTGCGTCGCAGCCTCCACCTGGGAAAATTTACCAACACCTCCTTATTTTGGGGGTTCAACGTTGTTGAAGCTCATCGTGTTGATACCACCAGAAAGCTCATCAGCAGTGCTTGTTGTGGTGCGGCTATGGTTGACCTGACTGTTGATTGGCTGTGACTCAGCGGATGGGCGTGGTTATGGCTGGGTAATTACCGTACTGAGTGCTGATTGGCTGTGACAGCAACAAGTGGGCTTGGCTACAGCTGGGCCTGTGTCACCTGAAGAACAATGATGTCACGGCAGCTATCACGGCTCTGCAAGCGGCGTTACAACAAGACCCCACTTATGGGTATGCTAATCTTCACCATTCACTCTGTTCACTTGGCAGAGATAACCCATGGCACATTGGCCGGGGAGCCAGGAGCCAATTGCTTTTTCATTTAAATTTCGGACTGTCAGAAAATTGTTGGAAAATCTTTTTGTTCGAAAATTTTTGTCTACGAAACAAAATTTGGGGCTGAAACCCCCTTATTTTTGTGAAAATTTAGGTACAGAACTGAAAGTTTTGAAACTTATAATCTCTCTCGTCAGAAATTTGCAGCTGCCTGTCGGAATTCTGTCAGAAATTTGCTTTGTCTGTTGGAAAATTGCAGCATCATGCCCTGCCTACTTTTTTCGTCCACGACATCGCTGGAGATAATATCTCTGCTAAGTGATCAGAATGAATGGCAGAGATTACGTTTTTATCTGATGTGTGTGTCTGTTTGTGCACAGCAGAGGTTAAATGCTAATACACTGTGTCTCAAAAAGAATTATCAGATTTCGATAATTTTTGGTATGCGTATTCCTGACACAACTTGCCATCAAGTGACTGTTCAGTTTTTCACCTCACTTAATGTATGCTTCTGCACTACCTAGGGAAATCAGATCAAACGAAATATGTGTTGAAATAAACAGAAAACCTGGAGAAAACATCCCCGACATTATCGATTGTAACTTGAAGAAAGATTAGGAGCTTTTAATAATTTTTGGCAGAAATATTTTAACACAACTGCCTATTAAATAAGTGTTTTAGTTTTCACCTCACCCAACGTCTGCTTTTGCACTATCTGGGGAAATCAGACCTTGCATAATACATGTTAAAGTGAATGAAAAAACGTCGATAAATTCCATCTATGCTAATCTGTGGGCCCCAACAGTCGGTCTATTACATGTTTTGACTGTCATGCAGCAGTGCGTCTACCAGATAAAGTTTAGGAACGTTTGTGAAGTCAAGAAGTGACTGGTACAGCCTAGATTGGTCTGGAGCAGAACTTCATCGATACTGCTGTCAATGAATGGAGAAAGTGTCTCTTTGCCTGTGTTCACATAGTGGGCCAGCAATTTTACTGCAAGCAGTTGAAAAATGGACAACTGGATGAAACGTCAGCCAAAATGTCAGAAATGTGAACTAAATTTGTTTATACGTGTTATGTTAATTGAGCAATCATATTGCATTGGATAAAAAAGTAATATTTTGCTGGTTGTGTTTTTCTCAGGTAGTGCAGAAACAAACGTTGGGTGAGGTGTGAAATTGAATGGTCATTTGATGGCAAGTTGTGTCAAGAATATTCATACCAAAAATTATCAAAATCTGATAATTGGTTTTCAAGTTACAGTCGAAAATATTGGGGATGTTTTTTTGAGACACAGTGTATATCCAAAATGGTTAAAGCTTTGGATCTCAGATTTGGCATGCATATTTCTAGGGATAGTCCAGACATGACTGCTTAAAATTTTTACTGTGCCATGCTATTGCATGGGGCAATATATTGCCGGAGTGTGATGTCTGATGGACTTGCTTACGTTTTTTTTCATTATTTGTTTTTTCCGCTTTTATATATGTTATTTTTTTTTCATTCAGTTTTTCTTGTCTCAAGCTTTTAGCTTTCCCATAACCATCTGTTTCTGTATTCTATTTATTTGACATAACAGTATTTTACTGCTGCTATATTGCAGTCGTTGCTGGGAGTGCTTGGGAGATGCTTACAAAGCTCGTGGAAGTTACACAACGGCTATGAAAGCGTACACCAAAGCTCTTGACTATGAGCCAGCTAGCCTTTATTGCCAGTACCAGTACGTATGCATTTGCTTATTTATTTTCTGACAGTTTGCTACACTTGTTAAGTCCAGCATTTGAAACCTGCTGCTGTCATATTTGTTGTTGTTGCATTAGGATTGGAAGCATTAAACAGAAGCTGGGTCAGTACTCAGAAGCCGTGGAACTTTACAACGCTATACTCTTGCAATCAGCTGACTATGTGCCAGCATTGCAAGGTAATCAATCATCGTACCAATTTTGTTGTGCTGGATTTGTGATATTTGGCTCACTTTTTGTGTCCCATGACTGCAAATTTCAAAGGTAAAGGTAAAGGTTCGGTAACTTGCTATAGCACTTCTTACATGAGTCATGCCAATCAGATGGGCACACTTCTCCAAAAGTGGCAGCTGATTGGCATGAACTAATGATATACCATAGCACACTATGCAGCCATTTATCGCCTGTGTCAGCGAACAATTGGACCCACAGTTTGCAGCTAGCAGACGTATCACACTAGGCCCTCACCCCATATACCGTAAGTGTACGGCATATCCCGTGTCTGGACGTGTCTTGGCAGTTGCTATACACTAGTATACATGTATGTGCATTGATTTCTTCCATCAGTTTTTTCCCATTGTTCATGCTAAGTTGACCTGAGCACACGCCAGCAATTGCAACTTGCTCATGGTTGTATGCAACATTGTGAAACCAGTACGCCATACAGGGCAGTCAAACGCTGTCCCATATGGGGCTAACTTATTCCTTCTTTCCTTCCAAATGACCTTTGTTTGTTTTATCATCTATACATAGTCAGCCTGAGTTGTGGCATCATTTAGTGTCCATGCTTGATGGCTCTGTGCCATAGATCAGCTGACGAACTGTCAGAATCTCTAATGGATTTGCTCCAGCTGGTTGTTGTGTCGGTGACCTGGTTTACGTTTCCATGAGGTGGTTGTCTGAGTGATGCATTGATGTGGCAGAATAGAGCTTAGTTGTCTGGAACAACCTCTGACAGACAGAAAACACTGAGTATTGGCGTTTTGATGTAAGGTCTGTGATGTTGAAGAAGAAGTAGAGAATTTTGCATCGACAGCACTAGATCGTTTGCATGGTTGCATGCTCATCCCCTTAGTGGCAACCCGAGTCAGTCAGATGGCCGGCTCTATTAACAACCAGCGTCTTTAACCAACTGGGTCAGTATGCCAGCAGTCCTGGTAACAGGGCTTAATGTTAAGCAGAACTCGCCATTTCTTTCCCAGCGGTGGCCATAACCATTGCCATTACTCATTTTGCCTACCCACTGAGGGATGGCCAGGCTGAGTTGGCTTGGGTGGCTTGTTTGAATGCGAAGATAGTATACCTGCAAACAATCATTCATTCCCATGCTAACCTGTCTCAACATGCAGTTACTTCGTTGATGTGACCAACGATGTTACCACTAGGCTATGCCACCAGAAGTAATAATAGAAAGTGTATGTCTGTGTTGACAGGCGTGGGAGAGGCAGAGCTGTATTTAGCTCGCAGTAACATGGCAGACTTCCTACACGCTCGGGCACTACTAAACCTTCAGCAGGCTATCAGCAGCTTCACCAGGTAACTACAACACTATTACTACTACTATTACTGCTGCTGCTGCTGCTACTGCTTAAAGTCAATTTGAATTAGTTCGAAACAATCCGTTTGGTGAATTGACTCAGCAGGATGAATCAAACACGAGCTTTTTTGATTTGACTCACCATATTCATTAAGTATTGAAGCCAGATTCTGTTTTTAAACTCATGTTTTTGTGCACTAGTTGTGCTAACTGCATGATGCTGCTGCTAGTACTACAGCTACTATTACTACTACTGTTACTACTACTATTAAAGAAAGGTTAAAGGTCGCATATAGCTCCTAATGAGCGAACCCATCTCAGAGCTACGGAGCGTCACTTGTCATATGGGATCACACAGTGTTACCTGCCACCCGACAGAGGTGAACGCATCCCGCCTTAACCCCAGCCAGATAGGCCGGTACTCGATTTATTTACCCCGGAGGGATGGAAGGCTGAGTTGACCTAGGCGGTTGGTTACATCTCGAGATGGTTTACCTGCCCACAGGCAGTCACCCATCGCAGTATTAACCGGGCCTGGCGTACAGTAACTTCGCTGATCGGATCAGACGCGTTACCACTACACCACGCCTACCGCCCAATTTGTGGCGGGTCACGTGGCGCCCTACCGTAATTTCCAAAGAATCCAGGAAATCCCTAAATTGTCACGGTGCGGCATCAAAAGCGGCGGTACCGTATAATATGCCGTCTTCCTTGTCAAGAACGTGAACGTGTCATACATACTCGAGTCGCAGCTGTTCTGTCGTTGTAAGAGCCTGCCTATCAGCCCGCTAATGACTCGACACGTGCTCAATTATTCATGCAAATCGCCAGCGACAGAATATTGCTCGTCATCGGTCGCTACGCTGCCGTCGCTTCGATGTTGAACGTATATAATGCTTTGACTCGTGCTGGCTATTGCCGATATACATGCATTCTTTATTTTTTCATCGACTATCCAGGGACCGCATTAATGTACGTGTAGATGGTGTGGTGACAGTGGTGTATACCTGTTTATGGCTCAGAAACAGGGACGCTAGGAAAATAATATATGAAACGTCTACAAGCTTTCGAGATGTGGATTTGGCGCAAAATGGAGAAGATCAGCTGAACAGCACATGTGTCAAATGAAGAAGTCTTGAGTCTGGTGCAAAAACTACGTTATTTGGTCAGCATTATCAAGCAACGCCGAGCCAACTGGATAGGACATGCTCTAAGACATCACTGTCTTCTGAATACTGTACTAAAGGCGAAAATCGAAGGAAAAATACACGGGTAAGCCAAGAAGAAAGAAGATGCTGAATTATACTTTGACATCGAGCAAGAAGGTAAAAATGAACTGAAAAGCTTAACTGAATGGCATCGTCATCAACTAAATCTGCCTACAGCAGAGCACACAACAAGTGTTGCAAATGTTGTGGGCCTCACGTCGCTGGGTCTTAAAGTTAATTCGTCTTGTTGTCGTTTCTCACGGCATGCTTTGATTGTGAATACGGAATTTTATTCCAAACTCATTGAACACGGACTAATTAGAATTCATTGAGCTTACATCACTGGCTAAGCTGATTGTAGTGAAGTCAACATCGATTGGTTACTGATCGTTGTCGAATATTCGTTAAAATACGATGAATGATCGCGGTACAAGCAAACAGGTGTTGCGGCTTGCGTCGGGCGGGTCACGTTCTCGCGGCGCGCGAGATTTACTCCGAGACGTGACGTGACAACTCTGGACGACAGCGCAGCAGCAGCAGCAGTGTATACGTAGTGGACTGACTGTGCGCTTTGATGCGATCAATAGAGACTGACTGAGTCTGACTGCGACTGGCCGACGAAACACGTGTTTAATGTAGACAGACAGACAGACTGACGGACGGACGGACGGACGGACGGTGGAACACACAGGTTACATCAGGCGACAGCTCGATTTCGCTTTGTCAGGATTGTATGACTTCTTGGGTGGTCTTACGCCACTCAGGTTGCGGACACGTTGTCTGGTTTCTTGAGGCGGCGGGTCTTACGTAGTAAATATGGACGTTATTCAAAACAATTGGCGAAAATACTCTATAGTTCAAATTACTGCAGCTAAAACGGTTTTTTGCAGCATCAGGTGTGAAATATTTATAGAGTTGGAGTTCACTGCTACGCGCATAATCAAATAATAGCAGCAACATGGGCATAAAAGCGTCGATGCTAACTGTCGGTCTATTGACGCCGTTTGTTCCCCCCTCTCAGAACTGCCTTACTATCCAAGGTGTTCGCAGTCAAAGAACAGTAGAAACCACCAAAGCCGTCTGTCACTGAGTTGACAGCACTGCAGTGCAGAACCAAAACCAATACGAATGGCGGTGCGTCGTCGTCGGTTCAATAGCGGCCTCCCGTCACTGCGGCACTAGTCAATGATGTCCAGAAATAGCAGTCGTCGTTTCTAAACCTGTCTCCTCTGGCGCCCGTGAACCCATCGCCGCAGTACTGGTGGCTTGCTGGCATAACGCTCAGGGTGTCGGGCGTGCGATCAAGAGATCGTGAATTCGACTTCTGGCCAGGTCTTCTGTTGAGTGATTACCATATGATGGGACAGGCACTGTCAGGCAGACCATCTTGGTATTATGACCGACAACCAAGGTCAACGGGATATGTAAATCGAGTACCGGCGTGCCTGGCTAGGGTTAACATGGGGCGTTTAATGAAACTGTCGAAAATTGGAAACAATGTAGAAAGCAGAATGTTATCAAGTAGGTCAATAAACTATAAACCCGCAAGCAGTAGGCCAATACGCGGATAAAAACATTGTTGTCGCAGATTGTTTTACTGTCAAAATAAAGCAAATAAAACGATCAAATATCTGACATATGGTAACATTTTTAAAAAAAATTTCTCTTTACACTATTAGCGAGGCAGGGCGGGAGCCAGTGCGGTGAATCTTCCAGCCAGGTCATTTGACCTCGTTCCCCCTAGTGTAGCGCCGCCACTGGCTTTCTCCACGAGGTGCCATCTAATAACTCATGTCTGGGGTCAGAAACTTGGGACGGGATGATCGCTACCGCTTGTGTAAGAAAAGCCCCCTAAAATGCCCAGTGTTTTGTGCCTACGTCTAGACAACCAGTGAATGGTATGTTAGGTCTGTATAGCCCTAAAGATAAAGATAATGATCTAAGCCATAGATGTGAAAAACGTTTTTTACGTTTTATTTTTGCCACGTTTTTTACGTTTTTTATTTTGCTCAACGTTTTTTTTTATAAAAAACGTGCATAGAAAATCCCATCAAAAGCTTCGAGAGATTTTTGAAACCACAGAACAGAAATAATAGATCATAATGATGTATTTTATTTAGTTAGTCCAAAATATGCTAAATAGAAGTTTTTTAACTAGTATATTTGGTTAGTTTAATTAATGCTATGGTCTTATGACCACAAGCTTGAATTGAAATTAAATAAAGTTATTTCTATCTAAACTATAGTTAAGGTATACTGCACTTACAGCATTAGGCATTAGGCAAGAGGTTGAACAAATTTTGGCCAACGTTTTTTATTCAACGTTTTTAAACGTTTTTTTATTCCTGCCACGTTTTTTTACGTTTTTTAACGTTTTTTTTATATTTCTTGCAACGTTTTTACATCTATGACCTAAGCAAAAACAAAAGTTTTCTGCATAGCGCGGGTATGCAAGCGACTAGCGTTCTTTCCGCTTTACAGGCATGTACGACAGCCGAAAACGTCGTGCATAAAGCTACGATCGTGATAAAAAAAAAACGTCGCGGGTTCGCTTAAATTTAATCTCGGAAGCGTAATAAAATCAGCGGGCGCCCGTGCGCCACGTTGGCCGGCATGAAAGCGAACTGGTTGGCGCGTAATGCAATAACCGCGCCAGCTGATTGGCGATGACGTATAAAACGCGCGCCCGAGCACTGCAGATGCTTGCGTGCGCCGATGAAATGATGTATTTTATAACGGACTCGACGAACTGCTATATTTAGACCTCCCCGGAACAGGTATATCCGTCCGCATGCACGGTGAAAAACTACTTAGGCTACCGATCTTTATATAGCCCTTATCACTGCGTGCAAGCCGGTGAAGTTATTTTCAGCTGTATCGAAGCGTTACCGTGCGGTGATTGACTTTCGTTGGTGAGCTGTAGATTAATTTAGAGCCATTTATTTGTCGATCGGTGTGGATTTCATTATAGAAATTTACGATCAAACCCGATACACACTTCGTATATAAGTATATCAACGTGTATATTTAGATTTTTTGCACTACAAAGTATCTCTGTACATTTAGTAGATGAAGCGACAGTAATGGATATGGTGACATAGACAAGTCTACTTATAGTCGTGCATGCGTCTTGTCTGTACTGTATTCAGTCATGTTCTCGATTGTGTGGACGCTTGTTTCGTTGTGCTTTCGGTTGGTGCAATTTTTTTTCAAACTGAATGTTTGTTTTGCAAAGTAGTGTAGCGTGAAGCGACATTTGTAAGATATGGTCTGATCCTCAACTTTTGTGCTGAGTGTTTCAGTGAAAGAATTTTGGCGTAGATGTGAACGTGAATGTATATGGCGCTTGCTTTTTTCGACCAGCGGTGTATAATGTTTCTGGACTAGGAGAATAATTACCAAGTCATCAGTGGATTCAGTGCACAAACTTGCAATTTAGAATTAAATTGTAGATGCCTTTTATTATGCACTAAATACTCTGATAAAAATTCATCGCGTGTTGCGGAATCGATTAAAGCCCTCACACCACTACTTCGATTTGTTGTGCATTAGCTGGACATGTTGGGAATGCTGTGGAGTTGTTGTAGGCCTTCGATTTTACAAATCCACGATGAATCGAAACAAGTGAAGTTTGGGTCTAACTTAAGTTGCCGAATACTTTGCGCAACCTTATTTGCTATGCATCGGCTGCTCTGAAAGTTGTAGTGATGGTCGAATGCTTGAAATTTATGCATGCCGAGCTATATCGTGTCCTGTGCTGCTGTAAGTCTGGGTTCTCGTTAGCAGCTATTCACAGTCACAGTGACTGAAGCAACCGGCGTGCGTCGCTCCGTCGTCAGGCGGCAGTCGGTGAATCCGCGCAATGTCAGCAGATAAATAGCCGCGTGCAGACGCCGCGCAGAATAACTAACACAGCGGGGCCAGCAGCAGCAGTAGCTGGTGCGGTGGCCTCTCACTAAAGCACTGCAGTCGCGATCAATGACGTCGCGTTACTGCACGGCGAGCCCGGTTAGTACCCAGATGGTAACCGCGCTAACCGCCACGGATGCGTGAGTGACGACAAACCGTCTGATTATGTAACCAGCTGGGCGCGGCGCTAGTGGTCTGGCCATTTCAGCTATGGCCGTCACGTGGCACTTTTAGGCGTTTATGGCCACTAATGGATTTAGCCATGGTATTTTTTGACACTGCGTAGCCGTATTATAGCATTTTTCAAGACGTGCCTCCACTAGTGCCCGTTCAAGTTAACTCAGCCTGGCCGTCCTCCGCTGGTCGGCGCATGGAATACCGACGAAAATTGTGAAGTAAAGTGGACCATAGCTATTACAGCGGGTCGTTCCTGCAGACAGATAGATAGATGCTGCTAATTTCCTTGGACGTCATTCTATGTTTACTGCTATAAACGCGCTATCTCCGCAACAGCAGCAGCAGCAGCAGAAGCAGCACGCGTACATTACTAGGCTGTCATTGTTGATTGGCAAACACCCACGTGTCGTCCTTCGTCTTCTAGCAGCGCTTGCGTGTGCGATCAAACTGTAACACAACTGAAACAGATTCTCATACGATTTGCACAAAGGAATCATAATACTTACGAGTACTGCTTGTAACGTCGTTCGTCCGTCTGTCTGATCCGTGCGAGTCTTTAACTCGAAAGCAAAAAAGGCGCAAAACTACCAGTAACCGCACATTAGTAACAGGTATGCCAGTTT
>Ga0209367_1000564_pt1 | contig 38325 bp, 31 predicted proteins | sample WorMetLIZISLAND2_FD_187412 | JGI IMG/M metagenome (GOLD analysis project Ga0209367, IMG submission 187412) | Marine gutless worms symbiont microbial communities from Max Planck institute for Marine Microbiology, Germany - Olavius geniculatus... ...
CTTAACTCCTCAAATTCGTCAATGTCAAACCTTGGCTACATTCAGATGTCACTTAAAGACCCACTACTTTCAGTCAGCCTTTTCTGCCACCTAGCGTCCATCATCCTATGCGCCCTGATTCTTTCTAAGACTTTGGCGCTTTATAAATCATTTACTTACTCACTTACTTACTGTAGTTAACCCACGATAACAGTAATTGTAACAGTAATGATAAAATGTTTTTGGTGCTGTCCCAATTGCAAACGTTCATCCAGTTCATCTAATGACTATAGCAAAGCACCAGGGTCTCTAACCTACAAGCCAATCAGCTCAAGCTACAAATTCGCCTAAGCCTGCAGTTATAGCATTCACCATCGCCATAAGCTGATAGTCATTTTAGCATCCCGTCTCTACAAACCTTGTGTTGGCGAATCACCGCCTTGGCGGAAGCGACATCACTCGGTGATGGCATGTCATTGGCTGCCAGCAGTTTGCTGTGGACGTCCGACAGCCAATCAATGAAGTCCTCAATGAGAGAGACACGCCCATGCAGCTGATCTAATGCGGTCTTTAACCTCCGAGACCGCACTGAAGACTTCTCCAGCACCTAGAGCACAAGCAAAGATATCGCTACACTGCCAACGTAAGATGTGGCCATCATCTAGCTATGCTCATGCATCATTTACTTATTCTCAATTTCAATTAAAAATCTACTTTTACAAAGCCTGTGCAAAGGCCATTAAGTACCGGTAACAATCTGGTTGATGATCACAATGCACACACTAATAAACAGTCTTAAATCAGACGGTGTAAGTAGGCCGGTGTGCCAATTTTCCATTCTAAAGTTAAAATCAAGCTTATTGGACATTAAATATCCATAAAATTATGCACATGTAGTGCACACAGACAAACCAAACCTGTTGCCAACGGGCTCTCAAAGCTCTAAGATGGTAACTGACTTCACGCTTGGCATCAGGATGACAGCTGGCAAGAATCTTCTCGGCAGTCAGTACCAGCTTATCCACAAAACGTTCCTGTTTCCGCAGTTCATCATCGAATTTCTGCATTTAACCAACAAACAACTGCATACTAACATGCTCATAAACCAGACAAAACTAAAAAAAACTAAATGTAACTAAAAACACGCTCTTTAACATATAGTTAGCTAATCACCTTTAAAAGTAAAACGGATAACATAAAAATAAGCATTATAAGCGTCAAAACTTCAAGAAATAATGCAAATTCAATTTTTAACAATGTCCCAACCCAGCTTCAAAGCAAATGGTGATATCAGAAGTATTCTAAACTCTCCAGGCATCTTTTAGCTTCACAGACATCTGCTTCATATTTCATTTTTTTTCATTTTAGTTCTTGTAATTTCCTTCCATTTCTAGCTTTCTGATAACTGGCTCATTCTATTCCACAACCTATCTGTTTTTTTTCATTTAGCTTTTTTATTATTATTGATTCTGTTTCTCACATTTCATTTCCATTTGCAACAGTTTTGGTTCTTTTATCTTCATGCTAGATTAAACCAGTGCAAATCATGTATTACATATCATAAATTCTCAACTAAACCAAGCTGTACACAGTGTGTGCGGTTGCCGTACGTCGTGGCTGTCGATGAACTGAAGTAATTCATCTTCATTGCCAGGCACAGAACGGAAGACCAGGTTTTGTTCAGCCAGTGGCAGCCAGTCTAATACTGATTCCACTGCATCGCTCCACTCGTTGGCCTAAAATGCACACACATCAGCAACATTATCAGAAGGCTCGCCATGACAACAACCACAGGATCTGTATCTGTAGAAAAAATCCACTTACAAATGACTAGCTGCAAAGCTTTGTAAAGTCCAGTAGATCTGTTAGTGTAAATTTCCCAAAGAATCAAAATTCCACCAGCTTGTCATAATTTGACGAATCTGGGACCAGATTCCGAGGTTTCCATCTCTCTTCCAAGGGGAAGAGGCAAAATGGCTGTCAAATACTGCAAGGGCAACAACTGATGACAGAGACCTCAGACCCAGTCTTATCAAATTACAAGAACTTGGTCAAATTCCTCATCACTTCGGGGCACAATCAGTGGGCTCATCGTAACAACAAGATCCACAAAAAAATCCAACTACAGATGAGAAAACAGCCATCACTAACTAGCTGTAAGGCTTCATAAAGTCTGGCTGATCTGTTAATCTCGAGGCTGCGAACGCACTCCCATGCATCAGTCAGTTCATTCAACTCAGCAGCATCTCTCAGTATTGGAGACTCCAGCAACTTCTCTACAACCTGCTTCTTGCGCACTGCCTCCTTTGCAAACTCCTGCAACGGTTGCACGCAATAACTGATAACATCAATATACACGGTAACAAAGAAACAACTTGGTTTATCGCTAACTGCCTCCTTTGCAAACTTAGGCAACAATAGACAATTAGGCGTGTGCAGAATCCAATAAAAATGTCAGTTTTCAATTTTCTAAAAACCAAACTAAACCGATATACTAGAAGATGCTCGTAAGAGTTCATATCTCTGCCAAGTGAAGTAATTTAAACATTACAACAACAACTACTACTACTACTAACACTACAACTACACCTACAAATACTATTACACATACAGCTACTGCTACACCTGCAACTGCAACTAATAAGGTGTGCAGACATGAGGATGTCTTGCCGGTCTTCATGCCTGCTTGTGTATGACATGTGGAGATGATGATGAGTGACACAGACACACACACACAGATGGAGAGAACGACCAATCTCTTAATTTCCTCCAATGTTCACTACGTTCACCTTGGCGGAGATAAAAATTCAAGAACTGTAAAAAATTTTCTTACAAAAAAATCAAGCAAAGAGAAAGTCGATCGTATAGACAGCAAGAGTTATAGAGTCCAACCGACAACATGGCCCACACTCATGTGCTTTTTTCAGCGATCCATTTTCCAGCGTTACTCAAGGTTGAGTCTGTAACCTCCCAAAAACTGTTATGGCAGTATTTTTACAGGTTAGATGCCCTTCATGGCAGCCAGTGCAAAGAAACTGAAAACTAATATTGCAGTAACAACGTGCAGGGACAGACAAAGATGTACAACAGAAAGACAAAGTTGCTATGGAGCAGACCTGGTGTTCATCAAAAAGCCGTGAGACTGTATCCAAATCACCAAACACAGGTTGAGTCTCCGACAAGTAACTCTCGGCCTGATGTAACCAGCTCATCAGTTGTTTGATGACGTCATCTGTCTGACCAGCTGACAGCAGACTCATCAACTCACCAGCGTCACTGCCAACACAACACAGACTGAAAGTACCAGCTGACAGAGAGAATATAGATGTTCAAAGTTTAAACTTTACCCCTAAATTCACAGAAAATAGAGAATTTCCAGCCACAAATGTTGTCTTTTCAGAAAAAAACTTCATGTGACTAAAAGAAAATTTTCTGACAAGCTAAAATTGCTCCCCTATCCTCTGCACTACTGTACTAACATTAGTACTTACTACTGTGACTGGTATTTTGATAATACATTTGCCATGTTCTAGTTATTAGTGTAGTGGTATATTTACCTCACAGAGGCAAGCTGGGTGACAGAGTTCCAGTGCTGTGACAGTGTTGCTAACATGTCGCTGATTATCTGACGTTCACTCATCGCCACATCACTCGTCTTACCACAGCGTTCTCTGAGACCGCAGCCAGCACGCCTAACGCTGCAGTACGCTGGACGTCGACTGGACACTTCCAGCCTGATACGCTGCAACGTTCAGCAAATACCAGACAGATGTCAATTGAATGACAACCAGAACAGAGATCTTTAACGTTTGCCCTCCATTGAGTGCTGCTACATTAACTAAATGGTGAAAGGTTGCCTATACCTATATGTCTTAATGGTAACCACTCTCACAGCTACAGAGCATCACCTACCATATGCAATTGCACAGTGTTAAGTGACACCCAACACAGTTAAACATGTCCTGCTTTAAATTGTTCATCGTGTAACATCTATAGCAAACAAAAGTCATTCCCAGAAATGCAGCAGCAATTGTTGAAACGTCAAAAATTCACTTTACTAAAGCATGTTACTGCTGCAGCTGATTAGTCACCGTGTCAATGACCTAAACCTAAAATTGTAAGAACTGCCCATGAGTTTATCCGAACACAGTTCAAACCTGTTGCTGTTTTCCGGCATCATGAGAGGCAGAAACCGAGTGATATGTTAGCTTCTGTTCAGTCTCTTGCAGCCAGTCACAAAGACTTGTACACGCATCAGTGAACTAGCACATGACAATAACAACATCTACAACATCACATGTACTATTAACTACTACTACTACCACTACCACTACCTTTACCAGTATCAGTACTACTACCACTTCCACTACGACTACCACTATGACTATAATTACTACTACAACTACTATTATTACACATGACCATCATCACAGCCAATTATCTGAATTTTAACATAGCAACAACAAAGGGTCATCTACCACTTGCAATCATACAGTATTACCTGTCAAATGACACAGATAAAGATGCCCCATTTGAACCCCAGCCATGGCAGGCTGAGACTTAACTAACCTATGCCAAAGGGGTGAAAGGCTGAGCTAATCTACACTGTGTCTGGAAAAAGGTAACCCCCTAAAATTGTACAACAGAAATGTCAAAACTGAACAAATCTCAATAAAATTGTGTATGCTTAATCATCAATAAATTGCTGAAGCTATCACCAAATTTCGTTAAAAACACCATTTATTAGCAAAGTCATGAATTGTTGATTATCGATAACAAAATACCTCTGTTACCAGTATGGCGTTACATAAGTAAACCCTTCTGTAGTCTCTACATTTGTGTAACATCAACAAAAAACATCCGATTCTGACGAAACTTACGTCAATAAAACATCATTTACTGGCAATAAAATTGCTGAATTTCAGTTAAATCTGCAAACGCAAACAATAGTTACAGTGGCTTTTGTGAGGTCACCAAAACGTAGTGTCCGGTATAAGCAACCACATGAACATGTAGGCCTAACTGTCAAACTTTTTAGCACCAACCCTTTCTTTTGTCTCAAAAATTTAATTAAAACACAAAAAAATGATCCTCTGCAGGAAATACCATTTTGCTATTGTTTCCATTATTCTTTACATTAATTGCATCAACAAATATGCAATCGAGCAACTGCAGTACGTAGCACATTGGTAACGTAGATATTTGGTTATCAATATTCAACAATTAATAAATTTGCTAATAAATAATATTTTTCAATAAAATTTGGTAATTGCTTCAGCAGTTCAAGTGTGAACTAAGTGTGTAAAATTTTATTCAAATTCGACATTTGACATTTTTATTGTACAATGTCTAGGGAATTACTTTTTTCCCGACATAGTGTAGGTGACAGTTACATATATCGAAACTGTTTATCTGTCCACAAAGAGTCACTTATCCAACAAGTAACCAGGCTTGGTGCACTGCAACTTCATTGATTGAGACCACTAGTGTTAACCATCAGACCAATCTGCCACCGAAAGCTTCAGTTCTGCTGATGCTGATATAAAAAGTGGCATCAAATGTTTGTACCAACCCATTTAGTTTCATTAAAGGCATTTCTAAGCTGCTGTTTGATTTCAGCAGCATGTTGCACAAGTCTTTTCCAGCGAAGTCGCACAGACATCAGACGATGACCGAGTTCACATATGTCTGCACGAGAGCCGAGATATTTCAGGTATGTTCCAGTCAGGTTGACGCGTCTCATTGGCTCGCGATGAGCCTCAACCTCATCTTGCAACACCTGCACACCCGATGAACACCATGAGTTGAAAACACCAAACTCGTTTCTCTATCTTCATCAAATATTGACAAACTTTCAAATAATTCTCCCACTGGCACAATCTCTAGACACATGTAAGGTGCTGTGAGATATTTTGTGATCACTTTATTGTAACTTTTCTACCAAATGTGCTAGATCGCAAGGTAATAACTGCTGCTATTTTGGTGAATAAGAAACTTAAAACATCAGAAAAAGATAAAGAAAGCCACACGTTACTGGTGTTATCTCAGAAATAATGCTTTTTACTGAGGTCACACTAAAGTTCTTTACGAAAACGAAAATAATAATCTGTGCTGTAAACAATCAAAGTGCTGACCTGGAATGAGTCAAGCTGCTGTTGTACATGTGCAAAGACTTTACTGACACGACGAAGTGTTGCCAGTCTGCGATCAGCTTCAGTCAGCCAGTCAACTTGTACAGCAAGCAACTCGTGAAACAACTGCACGTTTCTCACGTGAGCCTGCAACCTCGACTGCAATATAATCATGAAACAATAATACACATTCTACACTTCTACACAACCCCACTGCAACACAACCATGCAACACAATCACAAAAAGTTGAACGTTTCTCACATGGGCAACCACAACTGCTACACAATACTGAAACACATTGTACAACAGCTGTACAAAACAGTTGCATGCTCCTCACGTGTGCTTACAACCATGAATGCAACACAATCAAATGACCTATAGTCACATAACACACAAGCTAGGCGTCAAGATGAACTGCAGTCTGCATGGTCAAGCAACTCAGTTCCTTGCCAATCATCTCACTCCTGCCTCTGAAGTCACTTCTCATCTTTGTCTGCATTCTGCTAACAACTAACACCAGTTCATCACATCTCGCTGTTGATTCAACACCTAAAACCGTCATACTATTTTAATGGCTAGTTCGATGGTCTGGAAGTTGTTATCTACCGGACGAGCTCAAAGATCCAACACGTGACTTAGAAGACAGTTTCTTTAAACAATTTAGTTCTTGTTTAGCCATTACTAGCATGAATGGTAAAGAGTATGCAATAGATAAACTTATGTTTTACTTACTTGTGCACAAATAAATTGATCAGTGTCACTCAATACAAACAGCTACTAATGGCATTTGAGCTGCAACACCAGCAACATAATTGACCAGACAGCAATCAGTAGATGACAATGATGATGATGACAATAACAATGACATTGAACTAGTGTGAATTTTGATAACAAAACAAAAATTGCAAAAAAAAACAAAAAAAAATCACAATTTGTTAATAAAAACGAAAATGGGAAAATAAATAAAAATGAAAATCACACAGCATCATACCCGTGACTTGTCGGCAGTGTCGCGTGTATGCAGTGCAGTCAGTTGCAGCCGGTCAATGACATCTCTTAGCTCTGTGTTACCAACACATCGAGACAACATAAACTCCGCCCTGGACATCAGCTTCTTCACTTCATCACACTTCTCATCCAACTCCCTGTACAGCACCTACAGCAACACAACATTATAGACATTATCACCATCTATCTGTTCCACGATACAATTATATTTGGCTCAGTGTCGATGAATTATGTGGCCATCTGCCTACAGCTGGAAAACCCTAACCTTGGCCTTTTGCACTGAAAATTAGCAGGCACCTGCCCTTGGAAACGTTCACAGTCACAACAGTTCTGGTTGAGCGCACACAAGACAGACAGATGGACAGAGAAACAGAGAGCAATACCCATCATGAAACCTATTGTGATGACCACATGATAATTACAATACCCTGCACACGTAGCTCAACAGTAAACAGTAATCTGGCGTCTACATGCACTGCAGCAGCCAAAACATGACAAAGACTCAATCCATGACACACGATAGTAAACTTCACTCAGCTAAGTCTTATACAGTTCAGACATGTGAGTCTATGTTACCATGGCATCATCAAGATGTTTTGTTGCCGTAGCGACGAGGGCACCAAATGGCTTGACAGTTTGTCTGCGTAGCCGATGTCTCCAACGAGCAAACCATCGAATTGTTGACAACACCTCACCAATCAACTCTTTCACCTGTGATCATTACACCTCATCACATTACTAGCAGCATCAGCAGCAGTAGTGGCTTCGTAGCATAGAGATTAAGATGCTAAACTTATGATCAAAAAAATAATTAAAAATAATTTTAAAAACAAAATTAAAAATCATTATAAACAAATGTTCAACTCTCAGTTAGGTTGCTATCAATTGGTTACTACCTGGATGGGCGACTGTCAGCAGACAGGCAAACCATCTCGGTATATAACCAAAGCAAACTCAACTCGGCATTCCACGATCCTTCGGGGGTACGTAAACCAAGTACTGGTCTGACTGGCTGGAGTTAACATGGGGCACGTTCATCTGTGTCGAGTGGAAGGTAACACTGTAATCCCTCCTATAAGACAGGTGATGCACTGCAGGACAGCAACGGGTTCTAAAGCTAGTGGTCTGTCTGCTCTGAGAGTGAGTGTGTGGTGGTCTGTCTACCATGAGTAGGGACAGTAGAAAATCACGGCAAAAATGGCAAAAAAACATGGCAGACTTTTGTAAAAATCACAAAATCATGGCAAAATCACGGCAAAGACACGGCATCAAATCAAGGGTCTAAAGACCATTTTACAGTCAATAACACAACACCTAGCATTGACGACAATCACACATGCAGCACAAAGTCTTTATATTTAAAAGTTTGTCCCTGCAAAACATCAAAGTACCTAATTTTTCTACAATAACATCAAGCTCACATACTGAGCCAGTAAGTAACAAGGCACATGAATTTCTGAAGCAAAATTAAATATTTTTGTCTTAAAATCACACAATAAACTCTAACTTATGCTGATTAAAGACAAAAAATTCTAGTAAAAATACAAAATCACGGCATTTGTGCAAGAACATGGCACAACATGGCACTTTAGCAAAATCATGGCATTCGCCTAAAATCATGCTTTCCGTGATTTCCTTGATTTTCTACTGTCCCTAACCATGAAAGTGTGTTGTCTGCCTACACTAAAAGAGTGTGTTCTGTCTACCCTGAGAGTGAGTGGTCTGTATACCCTGAAAATGTGTGATCTGTTTATCACTAGAGTGTGTGGTATGTCTGCCACAAGAATGTGTAGTCTGTCTACCTTGAGAGTAAGTGGTCTGCATACACTCATGATGAACGACCTAAAAATTTCAGAAAATTTAACAGAAGTCAGAGAAAAGTCAACAGGTAAATTGACTAAGGTCAGAAAAATGTCAGGAAATTCTCAGGAAAAAACTTGGCTAGGAAAAGCTGTTTATTGTATCAAACGATGTGATAAACCAGTCGCAGTTGCTGCAGTAGGGAGTTGAGCTTGTTGTTTGTCGTTTTCTCGACATCAGTCAATGTCTGCTCTATCTCTGAGTATTTCACCTTCACTCCACTACAGCCTCTGCAGCCACTCCCACCGCTATCATCAACAATACTCTGCATTGCCTCAGCCATGGCCAACATTGCTAACTTGTGATTGGCCAGCTCCATCTGCACGCTCTGCCAATCACATGTGAATACACACAACCAATCACATTCACGCATCAGGCATGAAAACTAGCAGCTATAAGAGATCTCAAACCTCTGCCAAGAATGGTGCTGCCACCTGGCAAACACAAAGGACTTGATACGGTTACTAAACGGTAAGAGCCAAGAATCCCAGACAATAAATTCACAAAAAATCCAGAACCACAGAAATCTAATTACTTCCTCTTTAGTTGCAACCCTTCCACAAAATTTCAGCAAGCTCTGTGGCTAATTTTCTGAGCAATCCACCTGCCAAACACAGACCTCTTTTTCTACACTATGACAATTTGTGGACAGATAATTCTAAAAACAAAAAGCTGCAGAAGCTACTAAACAACTGGACTACTGTACATATGGTACAGTGCAACAGGAAGTAACATCAGACAGAGCTACGGCACATGTGCCAGTTTTCACACTGCTCCCTCAGCAATGTATTCATACTGCAGTGTAAGCTAGCAAAATATGGAATCAGTGCAGACCTGCACAGTGTTGATCTTAGTCTCAAGACACTTCGGATCATCCGGACTGACATTAACAGCAAGAATATCAGCCTCAAGCTGCTGAACTGAACCAAGAATATCGTCCATCATACTGTCCATTTCATCCAGTTTCAACAACGTACTATGCAGCTCCGACTAAAGACATGCGTACACCAGCCACATCATGTCATCATGGACTCACAAAAACACTGACAACAGGGCTAAAGACATGGGCAAATCAGAAATATATAAATTTTTTGCCACAACTTTACCAGTTTCCTAGCTTCAAAATTCTTCACCAACACTATGAGATAGTTTACAAGAAAGATCACACTACACCTGAAATGTGTCGCTATACTACGTTGTAAAATACAAATATCAGAAAACTAGACAAGTTATTAGTCAATGCAATTTATTACATCATTCATTTATAAAACCTAACGAAATTAAACAAACGCATTAACAAGCCAAGTCACTGCTGTTCTCATCACAGTTAGCACTATTGCATTCTGTGTTCAAAACGTCCACTTCTCACCATCACACGAAATACTGAGCATGCTAATATCCTCACGTTTGTATTGCAGAAGATGCTAAACAAAAGTTCAAATTGTCTCATCTACTATCAAATCCATTGACGAGTAGAGATAAAACCACAATAAGACTTCCAGCTAACAGTAATAAAATGATATAACAATAATAACAATCAAACATAAAGCAAAACAATAATAACGACTAAAAGACAGAGATAAATAAAACGCTGCTGCTGATGACGATAATGATGACAAACCTCTCTGTGATCAAGCAGTTGAGCAAGACTTGTCCATCGGTTGTTTAGTTCCTCATCTCGAAGCACAAAGCTCTCAAACTCAGTGCCATCCAATGACTGCTGCAGCTTATTGATGCAACTGCTCCACGTTGACAACTCCAGCCAGCCATGACGCATTTCCACCCGAAATACCTACACAACAGCTGCTCAACTGTCAAACAGCCTTCCAGTCTATAAAAAATGCACTGATATATGCTAGTACTCTTATACAGAGCCATAGCCATTGGCCAGGCAGAGTTGGCCTGGGAGGCCAAAAGATATGAAATAGGTATAAACTCAAGACTGACGAGCAGACATTCATCAAACTATTGACACTGCAACATTCAAATAACAGCTCAAGACCTAGCCTGTAATATCCAAATTTTACATCTTCTATTTAAATGCATCTTAGTGACTCCTGTAATACGACAGCAGCAGTAAAATATAATGCGGCATATGCCCACATCTCATGTCACCTATGCATGACAATAATTATACAATTTCACAATAATGATCACAATATCGACAAAAAACATTAATAATTAGTGACAGCAACCTTGATCTGTTCAAGCTGAATGCGGACAGCTCGGATGTTGTCAGAACATGTTGCTAGACTGTTAAGACGATTTTCAGCAGATGCTAACCACGACTCAGATGCCTGACGACGCAACAACATCATCAACAATGACAACAAATGATCACAAACATCACGTTGTTGTTGTTGTTGTTTTTGTAACAGCCCAACAGCTTTTCTCTTCTCATCAGATGTTATCCAGGTTGAGAAAGCCAGCCACTGCAGCCCCAGTCAAGTCGCCCCATAGTTTTGAGTTGTCAGTTGTGTCGGGCATGTAGGGCACAAGCACAGATGTTCAATGGAGTGTGGTGCCACTCCATATTCCAGACAGACATCTGTCACGCCTGTAGTGATGCAGGGGCCATTGCAAGCCTTGTAACAGTTCAATGACCCAAATGCAACCGTGCAAGTGTAGTGTGCACAGACAGAAACAGGCACAATTAAAGTTAACATCATTATCACCATCAGAAGCAGCAGCTGTAGCAACAGAGTGCACCAGACTGCTAGGACGATTTTCAGCAGATACTAACCACACAAATCAGCCTGGCCATCTCTCCTTGGGTGGGCAATGCTGCAACTTAACGCACAAATAACACTGCGAACAACAGAAGACAAAACTAACCACAGTACAGCAAGACTGACAAATACAGCAGCTATTTAAATCTATATGACATTAACAAGCAACTAAATTGATCAGTTAAAAGAGTGCAATAACGCAAAGAGCAGAGTCACCTCATAGGCAACCTGAGCACTCTGCAGACACTGCAGCATTGAATCAACGTCCGACTGTTTCTCTGTCAAGGAGTCAGAAACTTCCTCATAAAAATTCTGCAGCATAACACGCTGATTCGGAGGCAGTTTGTCGACATTAACCAGCAGCAGTTCAACATTTAATAACACAGCATCAGCATCATCAGTAGCACAGTGCTCGGTCATGTAAGCCTTTACTGATGACAGCTGGCCTTCAAGCACCTGCACGGACACACCAAAACTAAACAATAGACAACAGTCTATTCTATTTCATCATCACCAACTAAGTGAGCCTCATATGCCTGCGATGGCTTGCAATGAAAGTAAACACTGACATAAAATACACATAATTTTAGAGACGTTTTGACGACTGATGACTTTGACCTTCCGAGCTGGAAACTGGCATACCACTTACTCTTGTGCTGGAAAAAGTTTGTACCAATTTTGGCTTTTTACATTTTTGTTTTCAAGTTAGGAACCTATATAAGATAAATAGATGAACAGATGGGCAAGACTCACAATGCAACCTATTAGGATGGCCACAGAAATGAACAAATGAGCAGATAAACAAATGAATGAATAAATAAACTGACAAACAAACAATCAAAAAAATCAATTAATACAAACAATAACACAGAATAATACTAGCAAATCAGTAATCTGGTAATTCAACTGTTAAAAGATTTAGAAGAGACTACTAATGGTGCACAAAGCTTACTTACCAACAATTCATGGTGCACATTCTTCAACAGCGACATGTCAGCAGATGAAACATCAAATGATGCGACACGATCACGAATGCTCTTCAACATGTCTATGTTTTGATGAAGTTCATGTTCCACTTTCTTAACAGCTGTCAGAGTTGACTGGAGTTGTTCATGTCGGTAGCGTGCGGTGGTGCCACTGTTCTCTATCAACTCAACTACTGCTTTCAACTCGCTCTCTAGATCTTCATCTACAATCATTCCAGCTATCACATTTTATTGTGTGGCCATCCGAATAGGCCACAGTACAAGTCTTGCCTGTCCATCCATCTGTCCTATACAAGCTCATAACTCGAAAACCAAAACGAGCAGAATTATCAAAATTGGTGTAAATATTCCCTAGAACACTGGCGTGTCAGTTCTGAGGTCATTGCTAGGGCCAGGACTGCATAGTCCTAACAGATGGCTGCAATCTGCATAATGCATATCATATCATACTGCACACTGCACGTCAGTTAGCCCACAACTTCTAGTGCAAAATCTGACCGGTGGTTCTAACCCCTGACCAAAGGAGCTGTCTACAGTATCACCTGCGACAACATAAGTTTCCATGGCTCATTATGTCCAGTTTCTGGAGCAGTTTTAGCCAGTGTCACTGACGCTTTAAGTGATGCTGGGCACTGGCCTAACACTCAAACAAAACGGGATTACTACAGTAGTAGTATAAGTAGCAGTAGTAGAGATAACCTGGAGACTGAGCAAGGAATGACTGAACTACGCTGACAGCAGACATCAAGTAGTTGAGTTGTGATGTCATCTCCTGCAGACAACAACCACAGATCAGCATTACAACAAAACAGCTGCATCATAATGCAGCACCCAGCTCTTGCTTCCAACATTATTATTATAGTCTGTATTTGACATTATTGATACATGCTCAGCACTAAATGTACTAGTTTTTGCTGATGTATCATTATAACACCACTAACTCACTGTACTCAAACCAGTACACTCACAGCTGTTACACAAACACCCCCAAGACTAAACAAGCAAATAAAAAGGCTCTAATCTACATACATAATTAACAGTCTAATTCAGATAGAGAAGACAGATTTCTCTTTATCTATTCCTCAGTGTACAACAGACTTAGAACAGTGACAAAATGTCAAAAAATTAGTTAAATTAAAATTACCAAAAAGCTTGAAAAATCAGACTTATATCCAAATGTGGAAAAATTTAACTGTCAAAAAATCGTACAAAGTTCACATAGCAAAAATGTTGTAAAAAATTTTAACATAACCTAAAAAAACTTGCAAAAGCATACAAATGAACTTAAGATGTGAGTAATAAACAAAGAACAAACAAAGTTGCATTAGTAGCTGAGCTGCTGTGAGCGTGAGGGTAATAGTACACTGCAATTACGGTAAATGCAAGCATAGTTATGGCTACACTACATTACGTCACAAGCAAAAAATATACATAATCCTAAGTTGCTGCCCTAGAGAAAACACAGAAAAACCTCAAGACAAATCTTACGAATTTTTGTAAATGAGGTCCCAGGAGTACAGCAACAAAATTAGGCAAAATATCTCAGGCAAGAACAACAACAACTACTGTTACTACTACTACTACTACTATAGCAGCTATTGCACGTACATGGTTGTCATCAATCTGCGCCTGCACAATGCCTGAGTCGACAATGGCGGGCTCAGCATAAGTCAACTTGTCACTGAGATGCTGACTTGCTAGCAGGAGCATTGACAGACGATCACTCGCCTACATAGACACAACATACCCAACAAACATTTACAATCTGCATCAATCTATCACTCAGTCACTCAGTCAATCAGAGTTACCTTAATAGCCGAGATACTGCAAGGTCAAGGTTATCACTGAGGAATAACACTTCATGGTTCTGGTGATGATGTTTGGGTATTGTTTTTTGGTTTTAAAAAAGCTGGCAAAAAGTCAATTTAAAAGTGACTAAGACGTGGTTATGTCCTGTGGTAAAGTATTTCAGACACAACATTAGTTATCACACAACTGCTGGAGTGGCTATTGTTCGCCCAGCTTATTACTGATGTGCTTGTACTACAGTAAAATATGCTCATGTCAATAAAATAGCATTCAACAGTTACACTAGCAATACAGAACATCTGGCAGTTGTTAATTACAATGAAATTAGACAGATTAAAAAACACATGCTCTTATCCTAAAAAGTTTGATATAAGTAAATTTTAAGTAGTGAGACTAGACTGACATTGTAAAAGCTCAGACAGTCTACTACTACAGTCTATTACTACTACTATTAATACTACCATTACTACAACCACCACTGCTACTGACATCATGAGAGTTGAGACAAGGCAGCTGATCAAGTGATTGTCGTTGTTGCTGAACACTGTGCTTGACTGCAGTGAACTTGTCAGTCAGCTCGGAGACTGCCGCTGTCAACTCAATGCTGTTGTTGTTGTTGTTGTTGTTAGTGTTGTCTTCAGTGCAGACCTGATTCAGTTCACGTGCAGTAGACATCAAGTCATTGATGACAGGCTGATAGTCGCCAATCACCATGTGCACCAGCTACGCACAGGTGACAACGTTGCAACACAGAAATTCTATGCAGAAACTCAGTAGTTCTGACTACTTTGAAATACCAGCCACCAACAGGGTAGCGGTAGAATGATTTCAAAAGTTCGGTGTTCTGTGAGCACCTAGACGGGTGAATGTCAGAATCATCTTGCTCTATAACCAACTGCCAAGGGCAACTCAGCCTTCCATTCCTATGGGGCAGGCAAGTCGAGTACCAACTTGCCTGGCTGGGGTTAAGGTGGATGCTTCTGTGTTGGGTGGCAAGTAACAGTGTGTGATCCCACATGTTCCATACTCTACAACTGGTTCAGATGAAAAGCTAATACACATGCTATAGCCCTTTAAAATAGTTACAAGATAATATGAAATAGCACAGCAGTAGCAAAAAAAATTTACAGAATTTTTCTGACCGTGACAGACTGGCGCTCAAGTCGGCATTTCTCTCGATCACTAGATGCATCACCATCAATGCATACCCTGGAATTCTCCGCATCAATATCATTGAGCCACGACTCTATGTCTACCATCTTTGTCTCTAGCTTTGTAATCAAGGAAGCTGCATCACTTAATAATGCAAGTCTACACACAAAATTCCACCTCGGTTTTAATGACAGAAGTAAAAATATCTTGACATCTCTGCAATAATGATAACAGGTGTTAAGCTTTTAAATAGCACAGTTTTGAGTGAAATTATGGAGAAAATGAGGCCCTAGTTTGAGGAAGCAAAGTATCTTATTAAAGTATCTCTAAAACTAGAAAACTATGTTGGACCAATAATGATATATTATGCGGCTATCCGTGTGGAGCTGTGCAAACCCCAATTCCAACCCTGAACTAAACCTATCCTTAACTTATCCTTAACCTTAACTTATCCTAACTTAACCTGTAACGTTATGAACTAAAAACTGGCAAACCGATTACTTCTGCCTTGCAAAATGCTGACATCAATTTTGGATTCTTTACAAGCCCTTACAGAACAGACAGACAGACACTATAAGACAGTGGCACTATAATGTGAAAAAAATAAAACAGTATTCAGCATAAGTATGCCAGGCTGGCTGATAAGATTCTGCATCAAGGTGGTTTTAAGTCCACTAAATCTCGATGTGAACAATTAGGTGATATAATATACCGATTGTCGGCATGCTGACAGGTGACATCCAACTGTCGACAAACTGACATCAGCTGGCGACAGATATCGACTGTCACAGCACTGTCAGCAGTGCCATGCTCCCCTGACATGTGACCTGCCTGTCGAATAGTCACATGTTGTCCTGCCGCTAGAGGTCCAGTTAGCATTTCACAATAGTTCTCAATTGCTTGATGGTGACGAGACAAACCATTGCAGTAGGCCTGCAAACACACATACTCTGCATGTACTAGTACTGCTATGGGGACAGACGTCTTTCTGCCATAAAACCATGTGCATGATACAGCGTGCCATCTCATCTGCAGCAACTAAATCTGAACAATCAGATAACTTCAAATGCCAGCTGAACATTATTGTTCTGCTAGTCACTGACCACACTGTACCTTTGTTTGCACCATAAAAATACTGACATTAGTTACTTACTAAATTACTGAGACATACACACACTGAGAGTGACAAACACTGAATACAGATTCACGTAAAAGTGATTCTGCAACAATGCATCTGCTACCTGCTGCAAGCTAAGCTGTGACTGGATGGCTTCAGAATCAGCATCGGAGTCGACCAGCTTTAACTTCTCACTGTTGGTAACCTGTGCTGGCATGTCCTGCATCACTGCGTCTTTCACATCCACTGCAGCCTTCAACACAGTAAAAAACAAATTTCATCAGTCATGATTGCATTATAACCTTAAACGAATAAGTAAGTGAATTGATTTATAAAGCACCAAAGACAGAATTGAATCTGATGTTGGTCACTGAGCAGTAAGAACTACTCCTACTGCAGCCCTTGAGATAATAATTGGCATTACACCATTACCGGTTTATGTCAAGCAGGAAGCCATGTCTGCTTGTAACAGATTAAGGCTAGTGACCCAGTGGGTATCTACCAACTGTGGCAATACACTTATTCATTTGCATCTTTCCCAACTCATACTTATTTCTAGGATGAAATGCGATAAAATATTAACAAATTTCATCTTTGGTAACAATTATGCTGTAGAAACTCCACCCAGGGAGGATGGGGAAAACAGCAAAGTCAGACTTGAAGACAATGTTGTTTGTTTCACTGACAGCTCACGGTACCTTACTCATACTGGGGCCAGCTATTATAATCAATCTAAAGAGGAAAATATTTCCATACCTTTAGGTACCCTATGCTCAGTATGTCAGGCGGAGTCATTACTGTGCACAATAATAATCAAATTACAACTAAGAAACAAATAAACCTGAGCAGATATGTAGTTTACAAATGACTTTGACACTTGACACCAATCACGCTCAACGTCTGTTAACAGCTGATGAAGTGGTCCGGTGTCTACACTGAACTCAACATTGTTTAGTGTCTGAGCTAATTTCCACAGATCTTCAAGTTCCTCTCTCTTCAACCTCCATTGGTTCGATAGATTGTCTATGAATGTCTGCCGTTCAGAAGAACTGTCGACTAGCTCTGACTTACTAGTTAACATTGAAACCACATCCGACATCCAGTGCTTTATCCTGTCAACATCCTGCTGCAGACGTAACAGCCTCTGCAGCACAGCTTCCAGTTGCTGAGTATGCTCAGCTGCTGCTGTAACAACAGCAGTGCACTGCGATGACAAACCAGCATAGTTTTTAGGTTCCATCCTGAGTTGCCGGCACTTTTTAATAACTTGGTCAATATGTTCCTGCCATCGGACAGCATCATCTTTTTGACATTTCTCAGTTTCTACTTGCTGGGAGAGATCTTCTTCATTTAGTCGAACAGGACAAGATGACTGTCTCTGTGCATCTGCAGTTTTTAACCAACAAACAATGTTCTTTATCTCAGCTTCAGTTTCAGCAAAAAGTATAACCTCGGCCGCTAGCTCAGAACGTTTAGTTTCAATTGCACTGACAATACTTTCCAGTTGGTGTGCAGTGTCTTCAATCTTATGGCGTATCTCACATGCCTTTGGCGTATCACTGCACTCAAGTATATCAAGCACCTCAACCAGATACTTGCCACAAGCAAGCAACTCTGCAACATTCTGCTTCTGGTTGTCAAGACCTGCAGAGAACTTCCCCAGTGCCTCCAAACGTTCTGTCGGGTGGGCAAGCGGTGCATCGCCATCTAGTGTCAGTGTAGACAGAAAACTGCTGCACTGAGCATTAGCTTCTGACAGAGACACAGAAAGTAGTGAACAGAGCTCCTTGTAGCGCTGACTTCTCAACGCCGTCTCTGTCAAACCATCCGCCATTCTGATGTAGTCGGACCCACTGAGCAACCGTGTACACTTCTCATATTCATCAGCTGCAATAAAAACAAAATATAATAACAAATAAACACACACGTTCACATGATAACACAGTTAAACAATAACAACGTTTGTAACTTGTTTATATCACTTGCTATCTGAAAGAACTTCAGAACAGCGTTCCGATCCATGCGTCAGACGAAAACTGGTGGTCAAATCCATCTGAAATACTCAACGAAAGTTTTACGCCTTCATCAAATAACTTAAAACAACTTTAAAATGTTATGTACGCAAAACACCAGCTTACCAGATGTTTCATCACTGGCTGAACGAAATAATAAAAAAGCTTCTAATACAGGTAAACCTCAGAAGTAAACATCCCACCTTCAGAAAAGTAAACAAACCGCTCGCAAATGCTTGAAGAAAGAAGTTAAGCTCCGCCTGACAACATGTCGCTTCAGGCAGGAGCAAACTTTTACCGGTAGTCAGTTATTCAGTTGTGGCTTGGTAGCAAACTGGCAACTTATATGCAAGTTATGCTTCGTTTAAACGATGAAAGTAATTTGATGAGCCAGCTTGTTAAGCTCTTGAGTGCCGGAAGAGCCGGCGTTGATCATGAGCACAGAAGAAGCCTAGCTGCCGCCAGGGTGGGGCCGGTGCCGGTGGGCGCCGAGCGTCCGACTTCCGGCCGCAAAAAAAAAGATTTTTCACAGCGACTGCAGTCCCATACGCGACGTGGTGACGCTGGCACGCTGTTATATGCACTACAATGAACGCTAGGATACAATAAGCACATTATATGGGTGATGGCAGCAACTTTGCATGCAGAATTAAGCTATGGCTAAACGGCTGCAGATAGACACAATAGGCCTATAGTAACTCGTCATCACCGTATCCAACAGTACCATTGCAGATCCCTTACGACGTACGGTTTTGCCACAATGCCGCACGGTTGGCATAACAGAATGCGTAATGACTTCTCAAGGTCATCTAAAGTCAATGGTTTTCGTGCCATTTGAAAGAACTTATGCGAATTCCTGTGACAGTATCTCTTACCGTTTCTGAGACATGACGACTTATCGGTTAAAAACGTACAATTTTCCTATCCCACGTTTGTTCAACTCCAAATTTGAAAATGTTTCCCTTGCTCTGGAACGCTAAAATATAAATGCGAAAAGCACTGACACGTGGAGGCTAATTAACTGTGTGTAGGTCTGATTTTTTTGGGATAAGAGTAAGACCGATCATTTAAGCACAATAGGCCTACGTGCGTTACAGACAGACGACAGACGACGAAAAAACAGACGACGACAGACAACACATCGTACTTAAAAACTTGACCGTAACGGTCGACCAAAGCCATAAATTAACAAAAAAAAATCACTAACTGAATAACGCATTTCTGCTTTGCAGTTGATCGTCCAATGCAATGCATATTCTTTTGAGTATAATCAGACACTCAGACTTATAATACTCCTAGCTGACCAGTGGTCATGAGACTTGCGAGTGCTCAGAGTCTCAGAGTGTCACTGTACTATGCAACTGCATAATGCAAAAAATGTCCTGTGGCCTACGTGTATACCGTAGTGGCACGTTAGTGCCGATGAAATAAAGATGAATGTCGCTGGCTCCTCGCGGAAGAGTCGCGACTCCCTTTGACCAATATTGATGGAGTACCTTACAAAGTCCACAGCAGTGGACAGAACTGTCAGAACAGCATAAAAATACGCGAACGTGCTGTTGCTGTGCTTTCGCGGCGTCGTCCGGCGTCTGTGGAATGTAGACAAAATTAGAACGTTATTTATGGTATGACTTTCACCAGATTTGGAACATCGCTTCCCCATAATTATCATGCCGACAACAAGCAATTTAAGAAAAGCTCACGTGACGCACGAGAGCATCGGTGCTTTCACCTCGGGAATAAGTGTAAAGCGTGCAATAAAATAATAGTGCGTTTTGAAAGTGTACCAACATCTGAGGTCTCCTTGCGGAAAACTCCTTTGACCCAGAAGGTCAAAACTAAACAGTTAAAATCTACGTTCTGTGCTAAAAATTTCAACGTAACGTGTTTACAGGTCTAGATGTCTCAATCTGCGTCTCTACATCCGCTGTTTGCTTGTCCGCAAACATGTGATCGCTATAGTCGCACGCCACATCGCCTACTGATTATGTTAAAATATGTGTCGCAGCCTAAAATGGCGAAAAAATCAATAAAATTCCGCTTTTAAACTTTAATGTCATTCGAGGTTATCGATATTGATACCCTCCCCCAGAAAGCTCGTTAGCAGTGCTTGTAACGATAAGCAGCATATCTCTAATATCTGCAACCGTTTCTGCGATAAATTAGTGCATTGTAGCAAAAATAGTGCTCTGTGAAAGGGTATTCAAATTTGACGCCTCATACATGCGGAATGAATGATCCTAGAAGCTAGGGGCCAAAATTTAGACCGCTGAAATCTTTTACGCATTTCTACGCAGGTTGCTCGATCTATCTACAACCATTTCGGCGCAATTCACTTTTGAAATGTGCGCCCAAGCCGAACATTGGACGAAAATCACTAAAACCCCTATTTTGGGGGTTCAAGGTCGTTCAAGGTCCTTAATGTGGATAAACCCGGAAAGCTCGTTAGCAGTACTTGAGTAACGAAATTTTAGCGGGTGTTCCTCTTTGACACTCTCGTTCGAGAAGAAACCCATTACCCATCGGCATCAAAGTTTGTCACTGTAACCTAGAGTTCTTGTGGCAGCACACAGTGGATATTTCGTAATTCTTGCTTGCACCCTTTTGATAAAATCGCAAAGTGTGACGGACAGATAGACGGACACACGGACGGAAAGACGCCTCTACCCTCTACGATAGCTAAGACGCGCTTAGTACTCCGTACAGTCGCGCGTTAAAACCCATTCTAATTCTAACCATTACGCGCGGTTAGTTCACAAGGAATTACACATGCCTTTATAGACATCCATTAATACCGTTAACACACCTGTCTATCGAGGTCTGCATTTTAAAATAGTTGGATCGATTTTTCGCGCGACGCACTATGTGCTATGGCAATTCTCTCCGTCCGTTTGTCTGTCACAACCCGGTACCAAATCAAGGCCAGGTGAGATAGACTTCGGGTTTTCAACGTAGTGTCTCTAGTTTCTTGTAAGCAAATCCTATGCAGCTGGGTCAATGGATTTGGTATCAAATAGGAATACTCCCGTGCAAAATCGTTATTTTACTGCTGTTCTAACACGAAAACTGTTGCAGCTAGGCACAGACTTGCTGGGTATCATAACAAGCACTGCTGACCAGCTATCCGGTGGTACCGACATCGATGACCTTCAACTATCAGAAACCCCAGAATAAAGGGTTTTAGTGAATCTTTCGCGACTTTATGCTGCGACGCACATTCAAAGAGTGAATTTCAGTCGAAATTATTGGATATAGACCGAGACAACCTGCGTCGCGCGTCTCATAAGCATTGGCGCAGATTTAGTGTTTGGAAGTGCATTATAAAATTGCAAGTTTTATTTTAGTGATAACGTACGATGACAATAACGTCGTTAAGATACAACGTGAAATTAAACCTTTTAGTTTTCAACCGCTTTGGTATGTACGTCGTCATTGCATGTTTCACATTTAATTCCTAATGATTTGAGTTATACAAACTAGGCCTACTATAAACTACTGTCATATTTTGCAGAAATACATATGACGGACTTCCTGTTTATCTGAACGTCATTTTGTCATGTGTACGTAGGCCTATAACTGGAGTGTAATGATTGGATAGAAAATCAGTTCATCAACGCAAAGCACGCACTGGCTGTTGGCATTAGGCACTTCTCATTATTTACGACTGTTCTGTTACATTCCAAGCACAAAAGCCGACATAATCCGTGCGCACAGCACGTCAACACCTCGTTATCGTTACACAGCCGGCCCTCCTTCCCTTCCGTCATCTCCGTGCCGCCTCGTATAGGTATATGATATTATTAGACTGATTACAGCGCTAGCTAGGTTATCGCTTCTAACGTTGGTCTACTTATCGATTATGCTGCCAAGCAGACGGACAAGGCGGCCAAGGCTGCTGCGCGCCGCCATGCCGCTGTGTACGTGATCTCTCGGCTGGTTTCAGTGGCGTAGCTGACGTGCGATAATGTCGAAACAGCAACGTTACCAATCGACAGTCAATATCGCTTGTAGCAGACTATAGTCGTCCGCGTTTAAACGAAAGGAAACATCTAGAGACGTTTATAAAATAACACAAAATAGTTTTAAGTTTTGTTTAAAAATTTCTGTGATGCACGTTTGCTCACATCGCAACAGCCATAGCTTGAATTTATTAGTTAGATGGTTTAATTGGCAATGGGTGGCCGCTCACTAGAAACTTTTTTATTGATTGAAAGTACCGCAGCAAGACTTATGGTGGACGAGGAGACCACAATGCAGGTCTTGAGGTTATGCGAGTCGAAAAAAATCACCAAAATACGGGAATACGTGTTTATCCGTTACGATTATTTTGTCTTTTGTAGACGTTAAGTAGGAAGTTTATTTCATTATCGAACGAAGTCTTCCATCAAATATGTATATACTGACAATGCACGTTCAATATCAAGAACGTCCAACGTTGTCCGCCGCTGAAATTAAGTCATCAGTTCTGCTATGCACTGAGCGGGTATGCAGTGCGCTGAGTGCAGCGCCTGTAGATGTAAGCTATGATTATGACCCATCAATTATTGTCCACCATAATACGCCATGCATCAGCTGCGTTCGCCGCCTGCAGTCGCACCATAATCCAACGCTGTTTTGCTGTTGCACATTGCTGTTGAAGGTCTGCCTTTCACCTGATCGTCGACATCTGAACAGGTAAAAAGGTTCTTTGCTACGCGGTCCGCTATCTGGCAGTATTTTTGTCGTTATTGTTCTGCCACTGTGTGGTGCGCGCAATGGATGACCGCATACGGCGCATAGTGCGCTGCCGTATCATTAGCTTACGCCAGTCGTCGGCCACTTTCGAAATTGTAAAGCACTTTAATATGGGCACGAGCCTGACGCATGTAGGCTTAATGGGCTTATAGAGTAGGCCTACTATAAATCAAATACCGTATCTTTACGTTTACCTTAATTCTATAGAATACTCATGTCCCGGGCTCGGTCCGCAATCCGCACTGCACTCGACGCCTGCGGCACCTAGACTGTTTGTGCTGCCTCTGAAAAATTGAAACTACTATCCTCAGTACTGTACGGATGCCGTCGTTTGCCATTCAGTGTGAAATGCAGTAGTTGACTGAGTTTGGCGTGGTAGGGGTTCTATGTTCATGGAATTGGAGATTGGAAGGGGGACTTGCGTAGTGTGTCCATGGTAGATAGATGCCCCCTAAACTATTACCATATATGGCTTGGTCTCGACTTTCAAAGCGTCTGAAGGACAAAAAAATAAAGTCTTGTTCTGGTTCTTGATTTTGACAAAAAAGTCTTACCCTTGCTCTTACTTCGGAGTTCTGACAAGAAAGCTTTGAGAATTTTAAGACTTCTTGCTATCAAATATTTTAACATTTTGCGACAGCAGATAACTAGTTATGGAGTCAGATAATATTATTATTCCATCGACTGGCATCGGGTAGCATGCATGAATGACATACTTTGTCACATAGATGTAAAAAACGTTTTATGCTTTTTAATTCTTGTCACGTTTTTTACGTTTTCTTAACGTTCTGTTTTAATTTTTCCCGTTTTTTAATTTTTTTCCAAAAACGTGCATTAAAAACCCTATCAAGAACTTCAAGAAGCTCTTTTGGAACCAAAGTGATGGTAGGTTACTTACTTAGTCTAAATATACCAAACAAACAGTTTTTAAAAATTTAGTTTATGTGGTTAGTCTAGTGCTCTGGAGTTATGATTACACGGTTAAATTGAAATTAAATAAAGTTCTTTTTATCTAGACTATAGTTTTTTGTATCTTACACTTAGAACATTAAGCGTTTTTAGACTTTTTTTGTCACGTTTTTACGTTTTTTAACGTTTTTAAAATATTTTTGGTCACAATCTATTAGGCCTATATTCCTCGACAAAAATTCTTAATCAGTGAGCGATATTAATACCGTACATTGCAACATTTGATGATGCACAAAAAGTCACGGTGTAAAAAGCATCGTTTACATCGCTGCAAACTAAACAGTTCTCGCACCACCAAATCAGCTACTGCGGCGGCAGTGGCTGCTGATCGAAGCCGAGCTAAGTCAAGCGCAGCGCGGCTGCGTGCGCTGTTCGCCTACTTCGTCTGCTTGCAGAGACCTCTCTCTCTATCTCTGTCTCTCTGTCTGTCGGTCGGTCATTCTGTTTGTCTCTGGATGTGTTTGTTTGGTTGGTTGGTCGCTGCGCTCGCTATCTAGCCGGCCCCATATCAGTCGTAACCACGATTCACATAATCGTTCTGCTATACGAGAACAGTAAGCTCCGTAAGCTTACTACTTGAGTTGACGTACGACCACGTAGGCCTACGGCGTATAAACGTACCTGGGGCGTGACTCGTGCGGAACTCTACGAATGCGCAGCTCTATAATAGCCGTGTCGCTGCCTATCAGCAGTCGGCGCCGGTCGGCGGACAGATAATATGAACGCAGACGCGCGCATATGTAAAAGCCGTTTAGTGCATTCATTAACCAGTGGGAATTGTTGCCCAACGATCAGTCATCGAATAGTCGAAGTACCGTTAGTGGAGTTTGGGTTTCAGTCATTACCAGAACTGAGCAGCAATAGCAAGGTGCGATCGTGCTCATTATGATGTCGCTTCGTTGACGATCTGCGAGCTAATCCGCTCAGAAGTAGCAGCTGCTACGCACAGTTACTTCACCGTCGTTTACTGACGGGCGGTTGCACAACAGACGAAGGGGTAAGCATCTTTTACATCACACGTTAAAGCGTTTTTTGGTTTTCTACTTGTAGCCAGTACGAGTAAGGCCCAGTATGCTAGGTTATTATAATATTTTTTTGAAATTGTATAATGCAGTACAAAAATTAAGAAAAAAAATGAAAATAGAAAATAGGTCGGCTTAGTGATGACGTGCTGTGCGGCCGTCCGCCAACTAAAGCAGGGCAACTCTAACCAGTAACCCTAACCAACCATAAACTTCACCTTTGACTTTTCAAACTGATAACTGAAACATTATTTATGCCTGCGTAGTAGGAGAACGTTTACGCCAATTTTATTTTTGTTCACTTTTTCCTGTTTTCGAGTTAGAAGCTCATATGAGACACAGACGGACAGACGGACGGGCAAGATCAGTAACGTGGCCTGTTGAGACGGCCACGCAATGAAAACGAACCAAATGAATAACCTTTCCGTGCAGTTAGAGCAGACTGCAGCAGTGCAAGCGTTAATGTTTACAACATAAAAGTGAATATCACGAATAACAACCGCTTCATGCTTCACCATAGCAAATTCCAGCAGTGACTTGACAGGTGCATAATACCCCGTTTACACGATCGAGCAAACATCGAGCAGACGTCGAGCAATTAGCACGCGTATTTTGAATACATTTGCTCGACGTTTGCTCGATGTTTGCTCGATCGTGTAAACGGGGTATTATGCAAACGTCGAGCAAATGTATTCAAAATACGCGTGCTAATTGCTCGACGTCTGCTCGATGTTTGCTAACATTTATCCAGCTAGCTCGACGAGCTATGGTAATTAGCATGCTAATTAGGAGGGCGGGCGGGTTGTAATTGGAAAGCCTAGGCCTATATAACACGTGATCAGCTGTGAGCTGAGCACAGGCCTACATTTGAGTCAGGGGGCGGGGTTCCATCAGGCCTGCTTGATGTTTGCTCGATCGTGTAAACGGGGTATAAGTCACAAGGGGTCCGACGATGTAGGCCTATATATAGTCAGTGGTTATCATATTAAACCGCTTGCCAGTGCAGACCGATGCAATAAATGTCATCTCCTGTTACCATAGCTCCGATCTACATCTATTTATTAAGCTTATGTTCCCGTACGTTCGGTTTCTACTTTATTTCTATTAATTATAAATTTGTGTAGAGCTGGACTAAAGCTATAAACTTAGTAATTTATTATTGATCTGGTAGCGGTGCACGGATGACAGAGTGCTGATGCAAAGTTTATGGTGTTCCATTAGGCTACGAGGAAGACCACTGGAGCATTAAAACGTCAATTGATTAACAGGAGAAGATAAGAAAAGTTCTTGGCCTACTTTTCTTCCGTCCGTTCGTCTCACGTTTACTGTCACTATCCGCAAATACACTGTATAGGAATCTTGCTTAAAATGATATTTTTCAAAATTTGCTATTGTATAATTGCATTCATAAAGACAACCAGAATAAAACACTGCAGGCATAGTACCGCGGCAAGTTACTAGCAACGTTTTTTTTATTACAACTTACTCTAGCGATAAGTAATTAGCTGTTGTCAGTGTTTGAATTGCCAGGGGGTTGGGGGGTTGAACCCCCAACTGTTTTCTCAACCCCTTAACACACTGTCAAATTATGTTCTGAGAGGCTCAGCTATACTATATACATACAGTTTACATCACAATTTTGGTCGGGCTCCGGCCGTCGAAAAGTTCAACTCTTAGCTAATTTTTCACAATTCAAACACTGGCTGTTGTCATGAAAGTTAGTGCCCGAATTCCTAAAACGATCACATGCCATTAAAGGCAAGCGGCTGGTAATGAGGAGACTTACATAACCTCTGTATTTCTGTGCTTGCCCTGTTAATTACGACGAATTCTCGGATTCAAAAAGCCACGTTAAGTCGGTGGATGTATATAAATTTCACCGGTTCATTGCACATCAGTCGTGGTTGATCGAGCTATTATTTACCGTTGTATGCTAATTGCCGGTGGCTGAGTGTATCGCGTTACGGTACAGCGAACGCAACTCGCGGCGCCTTCTCCAAATGACATTATCCCATCTGTCAAAAGCCTACTCGCACCAATTACGCTATTATTAGCGCCATTACTATGCTGCACCCGTCGTCCGAGGCAGTCGCGTCTAATGCTAATTCAGAAACGAAGCATTCGTCAAAATGCCAAGGTTGCACAGCTAAGTAGGCCTGATTCCGTTGGCGGAAATGGAATGCGTATAGTCTCTAACATTGCAGAAGTATTGCAACACTAAATTCTACTTTTCGCCAATTAAGCTGCAGTTAGTCCCCTGTAAGTTTCCAAGAACTATCAAAGGTCATAAGGTCAACGTTGTCGTTTTTATTTATTTATTTCAATTTATCAACCAGCACATATTGCATTCATGTATAACATTTGAAAAACAATATGAAATTACCCTGGTCGAATGGCCAGCACAGGGTTACAAAACCTCTTACGTGCAGCCAAAAAAATAGAAATATATATAAAATACAGTGAAACGTGACAGTATTATAAAACATACAGAAACTACGGTGCTTAAAGACTTAAACCCAGAGCCAACCTATAACTTGCCCAGTAATGCATACGATAAATCAAGAGATCGCAACATGTAGCCGGCAAATTCGCAGCAGACACCATACAGAATGCAGACGTTCTATCTCAGCGAACAATGTAAGATTTCTAAAGTGCCAGTGGCCAGTTTCTCAGATGAGCAGATGTCAGCTTTTCATTATCAACAGATCCCAAAGTAATCCACGTCTCATGCTATCCATCGTGGTTCCACTAAACTCTTGTCCACGTCTTGGATAATATGGTCGAGAAATATTGTTTTGTTGGTATATGCGGCCATCCTAATAGGCAGCATTATACGGTTATTGGCACTTATTGCCGTCCGCCTGTCTGTCTGTGACACGCGTTATGGTCTCACAACTCGAAAAGTTTAGAGTAATATCATTGATATCATCTCCGTTGTCTTACTGATCAATACACACGGCCGTGAGTCAAAAAAAACATGGCACTAAACTCTTGTGACTGAATCAAACCGATATTCGAGACTTAGCTGCTGAAAACAGTTGCTGATTGATGATATTTTAATGACAAAAATGCTGTTCACACTAAGCGGAAAAAAATTTTGGAGAATGGTATTTGGTGCAACAAAGAAGAACGCGTTGGAGCATGTTTTTGTCGCGCGTGAATGACGTTCGCCAATGGTGACAGACGCTGCGCTGAAATTGGACTACACTTTGCAGTGTGTTATTCGATGATCCACAACTCTATTTTTCTCATTAATTGCATTCCATGTGCAATCATGGTAGTTTATACTTTACCAAGAGCCCAAGTTTATGGTGGTTCAAGTTCGATGCATTCAATGTACGCAATTTTACAACATTAACATTTTGACAAGGTAGTGTACCGACACCTTTCAGGCGTGCTAAGAACTTTAGTTATCATTTAATGATTGCAAATTGTCTGCGAAGTCTTTTCGTGAAATAATTTTGAAAGTCGGCCAATGGCCTACAGTATGCGGCGAAAGAATGGACAGTAGTTTATTGCCACGTTTGTTGACTCGTTGTGTAGTATACAGACAGTGCTCAAGTCTTAGGTGTGTGTGGTTATTTCAGTAGAGGCGACTACAGAGACACGTACACAGATCGTGCGTGGTGAACATTTCTGATGCACGGGACGACGTTCTTACCTGTTACTTCCTTACGTTACGTAATGGATGACACGTTCGCTCGACGAAAGGTTTGCAGTTTTTGCACCGCTAGCAGATGAGATAACACCTGCAGTATATGCCGCTGCAACCATCTTGTCGCCATGGCTGCCACTGTATGGCCTAACAGCTAATGCAACGGATAACTAGTCGTTCGTTAATGTGGGTTAGTCTACAGTTTTGTGCCTCCGGCCGCCACTGTTAGGTGGTTAGTTGGTGCTGGCCAATGAGAAAGTAATTATAACGCTGTATTCGCAGCAAGTGCAGAACACAAATTAGATTTGGGTGGCGTTCCGGATTCTTTTTTGGATTTTAGATCATTATCCAAAGTATTTTACAATTAGGATATAGCAGCTCTATCAATTTTTTCTGTATTCGTTAGGTGGCAACGGCCTTGGGTGAGGGTTTAATATTTCTGATCGCTTCTCTGTAAATAGTTTAGAAATAGATAATAATGCAGTGCAAACACGTTTCGCTGCTGTGCGGGCATCGGGTTACAGTCACGAGTCCAGGTTCAACTTTAATGCAGGTCTGTGACCGTCGAGGCAGACGATAAAGTGTGTACCGTTTTTTGTGTAGGGCCGTGCATTGTTAAACGTAAAACGAAAAAAATTCTACAAACGTTTTTTATACATTTACTTCACGTGTAGAATACACGTTGACCTTTACGCCAAATGCATTTGCACAAATTTTTTGCGGTAACACGTGAAATGAACACGCATAAAATTGTACGCATGTTTTAGGCTAAAATATTTAACATAACATTGTGTACAAAGCGACAGAAATGAACTGAATTGCTATTTCGTTCGCTTTGTACAATTCGTGCAACGCAACTGCGCTGGCGTTTCATTCCAGTTTAGTTCAGTTCAGTTACATGTACTCTGTACGCCCATTAAGGATGTCCGACATCGTGGAATCAAGTAGAAATTTCTGACGCGAAACAGCAAAGATTTGTCAACAGACGTACAGACGGACGGATGTATAGGCAGAAGGCAGTTTGGTGGAACGCCTAAAGGGAGCAGCAGCAGCAGCAGCCCTGCGTCAGTGACGGACGGTTGAAGCAGTCAGGTGCAAGTAATTCGGTCAATTTATCGTATAGCAGCACGTCAGACGTGACAGCCAGCCCGCCAGCGACAGCGTGTAGTCTGCTGAGAGTTGGACGCACGCAGGTAGAAGCTACTCGCTTACTGCAGCGTTCGTTGTACGTCGCTGGCGTGCTAGTAGCCACTAGCTACAAGTGCGGCGTTGACAATCGATCCCAGCGGATGCGCATAATGCAAGCTCATTATTTAGCTGACTGAATGCTGTGACGTCAGCACATCCGGGCGTCAGATAAAAAACACACGCACATATCACACGCCGGGCCAGGGCGGGTGAGTGGGGATAAAAATTCCCGGTGGGGAGGGATGCAAATCCGCTGCAGCGCAGAAAAGCGTCGACTGATTCTAGCGAGATGTCGGCATCGTCGTACAATACGGCTTCTGCTTTGACTGAACGAGAACTGATTAATTTCAGTGCAAGTCAGGCTTATATAGGGTGACGCGTAAAAATGAAACATGCATGTTCTATGTAGATTGAGCAATCGGACAATTACGGTAACGACTAGCCTCGACCATTGCAAGGAAGGGCAGTCACTAGAACATAGTGCATTTAATTATTCAATGTGACCTTTTTTCACAGCAAAGATAGTGACCAATCGTTGTTGAAACTGTCCAATTTTTCGATCAACATAAGGCGTATATGTTTCACCTTTCTGTGCGGCACCTTCTGTTTAGGAGCAGGAAGTCGGCTGACTGCAAGCTGCAGTAGTATACACGTGTAACGCGCTAATTAGATTGCGAGTAAAATATAGCAGCTTGTTATGTAGAGTGACAAGCGAAAGCTTTATTACAACACTCATGGACAGAGCGTCGTTTCTGTGCCTGGAGCTAATTAAATCTAACTCTGCTGTGACCCGGCAGCAATGTAGGCCTGCACAGTACAGTACAGACTATTTGTGTCGGCGCTGGGTGGTTGCTTGTCGGCAGTTTTTGTGTTTGTTCCGGCTTCATTAGGTGCATTAGCTGTCACGACAGCGCGCCGGCGCTAGCGGCTTTTTTACCGGTCTAAGCCTGCGTTTCATCCAACTCAACGCACGCAACTTATAAGGCCCTTGCGTACTCTTTCGACGCAAGCGACGCAACAGCTAAACGCAAGGATAGAAGCGGTGTTACGTTACGTTAGTTGAGTTGGATAGATAGAAGTCGGGCTTTACGACTGGCGGGCGGTGCGCCGTCTTGATGTCAGCGGGCGCCGACGGCGAGCATTTTTTATACTCGGCGTCATCAAAACACGCAGCATTCAGCCTACGAGATACTTCTAACGATATTCCAGTGAGTAGGCCCATAACCTGGTTTTGTTATGCCTATTTCTGCAGAAATTGGCCAGCAAAATTGACTCCAGTAAGTTGTAAATTAGCCAGCACGCGAAGTCTACAAGTTCGTCAGTAGGCTAATTATAGGCTAGCATCCAGATTGCATTTGTAAACATATTGTTTGAAACATTTCACTGCAGAATGCGCACCGTTTAAAGATATGAAGTCGTTAGGCCTACCTCTGAAACAAGACATTTGTGTAGCAGACGTCATATACGTATTTTATTGTGGCTTATGTAAAACTAACACAAAATATTTTACAGTAGTGGAAATACTTTTGCTAATATCTTCTTCTTTCTGTTTTGCACGTCAACAGAGCTGCGACGGCGGTTCGGTGGCAGTTGACTCGCAGTCAGCAGTACGGTCGGCGCGGTCACGTCCGTTCTCCAAACACGCCATACTCGATCTGTTTCGCGTTGGACGCAGTAAAACGACGTCTTCTTCTTCTTCTTCTTCTGTGCACGAAGACAGCAAGACGCGGCAAGCAACGACAACACATCAGTCACAGACTTCGGCTGACAGTACCGCCGGCAAGAAACTACAAGTAGATACACTGCAATAACAATATTAATGCATTTGAGTACACTTCAGTTCAGTAAAATCTTGTTTACCATTTCGCCGAGGTTAGGAGGCTGAGTTGACCTGAGCATACAGTACAGTAGCATGCGACTTGTTCGAGATTGCTCTTTCTCTTATTCCCGGGCAGGGGGGGGGTCACCGCCGTAATCTTTTCGAGAAAACTTCGTATGCGTCGTGTATCGGTTATAAGGATGTCTTTCTTCGATCCGGCGATCCCAGAGTGTGCTAGACACTAAAAGGCAAAGTTGTCGGCCGTTTCTTTAGCGCCGTTGTAGTAGAGACAGGTTGCCGAGTCCCGGTGCTGATGCGATGTAGAAACGCCATCAGCAACGGAGAATGGACAGTGCGCAGCTGAGCCACAGTTACACACTGGTCTTTTGTCCACTTTGACGTTTTTCTAGAACTCTTTTCACAATGTTTGTTACATCTGCGTTGTACAATGTAGTCGTGTCTATTACCTAGCTACAATACTGCTGTATTGTATGTTTTACGAGACACTTCGTTGACTGGTGCGTGCAGACGGAGCGGCGGCCTCGTCCTCGCTCCAACTCCGAAGCTGTCGTCGTTCCTCCGTCGCGAGCACGACACTTGGCCGGCGACCACACAGTGAGACCGGCGCCACGTGACTCTACTACCCCTATGAGCCAGCTGTTGACCAGTGCAGACACGCCCGCTGCTGCTGCTGCTGCTCGCGTGGGTCCGGATGAATTTATTGAACTGTTCTGTCGTACCACCGCGTACAACACCACCGACACTCTGGACGTAGGCACAGGCCGACGTCGACGTAGGGTCAGTTTTGCTTAGTTACTTCACATTATACTGCGGGGAAAACCTTGTTTAGAACGTTGCACAAATCACGTCACGTCGTCGCCGTAATTTTATCAAGCTTTGCTTTGTATTCCGCACAGGGCTGTGTACGCCGTAATCCGCGAAGATCTATTGTCATCCGTCCTTCCTTCTGTAACGTTGATGTGACGTCGTAGCCATGCAGGTTGCGCTGCTTAAAAAGTAATTACACGAGCTAAAGATCTTTCTCACAAAGTTTCTTTATCGGCGAAACATCCTCGCATTGCGGGTGGATTGAATGTGTTATCATTGGCGTAATTTGGTTACTGTTTGTACGGGGAAACACGATTGTAAACATAGCTAAACGCATCGCGCGGTTAGTTCGCTACGACAGTATGGTGCTTTTGTTACGTAGTGTTAATGAGACACATCAAAAAATCATTCTCTAATAAATGAAAGCTATTAGACTTAAACTATTTTGTGTTATTTTAGCTGTTGTTTTTAGTCACTATGTGGGTGGTATAATGACATGCAATGTCGATCGCTGTAACAAATCGAACGCTCCGGCCACTAATTCTAGCGAGCGATACAGCGTCGTACTGCATGGCAATCTGCTGCTGATTGAGGTCTTATACCGTCTGTCACACGTTGACATCGACACTGGCATTGATACGGAATGTGACACTAACAGACATAGTGACAGACACACTGGTATTGACAGTGACAGAAACGCACTGTCGGTAGTATATCTGACATCCATATATTGACTGCAGTATGCCATCGTCGGCAATTGTCGTTTTCTTAATTTTTACTGGACAAACTAAAATGGCCAACTCTAATCAACTCGCCCGAAGTGTAAGCACATGACGCGCAGCCTTTTTAGTAACAGTAGGCTTGTATGGACGGACGGACAAACTGTAAATACGTAATTATGTCGCAAACTCGCAACAGCGGGTATCGTGGTGCGGTTGGTGCCGACTAATACAAAACACCAAATTAATTTGGCCAAAAGCGGAATCGCTTGTTTGCATTTGCCAGCTGGCAGCACAGGACTTACGGTTTAGCTGCAATTTGCAATTGTATGTTTTGGTTATAAGTTTGACACCAAATCTTTGCTTCGTCGGAGGTCAGGGAGTGACCCCCTTTAACACAGCGTATTATTGGACTCCAGTAATATATACCTGCCAAATGACATTTGAATCTGTTAAACGGTTTAAGTATGGTACACTAGCAGAGGAACGACAGACAGACAACAGACGACAGACCACGCTACAGAAAAATGCGTAGGAATGGGCGGAATCGTTTGCGTAGCAAGAGCAATTTCGCCTAATAAGCTTAATACTAACATTAACCAGAAAATGTGTCGGCTCTATGAGTGATATTCGTGTGTTGTTGTGTTGTCTGTTAAGGCAGTCTGCAACACAACCTTAACCCTAACCGTGACTTTTGATCTTTTGCACTGAAAATTAACACACTGGGTACTCCTGCCCTAGGAAACGCTTTTTCTGCGTGTTTTTGTTTTCGAGTTAGGAACCCGTACGGGACAGGCAGACGGACATACTGGCAAGACTCGTAAAACGGCCTTTTAGGACGGCCGCGCGTATGATAGAAGCTGATACGTTGGATGTTGACTGTGTTGCTGTCAGCATTCCGATATTCCTCCGTCATCAGTGAGCAGCAGCACATCAGACGCTGCACCTGGTGGTGGTTCACCGCGGCTCACGTCGCTGATGTCGTCTCAGTGTTCAGTCTGTCAGTCTTGTTCAACGTCGTCACCGGCGGTGTCGCCGGTACGTCAGCGTCACACCCTGCTGTCTGTCTCGTGCTCACAGTCTTGTTCAATGTCGCCCGGTGCCGGCGGTCGCTGCTCGCCGTGCCGGTCAGCCGTGGTTGCTCTGCCGCCGTCCATACCGGAGCACCGCGAGATCGCATCCACAGTCGACGCCGCTCAGCAACCGACGCCGGCAGCAGCTTCCAAGGTTCTGTCATGGTCGTCGAGTTTATGTGATGATTTATTAATAGGTCTAGCATTACTGTAACTTATTATTGCTGATTTTTTGACATCTTTGTAGTTAAGTTCGGTGTGCGAATCAGCCAGGGGGCGAAAGGGCAAAGAGGCAGAAAAGCCAGACACCTTAAAAATTGCGTTTGAGACAGAACTTTATTATTTGTGTTTATTTTGGTGTTGTTGTTGCTTTTTAATAAAATATTTAGTTAGAAAATCAAGCGACCATAAAGTGTTTTTATAAATGGGGCGCTGCAGGTAGCTGGAGGATGGAGACGTTCGAGCATCGCGTTGCCTCCATGTCGCACCTGCTGCGAGCCGGCGCCCGCCAATGTCAGCGATAGGACGTCGGCCGGTGTCACTGGCTTTCAAACTGGTAGGCTTTTATGCTTTCACGTTAATTACTGATGCTGTTTTATTCTGGTTCATTACGATTACTTCTGTTGCACTTAGGCCCAAATTCCACTTGTTTCGATTTATTATTGAATTGTTATGCAACAATCTACAACAAATTTAAAGTTTATTTCAAATCCACAACAAATTGTAGGGCGCAAGTACGTCTCACATTGAAGGCCTACAACAAATCCGCAGTTTTTCCTGACACGTATTTTACAGTAAGTAAAAGTAATAAAACGTCAATTTATACGCTGCCGGTGCGTAACGTTAAAGTTAACCTCTAATGCGCTAGCTTGTTGTACGACTTGTAGTCCAGCAAGTCCATGTCGAATCGAAGTAGTGGAATTTGGGCCTTATACCCCGTTTACGCGATCAAGCAAACATCGAGCAAACATCGAGCTGGCTCGTCCAACTAACTAGAGCTAGCTCGTCGAGCCAACTCGTCGAGCCAGCTTCATCGTGTAAACCGGGTATTATTGTTTTTCGTATTTGTTGCACTTATTGTTTTTCTGCTGTCGTTTTTTGCAGTGCTATAAATTAATTAGTTTAGTCACGGTGTTATCGCCGTATTTCAACAAAGATAGTTCGGTGCGCTAGCATTGATTAGCGTTGCAATTTTGACAGTTCGCCGTTATAATGTCTTGTGTTACTGTCATTGTACGTCATTTTCGTATAGCAAATAAATTTTTGAATAAGCAGTATAAGTTAATCAAATTGCAGCCTTCTTTTATTGACCACTATGACCAGTTCGTTGACGTATCAGCAACGACGAACAGTAATGAACAAACAAATAAACCGTTCTTTTTATTTCAACGTTTGTCCGTTGCCGTCCAGCGATTTGATGCGGTCAGCCTGGCAGACAATCCAAGTCCGTATTGTTGCCATTCCAGACATGGTTTTTACGCGCGAAAACAGCTTCTGCTTTCAGCGCGTCTTAGCCATCGCAATTCTGTCTGTCCGTCTGTCTGTCCGACACACGGGTGGATCAGTCAAAAACTGTGCAAGATAGGATCACCAAATCTTCACCGTCGGCTGCTTGAAAGACTCTAGTTTCAGGAACCGTAAAGCTTTTCCATAAATTCGAAAAGGGTCACCCCGAACGAGGGCGCTAAATGAGAGGGGGTGGGAAAATTGGCGATTTTTAGCCAACAAGTCGCTGTATCTCAATAATTGTGCGAGATAGGGCCTAGGTTACTATTAATCACTAATAGGAAGTCGTACACTGGCTCTCGATTGGCGCCGAATTCAGTGATCTTGAATGACCTTGAACGCCGAAATAGGGGGTTTTATGGATTTTCTGGCGATTTCAGGCTGTGAGACAAGTCTATATCATTCACAAGGTGGCGCCACAGAACAATAGAGAATTTGGTATTTGTATATTAACTTAGCGTGAACACCCAAATTTTTATCTAAACTACTAAACCGGAACTGTTGTAGGCTTTCGCGCGTCTCGTGAGCATTAGCTCAAATTTCTTTTTTTGGTAGGAGCGGAGAGCGCCAGCAGACGGAGATCAGTACCGACAGTTACGATATCAGATCCTAGCGATAGACTGGAGTCATCGCTTAGCGCGGGCGTCAACCTTACCAAGGCAAGACGGCTCAATCAACTTCGCATTGCCGAGATGCTCAGCAACTTTCCCAAAGTTTGTAATATGTTTAATGCTCCACAGTTTTAAGTCTCTGATATACTGACTGAAGCATTAGCATTATCATTATTATTGCTGCTACTGCTTTTGTTGTTGTTAAATATCCTAACTTTTTTTTTGCACACTGCTGTAACATTTTGGAGCTATTAGTTGTAAGAAACATGTTAAGCGTTTTCGTTTTTCTTTTGGATTTTAACAACATGTTCTATAGCTTGTTTTTTAACGTTTTTATAGCATGTATAACTTTTAACGGCCACGTTCTATTGCTGTTGCAGCGGAGAGCGAGTTCATCCTCTTCAGGTGTGTAAACATTCTGAGAATCAGTTCTGATAATTGCAATGTACAATACAGCGTATTATGACTAAAAATTATTATGACTAAGAATTATGACTAAAATCAGAATCGCTTTCTGCTATATACTTTTACCTAAGTGTAATCATTACAGGCTCTTATTATGCCCCTATAAAATCACACCACACTGGGCTGTTACGCAGAACAGAACATGACAGCAGACAGGAGAAAAAATGCACACACAAATAGTAATTAACGGTGGTGTGTAAGATAAAATTAATTTTCATTGTTAAGCCTAAAATTACGTGTTATTAGTTTACGTTGCCACTGTTCGTGTGATCGAGTTTTCTATCATTTACTGTGATGCATTCTTAATTGGAGAGTTGCAAGTGCTGTTTTGGCCTTACTGACCATGAGAACACACGCTGTTTTAATGTCTTTACTTGTGTTTTTGAATACCGATACTTATGTTCTTGAGCAAACTGATGGTGATGATGCATTGCTGATAAAGTGGGCGGTGTTTGTGGTGTGATTGGCAGCTGACGTCAGTCCGGACAAACACGTCATCATGTGGTGTGACAGTTCGAATGGCACCCACCTGTTCTCGGTATAACTGATGTTCCCCAGTGGTGGATTTAGCGGACAGTCCCGCCACTTTGGCGTGCAATATTAAAAAAACTTTTGCCTGAAATTTGTCAAAAATGTTGTTTCGGTTCGCATTGTTAGCCATAAGCAAATATAGTGTTTGAACACTATTGAAAATGTACACTCGGCAGCCCAGAGCCTCTTTTCACATTTCTAAATAATACGCCCATGCTGCTTCTGCAAGAAAAAATGTAGCCCAGTGTCGTACTACAGCGCGATGGTTGTATTTCTAGTACTGGTACTTACAACAGTAGATTATATTTAGGCACACGGAGAGGCCTATAAGCCCCGCCCACTGTTTTGGCCTGTAGCCTGGTCAGTGGGCGGGGCTTATGGGCCTCTCCGTGTGCCTAATTATAATCTAGGGCTATGATAG
>Ga0209367_1000565_pt1 | contig 38294 bp, 21 predicted proteins | sample WorMetLIZISLAND2_FD_187412 | JGI IMG/M metagenome (GOLD analysis project Ga0209367, IMG submission 187412) | Marine gutless worms symbiont microbial communities from Max Planck institute for Marine Microbiology, Germany - Olavius geniculatus... ...
TTGTAAGAATTCCATTATACGCGTGCATATGTAATTAACATAATGGTAGTTCTAACAATCTTCCCTGTTATCCTCCAGACAGACATCAATGTGATAATGCTGTCCATTGGAAAACAGGGGGGGGGGGCAAACTAAAGGTAAATCGTTAACGTTATGCAGACGCCGGCCAAATTTCGGATGTAAATGTAACTTTGCTGCACAATTTTCAGCAGTTGCATTTTTCAACAAGAACATTTTCAGACAGGCTAAAATGTGGAAAAGAGAAGGGGGATGCACCCCGCCGAGAGGTTATACTGGTCGCCCAACCTGAATGCTGAATGACATCCGAACAGTAGCAACCAAGCCTAGGCCTATCTATGCGTGGGTTGCGTCGACAATTATTTACAGTCAGCATGTACAGTATGTGTGTAGGCTACTGTATAAAAGTCAACATGTCGGAATGCGCGCTATGTCAATGACACAACATCATCATACATGCATTGTATGCCTCCTATTGCCTACTGCATGTACAATAATAGACTAGACAGCAGGCTCCGCGAGGTATGCAAATTATTATGCCGCATATCGTTTACACGATTGTGCTTATTCGTGTATGTAGACCCGGGCCAGATATAAAAGCATGCGCTATAAACACCAGCATCTTCTGTTACAAAGTTATAGCATAACTTCAGTGTGTTTATTGCAACAGACTTCATACAAAGTGGCTGCAAATGTATCATTCGTGCAATGACAGTTAACGACAAGTTGACAACTTACACGACAGATCAACTGTAATAATAGACGAAAGGCAGATAACAATTAACAATGAAATTAAAACGTTATAAAAAAAACAAACAGCAGCGTATGCTTTATATACAAATATAAAATTAAACAGCACAAAGAAAACTGTAGCTAATAGGAGTCGATGTAATGCGAAGTAGGCCTAGGCTCTAATCTACAGCAGCTGCGAAGCGATCGATCTATATTCTGTCGTGCAGACATTTAAGCGTAGTTGCACTTAATTCTAAGGCCCATAATGCACATTCACCGTAAGTTGAAAAACAAGAAAACACCGCCGGACGTTCACAAATGGTCTTAGGTTGAATTTAAGAAACGACTATCCGACTATCCTGTATATATCACCTGACAACAGTATGAATAGGACAAGTATAGATAGATTGATGCAAGCCTGCTATCCAGTATCCAGTGTCCAGTATCCACTCAGCATATTGCGTCCGACGCCTCTATACCCAGCGGGCTATCACCATAGCCAGCCTCCATCTAGCTTTCACGCAATTTCCTGCTTCGTTTCGACGGGTATATGGACGGGCAATTTTTTACGCCCGCAGTCCCGTAAGGATTGGGCATTAAGCGGCGCCCTTTGTCTCCGTCTGTTGCATAGCTTACGCAGGATCGTCATTTTTCATTCTCGGAAGCGTATGGGACTTTGTCGCCAGACAGAGTGCACGGAAAAATGCTAGAAATCTTTTTGGACGAAAACGAATTACCGCCAACAGTGTCTATATATAATGGCCGACCCTATCCCTTCGAGTTACAACGATAAGCAATTTTGTCAAAATCACAGACGAAATTAGTACGGACAAGCAAGCAGAAATACTTAATGCTTTCTCCCCGTGAGACTTTTTATTTTGATGATAAGTATAAGTATCCAATAATAAAAGCATCACACAATGAACAGTACTAAATTATGTATATGCAGTGAAAACATTCTATGAAAACAGCCAAAAATATAATTTCTCAAACACTGAAGCATGAGCTGTATTTTTCAAAGCGTTGGGAAGCGCGGTTAAACTCTACAAGAATGGCTGACCCGCTCGATAGTCCAAACACATGTGAAATCGATTATGACAAACTCAGTCGTAGTTAACCTGTGCAATAAATTCAATAATCTTCCGCACAAAATTACGTGTGAAAGAACGTAATATGCCTATCGTATGCACGATCGCTAATTCCGGCATTCTGCTTTGATTCCGCGGCGGGAGAGGTGAAAGTTATAGGAATAGGATCAGCAGCAGCCGCGTGCTGCAGTGCAGCGTGCAATAATGCGCAGCTGCTGAAGCATTAGATCAGCGCAGTTCCCATGCCACTCAAATCATCATGCGCCCATCCATTTTGACGCCAAAGCATCAGCAGAAGTAGGCCGACGCTGGACCTATTTGTAGTGTATCTTCAACGCTCTGCTATGGTCAGCAGACTGCACTCGTTCTTGTACTGCAGACAGTCACAAAATCAATGCAGAAACTGTTCTGCAAATTTCATCCAAAAGCCACTTTCTAAATCATAGACTATCCAGGAACGGCAAATATCCCGTCACATGCTTTACGTGCCGCATTGCCCAAATCTCGTCATCGTCTGGGTGTCAATAATCCCCATCCATCCGAACCCCCTTACCATCGACGTCTTCTAGTCCCTATCTACCCCATTGCTGCCGTTAAAACTTTTTTCGCGGCCATGCCACCAGATCTGATCAAAAGTACAAATTTAGTCGAAATCGTGACATAAACTTAAGAATCGACCCGCTAAATATCTATCAGTTAGACATTGCACTTCGCATCCAACCTTCAAACGTCGTCCAAAAAGCTACCTACTCAGTTTAATAGCCCATCACTACCCATCTAGCGACTGACGGCGCCTCAGATTCAGCTCGCTTAGGCTACTTTGCGCGCCTTATAAATTTCTCTTATTAGTCCGCCCGAAAACGATAGTTTTCGGAAGGACTTAATGTTTTACGCGTGATGTTTTTTTTCTCCCTCTCGAGATCTCCGAGATGCGTGGGCCGACCGGCGTGAAATTTTGCACGATGGTCAGTACTAGGCACTATTTTATAATGCCGTCCAAAATTTTGGGGGACACACCCCAAAAAAAATTCAGGGGCCAAAAACATGCAAAATTTAGCCCGATTTCAGACGACTTCGACGTTCGGCGGTGAATATCTCCGAAACGGATGAAGATATTCAAAATCGGATAGTCATTCCGTCTATGGCGATTCCTCCTGCGTTAGGCGAAACAAGTACGGTGAAGTTTGGTCCAGTGACCTTGGAGATTTAGATGTGAAATCGTACCCCCCTAAAGCGCATTTTCGGAAAACCATATTTCGGCCGCTAGGGGGTGCTGCGCTCCCAAATTTTTACACGCGCTAGAGAATGACCAAGTCTTACTAGCGCAACCCCCACCTGGGATGGGGGCACCCCTTACAACTTTTTTCAAAGGGGGGTCAAAAATTGGCTTAAAATGGAATAAATGAGCCATTATAACTTTGGAGTTAGGGGGTGTAGCCCGACGAAACTTTGGCACTTGACGTGTCTCTAGGCGGGGGTGTTAACGCAAGTACAACTTTTGGGGGCACCACCCCCCTTAAAATGTGAGATGGCAAAAAAACGTGCAAAAATCGGTGCGACTTACGACAACTTTCGAGTTTTAGCTCAAATATCTCTGGAACCAATGAAGATAGTGACAATATGTAAACGGCGTTGACGAAAACGATCCTTTCGACGTTGAACAAAAAAATTTTTATGAAATTCCGTCCACCACGAACCAAGTTATAAGCGCTCATGTTGACCTACCCTAAGTCGACAATGCGCGTTCGGCGTATACCAATGCATTTGAGTTCGGGCCACGTGACTTTGATGCCGGGGAAATTTCCCCCCCCCGTAATTTCCCCCTATCAGACTTAGGGCGCCGGGCGGACTCACGTTGGGCTTTGCCCCAAATTTATAGTTATTGTTATTATATTATCTGCATAAAGTATTAAAAATCATCATGTAAAAAATTCGAACAACCTGAGCAATGCCGGCCTTACGAACTTTCAGGACAGTCTTAGTCAAGGGCAGCGTTGGCAATATAATTCGGGGACTGGTATACCTGCAGGGGGGCAGGTGTGTTTCGTCGAATTTGGACCTGGTATAAGTTGGTAACAGAGTAGTACAGTGGAACTAATAATACAGTAGAATGAAGCCAGAGTAAAGCCCGAACAAAGTCTAATCAAACATAAGTGACCTAAAGGTAGTGGTCAAAAATCACTTTAGTCTATGAAATAGTACAAATACGACATTTTTTGTCGTTTTTCTTAATTCAGCCCATCGGCAATTTGATACATACCTATTGGCGGGCGCAGAAATCTGAACGTAGTCGAACGAATGTTGCGTCGCCAGATCTGGACCAAGCATTCGATCAGTGAGCGCCTTCGACAGACTGACTAACGTACTATACAGCGCTTGCGCCACTACGAGGCCTATACGCGATCCGCCAACGATTAGACATCTGTCTGCTGCGGGACGCAACAAACGACGGTGGCCCCGGCGACTGCACGACGCGCTGGGGATCTGTTTCGTTCGCACACTGTGACGTCTCGACTATAAGAATGCTATTTATCTATTCGATCATTTACTTATTTATACTGTTATATTGTTACAAGTTCGCAGCTGAAATTAATTGCATTTATAGGTCCCTAAGTACTGCAAACGGAATTGGCAGTTTTCAGCACGGACAATGAATGACCGCTTAGTGGCAGTGTTGGCAAGGCACTAGGCCTATATGATAATGTCCTAGTTAAACTCATGGAATTATGATTTAAAACAAAAGAACTAGCATCGTCCACAGCTACCACGCCAGGAGGTATATTCATTCCAAACATGGCCAGCACGAACCAAAAAATGTGCTAAAATAATATTAACTGTAGAACATGGACACAGCAAACGACGTAACCGAGAAGGGAATGTTTGTATTTTTCTGCGAAATTTTATAACAAGTGACCAGATTTGTCCATATAGCAGCCTAACATCTGCAAAAATTCAGACGAAGCGTTAAAAGTCGCCGTCGTATATATGTAGAAAGTACACCTGGACGTCACGAATGTTTTATCATAACTTCATCAAATATGCGCATGTGGATTTGACGTGCATTATGTAGATGGAGTTCACGGACGCAAGTCTCTGCCTCTATGCCCATTGCCCCCCTCTCAAATATACATTTTATTTTATTACAACGCACAGGCTAGTTAATATTAACAAGCGAAGTTTCTACTATTACGGCCATTGTTTTACTTCGGTCCTCACACCGCACCTGACCTCAGTGAGCAATTAAGAGAAAAATTTCGGTGAGACTTCATCAAGAATAATTGTCAATATTAATTACGCTACCTCAAATTATACGTGTATGCAAATCTACAGCCATGGTTTCCATCCGACGCAGCGTAAGCCTACGCAATGAGAGAAAATTGCATGAGGGTGATCCATAACAAGTAATTTGAGCAAAGCTCACGTGACGCGCGATAGCAGCGGTCCTGCCACCTGGGCAATCGTGTACAGCATGCAATAAAATAATAATGCATTTTGAAAAATTACCTAAATTTGAGGCCTCAGTACTGAAGAATCGTTGAATTTAAGAGATCGAAATTTAAATTGTTAAAAATAGACGTTCTATGCCAAAAATTTCATAGGCCTACGCAGGTTGTCCAGATTTATCTCCGGCCATTTCGGCGCAATTCACTCTTGAAATGTGCACCACAGCCAAAAATTGCAAAAAACACTAAAATCTTTTATTGTTTAAGGTTCAAGGTCATTAAAGGTCATCGATGTTGACACCATTCAAAAAGCTCGTCACTAGTGATGGTTATGCTAGTCTGTGCATATGCAACTGTTTTTACGCTAGTCGAGCTAATAGCGGTAAATAACCACTTTTTAGGTGGTACCCCTCTTTAATGCTTAGGCCTACCTGCGCATGTCTCTTTAAACCTAGAAGGACGAAACTTGAATTGCTAAAATCTGAGTTTAATGCCAAAAATTTCATTCCCAGGTTGTCTTGGTCTATTTCCAGCCATTTCGTCGCAATTCACTCTTAAAATGTGCGCTTCAGCCAAAAATTGCGAAAAATTCATTAAAAACCCTTTTTTGGGAGTTCAAGGTCGTTCAAGGTCATCGATGTTAATAAATGTAAAAAGCCCGCCGCCAGTGCTTGTTATGATAAGCAGCATGTATATACCTATCTGCAATCGTTTTCAAGCTACACGAACCAATAGCAGTAAAATAAGCACTTTTAGGGGGTACCGCTCTTTGACGTCCGCGTGCGCAGTCCTCCTTGAACTTAGAGAATCGGGAATTAAACTGCTAAAATCTACGTTTAGGGGGCCTAACGCTGAAAATTTCATACGCAGGTTGTCTGGGTCTATCTCTAGACATTTCAGCGCAATTCACTCTTAAAAGGTGTGTTGCAGCCCAAAATCACGAAAAATTCACGAAAATTCCTAATTTTGGAGGCTCAAGGTCGTTCAATGTTATCGATGCTGATAAAATTGAAAAACCGGTGACCAGTGCTTGTTATGATAAACAACGTATATGTACCTATCTACAACCGTTTTTACACTAGAAGAGCCAATAGCGCCCTCGTTCGAGGGGAATCCCCTTACCCAGGGGCATGAAATTTCGTCACGATAAACCAGAGTCTTTGGGGCAACGCACAGTAAAGATTTCATGATCCTATCTTGCACCATTTTGATGCAATATAGCAGTGTGACGGACGGACATTAGCACAGATGGACAGACGCTCAGGCCATGGCTAAGACGCGCGAAGCATTCTGCTATCGCGCGTAAAAGTAAGCCCCTAACATTCACAACATTGTCAGCAATTTCTAAGCTTTTCAATAGCCAATCATCGGGAAACTTGAAAACATCCTAAATGCATCTTGAAATACGGAAGTTAATAGAATAGGTCTACTGTAGCTTTGTAACTCACTTTTAAAGTTAACAATAGTCTATATCACTAGGTAGTTTAGCGAGAAACTGAATGGTAAAATGCGAAAAAGTCTGACCTAGACCTGGTGAAATAAATTGTTTACTTACTTACATGTAGGCCTACTTGTTATGCTAAGTCTGGTGAAAAAAGAACAACTAATGGTTAACCACATTACGTTACGTTATGCCCTTTCCTGCCGTTAAAACTTTTTTTCTGCGATTTTGTCACCAGATCTGATAAGGGCCTAAACCTACAAATTTAGTCGAAATCGTGGCACAGACTGAAGGGCTGATCAGTTAAAATATCTGCGTAAACTATGCAAAAGTTATGTAAAAATTTGACCAATCCGAGCAAATCTCGTAGCCGTAACAGATTTGAAAACGGATACTGTCTAAGACTTAGTAGGCCTATACATGCCTACTGTCTGCGAGTCATGCCTGAGCAATGTTTATTGAATCCAGGGAGATTATATCTGGAGGATTATGTCCAAGGAGAATTTTGTTAAATCTAACTTTTTATAAAAATTTATTAAAATTTTAAATCAAATCCGTCTGCAACTTATTCTGTAGGCTAATCTCGCTATCAAACTTTTTGCCCCGTCTCGCATTCGCAATGGTAAAAAAATCCGCAAGTTTTTGTCCTGTGATCTTGATCTTTGACTTATGACCTTGAAATTCAATAGCATTCTAGAAGTTGTTGATGTATATGTTGGTGCAAAATTTTACCAAGCCAAGTTATTTCGGTTTATGAGTTATCATGTTCACAGGGAAAATAAAACTCAGCTGAAAACAAAACTGCCTTTGCTACCGTGGTCAGTTGTAACAAACACAGTAGAATACAGACTCTTTAGCATAGGCACCTAGGCCTACAGCTATATACAGTTTATCTATAACAGCAAATGATATGGAAGCACTTGGACAGCACAATCTTTTACCGAGATACCTGTCTCACTTCAGTGCTAAACTGCGAAAGGCTGATCAAAGATGATGCTGCTATCTAGTGAATGATAGTAAAGTAGCCTAGTGCTAAGCCGCATGTTAGGATATGCGCTGAATCTGCGATTAACGCACGAATGAAATAACCAGTCGCGCCAATAACGCTCAATTAAATGCTGAAAAAGTAATAAGTAAGTAAGTATGTAAGTAAAACGTGAATTTATATAGCACATAACGTTAAAAGTAACTTATAATGCGCAAGCGAAATGTTGATCGGTGGAATTGATCAGCAGCCTATAGACTAAGCAATTGTGACAAAAATTAGGCTATAGGCCCTTGCAGTTAAATGATTCCTCTTTTTTGGCCAGCAGAGTACATGTAGGCCTATATTTCGTTCCTGAGTTGCGCCTGGATGCGCTTCTCAAGTGTTTTTGCGTGATCTTTGATTGTCGTAGGCCTTCGACCGTTAGATAATTCTGATAGGCCTATAAGCCCTACGTTTCGCAATTTTTACACAGGGCCTATATAAACGGTGTTTTATAAAAAGGGACCCCTTTTGTTTTTTTCATAATTCACTCAAATGATGATCAATTTACGCAAAATTTTTACCAGTTGTAGCTAAAAAAATACTAATTCAAAATATTGCAACAACATATGGCAGTTGATTAAATATTTTTTGCTAGTCGTGACGTAATACTGACATCATAATGTGTCACGGGTACAAGCTTGATAGTTTCAACTGGTGCTATCTATCGCTACTCTGCTCCGATGGTGAAAAATCTGGTTTCCTCATGACAAATTCTTGAAGTTTTACAGTTGCAGCCGCAAAAACGTGCAAAGCGATAGCATTTACGTGGGGATAGTTAGACTTTCACATGTTCGAGCAAGACAGTGCACTAGCACACCGAGCTTGCAAAATGGTTGCGTTTTTGGATTCGCAAGACGTTTGATTTCATGTCCCTATGTTGCTTAGTGCTGACACGATAAACATTTTTCACTAGCGAACCAGATTAAGCTCAACATCGAAGCTGGGTAGCAACTGACTACACCAGTTGGCAGAGTTCATGCATGGGTTTGATAACGTACATGATTATGATCGTCGTTGAGGTCGATATGTAGACCTTTCCTGCTACTGTTAAAAATTATATATAAAAACTGCAAGCAATTTATTTAATGTTGTATAAGAGTTGATGTAAAACGACAAAAAATCAAAACGTATAAGCCCGAACTAATGTATTAGCTTAGACATGTAATCTGTTCTCAGTAGCCAGATATAAATGTCTAAGCTAATGCATAATGCTCGTGCTTATACATTTTGATTTTTGCTGTTTTACATCAACGCTTATACAACATTAAATGAATTGCTTGGGGTTTTTTTTATATATAATATTTGCGGTTTTATTACAGTTTGAAAAATCACTGAACAGTTACTTTGTACACAACAACAACAATTACTACTACTGCTACTGCCTCCACCATCTTGGATTTTGTTATTTGTTTAATATAATGGCAAGCCTGTAGGGCCTATGTTGGACCGCAAATTTAGTCATACCAAATTTCATGCAGATGGGTGAAAAAGCAGTTATAAGTGATAAACTACATTTGAAATGGTGACCTCCGCCACCTTGAATTTACTAGGGTCTACTTTTCTCGATTCTGGTCACATGATTTATTTTCAGTAGCAACTAACCACGTCCTGCAAAAATCTATGCTGCAACGAAAAATCGCAAAGCTCGTCAGCAGTGCTTGTTACGGTAAGCAGCAAGTCTGTGCCTATCTGCAACCATTTTCGCGCCAAATTAGTGGATATTAGCAAAAATCGCGCAGTTTCAAGGGGTACCCGAATTTGATTCCCACGGAAAACTCCTTGAAATTAAAAGGCCGAAATGCAAAGTGCTAAAATCCAGGTTTAATGCTGCAATTTTATACACAGGTTGCCTTGGTATCTCTCCAGCCATTTCAGCGCAATTCACCCTTGAATGTGCGCCGCAGCGTAAAAAAAATCGCAAAAAAATCACATCACAAACCCTCAATTTTGGAGGTTCAATGTCGTTCAAAATCATCGATGTTGGTACACCCTAAAAGCTCGTCAGCAGCAGAAATCGGTTTGTCCTGCAACCGTTTTAGGCCAAAAAGTCGATAGCGGTAAAATAAGGGCCTCTTATGGGGTACCCTTCTGTGACGCACTCGTTCGAGGGAAATCTCCTTATTCACTGGCACTAAATTTTGTCACTTTTTGATTTTTGCCGTTTTACATCAACGCTTATACAACATTAAAATATGATAATCTTTATTCACACAAAAACAGTGTAGAGCGAGACAGAGACAGACAAAAAGTAAGACAATCAATAAACCGAAGTTATACAAACATAAAAAGCATGCCACACACAAGCTTTAAATGTCCGTGAGAATGTTTGTACACAGAATAAACTGAACATAATTTGTTAAACTCATAAAAACCAAACACACTTGGGGTAAAATAGGAAAAGGAGTTATCAGATTTTTATTTCAAACTCGATCTTACTTTTTGGGCCCCGAATCACTGTGCAAAATATTATCAAAATCGAATCGAAATTGCGGCCGTAGGAGTGTTTACAGACTGACTGACAGAATGACATAAGTGATTTTTATAAATAATCTGTCCCATGCTATGCTATAGCAATGGGACAGATAATAATTCTATTAGTCGCAATGAGTTTTTGAAACGTGAGTTCCAGGACAAGTTTCCGGCTTACTGCAAAACTGTTGCTAATGGTTGCTGTCTACTCTGTAGTGATCAAGTTGAATCATCCATTGCTAAACTCAAGACCGGTAAAGCTCCTGGTTTAGATGGTGTCATGGTGGAACATGTTTTTTACTCCCATAGGTCTATATCTCTGCATTTATTAGTTTTGTTTAATGCTATCATTATGCATAAAGTTTTTTTTTTAAATTTGCATTAGGGCCTATGGGGACTTCAAAGCGGTATAACTCGGTCCCCGTAAAAGATAATTGCGCGCTGTGTCTACCTACCCCCTATTTTTGGGTCGGGCAATCTTACGGTGTTATTTAAATTTACCCCCTATTAACCTTTGTTGCCATAGCAATCATTCAAAAGTTGCAAAATTTTGCATTACAGTCAATGGAGATTTCACAGCGATATAACTCAGTCCCCGTAAAAGATAATTGCGCGCTGTTTGCACCTACCCCCGTATTTTTGGGCCCGCGCAATCCGACGGTGCATTTGAATTTTTCCCTTTACGACCCTTGTTGCCATGGCAACGAAATTTTGGGACAAAAATTGACTATAACTCGACCCCGTGAAAAATAATTGCGCGCTGTTTGCACCTACCCCCTATTTTCAGGCGGATGCTATCCGATGGTGTCATTTAAATTTCTCCTCTGCCGACCCCTGTTGCCATGGCAACGAATTTTTCGGACAAAATTGATTATAACTTGTCACCCGTGAAAGATAATTGCGCGCTGTTTGCACCTACCCCCTATTATCGGGCCCAGGCTATCCGATGGTGTCATTTAAATTTCTCCCCTAACGACCCCTGTTGCCATGGCAACAAATTTTGGAAGAAAATTGACTACAACTCGGCCCCCGCGAAAGATAGTTGCACCCTGTTTGCACCTACCCCCTTATACGCAGCTGCTAGGCTATATAGCGTGGCAATGGGACACGTACCTTGTTACACAGAACGTATTTCTAGTGTTGAAACATAGTTGCAAAATTATCAGCAAAAGCATTGGCAGTGTCTGCGTGATTATTTAGTCCGTTAACAGTAACACATTGAGTTCTACACTTTTCAAACTCGACACTGTTCCAACTTTTCCAGAAATTCCAACCATTTTTCTGAATAAGGCAATCCTTGGACCCCCACTTTAACTCCTGGATCCGCCTATATACATTATGTACAACTATACGAAATATCACTTTTTAAAATTTTAATATCACTTAAATATCACTTAAACGAAATATCACTTTTTTATTCAATGCGGTACGTATGATTGCTTAATTAACATAACGCGTAAAAACATTTTGTTTACATTTCTGGCACTTTGGCTGACATTTCATACAGCTGTCCATTTTTCAACTGCCTGCAGACATGTGCTTGAAGTGAAATTGGCCCACTATTCGAACAGAGGCAAGGAGACGCTTTATCCATTCATTGACAGCAGTAGGCCTATCGATAATGTTCTGCTCCAGACTAATCCAGGCTGTACCGGTCGCTACGATCTTGACTTCCCAAACATTCCTAAACTTTATCTGGTAGACATATATATTGCTGCATGACAGCCATCAGACACTGCGTACGGAAAAACCGGTGTTGTGATCATGAATTCGTAATCGCGTCGACGGTTATTTACCTATATCACGACTACCGCGAGAGCATATGTCTCTGTGGCGGTACGAGCACATGGGTGCTCGTAGGTCCACGTAGGCCTATATACCGTTAATTCGTATCGTTATTATAACGTTCTCGACCATAACCGGGAACTCTTAGGTGAGATTACAAAACACGATTAGTCTGACGACTTAAAACTCGAAGTTGTATCATACTTCGTTCCAAAGAAGTTTCTGAGTTCTTAGCGAATTTTTTTTTCACTTTTCTGTTTGTTTATTTATAAAGTCAAATGATTGTTTTACTTAATGTGTTGCATATTTGCAACTGTCATTGAGTGCATTTTAATAAATATCTCATTTTATTTCGTTGTATTATCCAACGTAAGGCATGTGGTTTTAATTTCAGTAAACAAAGTGACGTCACCGCCACGAAACTGAAAGCACAGCAATAAATATGTAACGTCATGTATCTATGTATGCATTAATGCCTTGCACTTGTGGCCTTGTGGTCACTGCGTTATGTGTCACTGACATCACACGACGTCAACAACAATAATAATAACATTGAACTTTGTGGACCGTTGACTTATTTTTCGACTAGCCTGGGTTTTCTTTTTCTGTGATAGTAACTGTTGCGTAGTTGTTGTCGCAGACTTGGTCAGAGACTAATAAAATATGTTACGACTACGAGTTAGCCAGTTGTTATCACAGTTGTCGCCGAAGTAAGTATTGTGGTGGTATGTGTGTATTATCTCCGGCAGTTGCGTAACAATATCGGTAGTAGGCGACCCAAACTTCTGCATAGCATGCTTGTATCACTATCTTTTGTTTCTCCCCTCAACATTTTGGCATAATACTCTGGGGCTCATACACTATCGCACCTAACAGTGTTAGACTATTGCAGTAACTTCTTAGGGTTAGGGTTACTAGGGTTGACTCTAACACTAACCCTAAACCTAACACTTCTTCTTTTCAGGCCAGAGCGGTCATGATGTACAGAATAGTCCACGGTCAGATTGCTATACCAGCACCAGTCTACCTCACTCCAAGCATGCAGAGCACGAGGACGTGGTAGCAGGTTTTGCATTCCAGCCGTCTTTTCCAATAATGCACATATCCTCTTGCGAGTAATGTCGTGCATGGCAGAGGTGCATGAAGTGCTGGGAACAACTGTTGAACTCCAGACAGAACAGATAAAAGCGTGCAAAGTGTGCTGCTGATAAAAACAGGGTCAGTCTAATCTGTCCTCTGCATCACCATGGCACCTGCCAGTCGGGACTTGAAGACCTCGAGGGAAGGAGACATGACGACATCAGAAGGCAGGCTATTCCATATCCGGATGGTAACTGGAAAGAAGCTGTGTCTAAAGGTATCAACACACCCAGCTGGAATGCAAAACCTGCTACCACGTCCTCTTGTGCTCTGCATGCTTGGAGTGAGGTAGACTGGTGCTGGTATAGCAATCTGACCGTGGACTATTCTGTACATCGTGACAGCTCTGGCTTGTTTCCTTCGTTCCTCCAGGGTGCTCCATCCTAACTGCTGCATCATTATGATTGGGCTTCCCCTGGTGCTGCGAGGTGTGGTGGTAGTCTGTAAGTGAGGTCTGCTCCAGTCATTCATGACAGATCATGCTGCCTGACGCTGCACTGCTTCGAGTCGATTGATGTTGTTGGATGCCTGAGGACACCAGACTGTAGAGGCATACTCAAGCTGCGGTCGCACGAAAGAGGTGTAGGCTGTTGCCTTGACTTTCCGAGGACAACTTTTGGTGTTACGATGGATGAAGGCTCTGGTGGAGTTAGCTTTCTTACAGATATTACTGATGTGTTCGTTGTAGTTCAGCTTGGAATCGATAGTTAGTCCTAGGTACTTGGCGGATGATACGATCTTCAGAGGCTGGTCATGGATCGTGTACGCCGCCTTGATAAGGTTCTTCCGCTTTAGCGTCACTCTAAGGACTTCGCACTTGCTGGGATTGAAAGACATCATCCATTTCTTCTCCCAATCCTGCAGTTGATCCAGATCCTGTTGAAGTAACTCCGAGTCTTCAATTGAGTTAATTCGCCGGTAAAGGAGACAATCATCAGCAAACAGTCTCGATGTTGAAGAAACACACTCCGGTAGGTCGTTAATGTAGGCAAGAAACAACAGTGGGCCCAGAACAGTGCCCTGTGGGACACCGCTGATGACCGCAGCTGATGGAGATGTATATCCCTCGCATACTACTCGCTGTGAACGTCCTGACTGATTGCTGTTAGGTGTGATAGTGTATGAGCCCCTAATATTCTCCACTGTTCATGTTAAGTTAATCGTACAGAACAGGTTTTTGCGCTGGCACGTCTTTCCTTGGCTATTTTGATTTTTGAAATTTTTATGCAACTGCCACCAATGAACAGTTTGACACTGAAGTATTATTTCTCCGGACTATGAATGGACAAGGTTCAACATAGTGGCAGAAGTTATCTGTGCCAACCTTTCAGATATATGCGGCTTCTAAATTCCTCGGTTCCTCATGAGCATGGTTGTATGTTATATTACCAATATAAGTATTTGTGTTTACAGCGTTGACTTATTGCTGTTGCAGGTACTGGCAGTTTGTTGCTGGTGCGAAGACGAGCGCGGTAGAAGCTGTTGAAAGGCGAGTGTCGGAGACGAGTTCTTTTGCACTGAATTTGTTTCGTGGACAAATCAGACCAGAAGAGGTCTTCCCGTTTCGTGATGGTAATTGTTTCATTCTTGTATGGATTAGCGTTTTTGTTGATTTATGTCATATATGTTTTATAATGCTGACTCTTACACTAAACTTTATCATCATCATCATCATTATGAGCATGCCCTAGACTGGTGCATAGGCATTTCCATTAGCTGACTTCCATTGTCAAGACTGGATCTTGGGTGTGTCTGCATGCTGGTTCCTAGTTAAGCGGCTGATGGTCGGCTTTCAAGGTTCACAGCGAGGCGTGTCATTTAAATCCTTACATCTAAGTGAGGCGAAACAAATGTTGATCGTGATATTATTTATTTCTCTTGTCTGTGTGACTCTGGGTCAAGCTACCAAATCATTTGGCTGGATTTTCCAGAATTGCCAGTGCCAAGATGCCAGATGTGACAGAGCTGAAAATTGGAGAAATCTGGCAAATTTCCAGTCTTCAGTGTCTATCTTCCTCCCCACATATACATGGTTGTTTAATCACCTGTCGTTTTGTTATTGTTGGTCTGAATAAAATAGCTAATAATGCATATTAATTTTTTTATGTTTTATTGATGTTTGTACTTGTTTTTGTCAGTGTTAACGGAAGACCAGCATCATACCCTGAAGTCGCTAGTTGGGCCAGTTGAAGAATTTCTTGTAGTAATTATTTTATGCTTATTTATTTCACTTTTGCCTTTGCTTTATGGAGGAAATTATTTGGTTATGTTTGTTTGTCTGTCTTTCTGTCTGACTACGAAAGTGCTGAAAAGGTTATTAACAGATTCTGTTGAAGTGTAAATTCTTTTTTTGTTGATCAGGTGGGAAACACAGTAACTGAATATTAAAAAGTTGCTGTACTAAATACAAAAGTCAAGAATTTACTGTGATGTTCAAAATAATGATTGTGTAATATCTGTAATCATATAATCGTGTATTGTACAAAGTATTGCCATTATGCAAGTTATTAATTGTGAAGTCTTACTCAGTTTACAGACAACCTTCAGGCAGCACATGCACAACTTGAGAAGTAGAGATAATGTCAGTTATGTTAGTGACATCGAATGCCGTGAAATTATGCTGTCTTATGTATGATAAATATTAGTTATTATCTGTAAACTGTGTCGATTGCAGCATCACGTACCAAAGTACCAGACTTTGCTGGAGTAGTGTGACATTATATGTTGGTTTGTTTAGGATCATAACAACCCACTCAAGAATGATGAGGAAGGTGAACTGGATGAGGGTACAATGGATGGCTTGAAGCTGATGGGTGCTTTTGGTCTGCAGGTTCCTGAGAAATATGGTCTGAGAGCTTTGTCATTTTATGTGACTTGGTTATCTTAGAAATTTTAATCAGCATTGCCTCCAGTAGTGCCAAAAAGAAGCTTATAGCAACAGCCCAGTGACTTGGGCTTTTTGTAGTGATAGACTAGTAATAACACTGAAAATTTCTAGCACACGGCAACCTGGCAAGGCATTGTAAGAGTGCAGTTTTTCTGGTTTGTACAAATAGTCAGTGAAACAAAAATGTCTTTAGAGCATTTTAAAAGCACTTGAATGAATCCATCACACATTTCTGCTGGAAGGTGTTTCAAGCCTTATATTTACTTGTTTGAGCTATTTGCACTATTTGCTGTGGGTGTCTGTCTGTTAAATCTATTACCAATCGTCTCTGTGATGTATGTACAGGAGGCATTGGTCTAAACAACACGCAGTATGCTCGACTGGTGGAGGTGGTTGGGGCTAATGATCTCGGCCTTGGCATTGTGCTTGGAGCGCATCAGGTCAGCTGCTGGCATCCAGCATTAAGCTGTCTGCTATTCAGACTCGGTTAACAACAACTGAATCGGTTCTTGAGTGCTACTGATAAAAAATCTTGATCCATTGTTGTTTTGCATGCTTGTAGTGTGCTCAAATACCACTTTGATGCAGTCTTTGTTGTTTATTCACAGACAAGCACCAAACACGCAAACTTTTGCAGTCATTTGTTCATGTATGCTAAAATTTGCAAATGTTATTTCACAACTGAGCATTGGGCAGTGCTGTTGATTTGGCATCAGGATGTGCTGTGATACATACAACCAGTTCCAGTAATATATGATAATGCAGAGCATTGGCTGATTAGTAGACATGAAACTGGAACATGGCTGAAAAATCAGTAGACGGTCATGTTAAAAGGTCTATAACTTCGTCGTTTTTTTAACAGAATCACAACTTTATTTGGCAGTTAGATGTAGGATGTTTCAATAAATAATCCTGTAAAATTTCAAATGGTTGCTGAGAAAACAGCAAAAAACGATAGGGGTCTACTTTTTTTGCTGCCCCCTGTAGAAGGATCAAATGGTTATGCATTTAGTGTCTTTAGGGTTTCAGTGGCTGTATTTGATTTGTTGTCCCTTCTTGTTTACTTATTTATGCACAGTTCATTTCACAGTTCACAGTATTCGAGCTGCAGCTTGCACTGTGTTGTTGTTAGTTTTAGAGCTGTCAAATTAATGCGTTAATTTAACAATTAGTGCATTAATAAATTAACACATGTTGAAATAATTAACGCACATAAACCTATCAGGACATCTTGCCAGTCCTGATGTCTGCTTGTGTACGACATGTGGAGATGATGAGTCAGCATGTACACACACACACAGAATGATGGACAGAACGACCAATCTTTTAATCTCCTCCAGTGTTCACTCTGTTCACCTTGGAGGATATAATTTACATTAATTTTTGAAAGCTGTAATTAGTTTGTATTGCGATGCAGTCGATCGGCTTCAAAGGCATCACTCTGTTTGGTACGGAGGATCAGAAACAGAGATATTTGCCACTCGTCTCATCTGGTGAAATGATAGCAGCGTTCTGTCTAACGGAGCCATCCAGTGGATCTGATGCCAGTGTATGTAACATATTCATTTATTTATCAGTGATTAAATGAGACAAAAATCTCATGACCAAGTATGGGACTAAGCAGTGTTATCGTACTTTTTATTGGTTATAAAATGGTTCAGCAGTGAAAACAAATGTATTTTGGATTGCTTGCTTGAAATTGAAAGTTCAAAATAAAACTGTGCTGTGAGATATTATGGTCATTTGTTGCTGTTGGGTTGTTTTGTCATAAATTTTGCATGATATTTCTTTTGTTTCACCTGGAAGATTAGTTAAGTGCATATATCAGTGGAAGCAAACATATTCCAAGTGTATTCTTGCTTGATGCTGAAAATAAATACCCACTATTCAATAATGCTGTCTGTAAATTTTGCTGCTAGATTTTTTTTGTTAATTTATGATCTGGATGATTAGTTATGTCAAGGAGAGTGTGTATTGTATTTATATGCAGAATATTACATATTGTTGATAAGTGGCACAAGTGTGAAGAAATTTGAAGATTTTGTGTTTGGTTTTCAGTAAACTTGGTTTTGTGCATTGGTGCACAGTCGATCAGGTCGAGAGCAGTGCCGAGTGATGATGGAAGTCATTATGTGTTGAATGGTGGAAAGATCTGGATCAGCAATGGCGGCATTGCTGACGTATTCACTGTCTTCGCCCAGGTTTCCAACTCTCTAGTACTGATAGTTTGCCTTTCTCCACTCTCTACTATGCACATTCTCGGAGTTGAATTTTCTTACACTGAAAGAGCTTTTTTTAAAGTGTTCACTCTTGAAATATCACTGCTTTTATAAAGATGTAACGTGTTTTAAATATGCTTCATGTTCTTGATCTTACCAAATTTTTTCTATCATAAAATGCACAAATTGAATGTTTTTGCTTGTTTATGACACTGAATGGCCATTATTGTGCTGATATGCTGTAAAGAAGTTACTTACTCTGTTACTCACTTTTCACTGTTGTGAAAATGCCATGGGAGTCATTGCATTGGCCTGATGCTCTGTGTGCAGTTTATTGGAATGCAGCAGAACAGTGTTCATATGCAGCCAACTTAGTAGGCCACATAATAACACATTTGTTATGTTAACATGATTGTTTTCGATTTATTGCCTTTTTACTACTATGAGCAACTCCAATTGTTAGGCAGCATGTCTCTCTGTATTGCCATATTATCGGCCTGCGGCCTTCATTTTTGATCCTTTGGGCCTCAACTTGGTTTGCGGCCTCAATTTTCGGTCTTTCGGGCCTCAACTTGATCCAGGTTCCTCAGCAGGGCGCTCCAGCAGGGTTTTCATTAGCGGACGTCTGGGCATAAGTACATCCTAAAATTTAAGCCGTATCCCCAAATTTTTAAGATCTGGATGTCTCTAAATTAAACTGTTTTTTCATGTCTATTTTTCAATAATAAACTGCGAATTAACATCAGAATCTGTATTCGAATGTTTCTTTAGTTCAATAACATCCGCTGAATGTTGTGTTTCTGCATACTTCGTTTCATGAAGACGTATTGTTTTGCATTATGTCAATTTTTTTGCTCGAGTTTTCTTGTAGGCTTACTGCATGACTTCCAAATTTTGTACACTGACATCCAAATTCTTTATCTTGGAAGTCATGGCATCTTGAAAATTTAGTTTTATCAAGAACCCACCACTCCAGATTCTTCATGGTGACGACGTCTATATGACGTCACATCTCTGCTGCGGCTTAAGAGTTGTGGCTGCAAAATTTTTGAAAAGGTGGAATTTTCTGAAAGATATGACACCTCAGTGATATCTCACCTAGCCCATGTGTAGGCCACGTATGACACGGGTCTGCGTGCAAAATTTCGTCAACGTACGTCGTTCTGTTACAAAGTTACTGGCGATGGTAACTCTCAGATATAATATAGATAGCACTCAGGAGCCACATCGCCCACTGGCTAGTCTCTCTGTCTGTTCATCTCATATAGGCTTCTTACTTGAAAACAGAATCTGTGGTGTGCCAATTATTAGTTCAAGATGTTGAGTCAGCTGCATATTAGGTTGGCATTAGGTTGATGTATGTTTCTAGTTTAATCTCCTGTTTGGTTCATTCGTATTCTTTGTTGTAGACGCCGGTGCTTGACAAAAATACTGGAGTGACCAAAGACAAAGTGACGGCTTTCATAGTGGAACGCTCTTTCGGTGGTGTCACTAGGTAAGTGCTTTACGGAGTAAACTACGAGAGTGAGTGAGTGAGTAGGATTTAAAGTCCCGCCCGACACAGTATAGGTCATTCCGGGGACGGCCTTTTCAGGCAAAATTGCACATACGCGTAATAACAGAACAAAAGTTTAGCCTTTGCTGAAAGTTTAACCTTTACAGAAACACAAAAGCAACGTGAACCGAAAATTGTAAGAACTGCTGATTATAACTGTGCATATGTGTTGGTAATGGCAGTTCTGACAATTTTTCCTGTTATCCTCTAGACAGTCATCAGTCTCACAATGCTATCTATTAGAGGACAGGGGAGAGATTTAACTATAAGCTTTTATGTTGGAATGAATGTTGCAGAGAGACTATGGTACTGTCTGTGCAGATTAGAGCAACTAGTGCATAGCGATTGTCACAAAGATGTTTTATTTGTTGACACTATGTGTATGAGTGTACTCGATATTCTCATCAACACATTTCATAATGGTCACGCAATACAAATGCATTGTAGACTTATACGGGCTTACAGTGTTTAACAATCTTCTGCAAACATGCATAAAAACTTTCATTATATATAATATAATGTAAGAAGATCACAGTTGAAAAAATCAGTATTTTTGATTTTTCTTTATTTTGGTAAAATAACCTTCTGATCAAATTAAACATTTGCATCACTCTATTACATTACGTACATAGCCCCATTGCACAGATTGCTTGAATAAAACATGTTTTACATTTTTGCTGTTAGCTGTAATGTTTCATAGAATTCTTTATCAGCTGTGAAAGTGTATGTATGTGTACATAGTGGTCCTCCAGAGCACAAGATGGGAATCAACGCATCCAACACGGCTGAAGTGCATTTTGACAACGTCAAAGTGCCCAGAGAAAACCTACTCGGAGGCAAGTCATTTTGCTGTTGATCAGCGAAATCTAGATTGGATCCTGAATTTGATTGCCTCCAGTCTGAATGCTTGGTCCATCAGCCAATTTTCACCCCTCAGTAGCCTAATCTATTCATGATATGCTGAGATGCTAGTAAATAATTTTGGGTAATGATTTCAAGTCGCCGTCATACCATAATCTAATCACTATCAAATTAATGTGTTGACTTAACGCTAATGTGTTAACTCAACATGTTAATGTGTTAAAGAATTAACGTGTTTTTAAAAAATTAACGTCTCAACAGAACTACTAATCACGAAACCCTTCACAAAATTTTGTCATTTGTAAGTAGACTAGTAGTTTAAGTATGAGACTTGATGCTTTTAGGTGCTAATTTGAATCTCACCGCGGGCCATTTGCAACCAACTTTGAGGAAGTTGCTAACCTACTGTGTGCTCAGGTCAACTCAGCCTCCTACCCTCAACAGGATGGGAAATGAGTAGTAGTTTACAGGCCTTCTGTGACTGATTGGGATGAGTGTAGTCTCTCCTGCTGAGTGATGGTGAATGTTGTCTATAGGCTGATCTGTGGGTCAAGCCAGTTTGCTTAATCTAAAAGTCAGCCACTGCTATGCATTGTTCGGCATTCATTGAGTATACTGGGTGAACTGTTGCAATAAAGAGAGTGCCATGTATGTAAGAGTACATGTGATTTATTTGATGTTTGACGTACAATGACATTTCTGGACCAAGCCAGTTGACTAGAGCTGCAGGTACTCCTAGAAATAATGTGTATTATTTAGGCTACGGTTAAACGCCTCGATGAACATGATGATGATGTGTTGACATTTTTATTGGTGTTGTTGTGCAGTGGAAGGAGGTGGCTTTAAGGTGGCAATGAACATTCTTAACAATGGTCGGTTCGGCATGGCAGCCTGTCTGTCTGGCACCATGAAGATCTGTATACAGAAGGCCGTGGAACATGCGTCCAATCGGAGCCAGTTTGGACGTCGTATTGACACTTTTGGCACAATCCAAGAGAAACTAGCACGCATGGCCATGGCACAGTACATCACGGAGGTATTCCTGCTAGACTGCTTCGATCCACAGTGTGTAATAATAGTAATTTTTTATGGAGTTACAGGAATTTTCAGTGTTGGAAGGCCAGGAAGGTGATATCTATGCTATAAACTTTTAACCTATGGAGGATTTTTTTTTTTTGATTTTGAGATGATTGTGATTTGGTACGGATAGTTTTGGTGTGTTTTCTTTGCAAAGCAGTTATCACTTTCTGCAAACTCTGTTTCTCATATTCAAAGGAATTCAGCCTTATTAACAGGCTCAGGGCCCAAACAATAGAACAGTAAAGGCTGGCAATGGTCAGATAGTCACACAAGAAAATCTTTATGCCACTTAGCAAGTATGGGAAAAGGAAAGAAAACAAACATATGCAATAGTTGGATCAGAGTTTTGGACCATTGTGCTGTCAGTTTATGAGCAGATATTTATTTATTCTTCAGTGATAACTGCAATTGGTATTTTGTGTTCGTTCAGTCAATGGCCTACATGCTGTCGGGTAACATGGACAGCGGTGTGACTGATTATCAAGTGGAGGCTGCTATCAGCAAAGTCTATGGCTCGGTAAGTTGAACAGCATTCAGTATCAACTTTCATTGTTTGACTCATAGGAGGTTGACATGTCTTTGAATAGACTGATAGGTTAAAATGGTAACTTGATAAGTCATGTAATTTCATCGATAATACAACCTTTTTCTTTTATTGTTCACATTTTGGTTTGGACAGTCGTTCCGAAGAAGGCAGCAGCAGTTGCCGAAGTGTCAAAAATAAAAGAAAAAAGGAATCACACGGAGGTTGACATGATTTGACGTAAAGGTTTGGTGACAGTTAGTCACTTCATGCTGGCAACCCAATCACTGTTTCTCCAGTTAGTTTAGTCTCTGCTTGGCAAAATTCGTAGCTTCTTGGACGTTGCTATTTTGGTAGAATTTTCTTTTCTGTGGTTGGACCCTTTGTTACATGTGTTGACCACATAAATTTGCCATATTGGTGGTAACTTGAGAGTAAAATGTAGTAGTTATGTATGTAGTTTTCTTTGTTGCTTAGTATTTCCATTATTTAAGCTATCAACCTCTAAGGCCAGTTTCTTGCTTGCATGACCAGAAACACTTTTCATTCGTGGATCTTGGAAGTTGCGCCATGTGCTGATGATACCATGTTATGTGACCAACGGTGCAACCTGCAGACATACCGCCTCACAAATTACCCCTGCTGGGTTTTTACCCTAGAGTCTGTTAGCCACTTCTGGTACTCATTTTTATGTTGTTTTTTTACGCAGGAAGCAGCTTGGTATGTTGCCGATGAAGCAGTTCAGATTTTTGGTGGAATGGGTTACATGAGGGTGAGTGGTTATTAATTAATCAATGTACAATAATTAGAAATTAGAAGTAATTGGCTATTTTCGATTTCGTGCAAAGTTTATTTTGCAGTTATGTGTGTAGTATTAATTTCCCGACAGTTTTTGTGTGCAAATTTTTCTAATGGGTATTTTCCAAATTGTATTGATAGATTGGTGTGACTTAATATTGGAGTTGTGTAGCATTGTGTTATCAGTGCTGTTACTATTGAAATAGTCATTAGTATCTAATTACTATTGATTTAGTTTAAAAGTGTTTAATTGACTTTTTAAAGTAGAGTTTAAATAGACTAAATTACTGCAAATTTTCTACAAGATGTGCCAGTAAGAGAATTTTGCAAATTGGACAGCATAATTGGCAAAGATATGGACAGTGACAATATTGAACGTTTTTTTGAGACATAGTGTGTTATTTTAAACGGTGAAATTTTTTGACTATTGGCATTAGTATTTGAGTGGTAAGTTTATCTGTTGGCCCCAACACTGTATGTTGTGGCAGGCGACCGGATTGGAGAAAGTGTTGCGTGATCTGCGCATCTTTCGTATCTTTGAAGGCACCAATGACATCCTTCGCCTATTTGTTGCTTTGACTGGCATCCAGGCAAGTCTTATCTCTGTACTTTGTGACATCCACACTTACTGTACAGTCGAGATCTTCTACACAGTGTCAGCAGTTACAATGTTGCTTGTGTCAACTGAACTTTTTACATTCGTAGTTTCTGTTACCTGAAAACTTTTGTTGCAGCTAAGTAGTTTTGATTTTTATTGGTTTTTAGCCAAGTTTACTCCAGTAACGGTCGAGTTGTTGTCATGGTTGTTGTTCGTCTGTTTGTCCATCTGTCTGTCACGGATGTACTGTGGCTAAATGGTGCCTAAGTTGCTTTTCATCACTAATAGGAAGTCGCATATTGGCTTTCAAATGAAATGAAAGTCATTGACCTTGGATGACCTTGAAGGTCACTTGCAACCAGTACAGACAGCTATACTAGCAACAGCTGGGCTTCTTGTGTATTTTTGTGATTAGTTGCTAACATAGTTATGACACTATTTGGCTGCTTGTGTGCTGATGCACTGTAAAGAAACTACTGACTTATTCACTCACTACTTGTGTCAGGTTGTCTGTTATTATGTTCAGTCTACAGCATTATTTTCACTTGAATTTCAGTGCAGATAAATCAGGAAATAACATGCATGCATACCACTTTAATTGCCATTTTTAGGTAAATCAAAGCCAGCTGGTTTTTGTTTGATCTTCAGTCTCTGTTGTTGCTTATCCTCGTGACACATTCCAATTCCAAAACTTTTATTTCCTCTTACGCAATACGTCAATACATCTTTTTCGGACGTCCACTTTGCTCAGAAGACATTTTATATAGACGACCAAAGTACACATCTTACATGATCACTTGGCATTGATGATGAGAGTGTAGTTATCAACGTTTTGAACTGCTTTTTTATTTGGTGTTTTGTTGTTGTTTGGGCCTTGGAAGGCATCTGGTTGGTATGATCGTAATGCCGTATGCTTTAGTTTTCTGTGGTTAGACTGGAAATCAAGTGGGAAACTGGCAAATGCAGGAGATTATCCATCATTAAAAAGGAGTATTTTTTTCTGTGTGCTGTTGACAGTATGCTGGTGGTCACTTGAAGGAACTGCAGAAAGCTTTCAAGCGACCTACAGCCAATCTGGGACTGATACTGGAGGAAGGCTCAAAACGTGCCAGGAGGTGATGATCTTGATTTCGACCAAGTTATCTGTAAAGTTACTGTTCATAAAACATGTGCACCTCTGTTCCTATCATTTGCAGTTTGTTCACTGAAACGATCTGTCTTTTTTGAAGTTAACTTTTTTCCAGTATTTGCTCATTCTGCTGAGCCAGGAATGGGTGAGCTGCTAGGTACAAGATTATTGGTCAAGTCAACCCAAGAAAAATTTTAATGGTAACGAGACTACAGACTGACTTGACCCCACTTGCAGGGTTCCCACTCTTTTTACTGACAAAGAAATTCATGACTTTTTGAGAACTTTCCAGGACCCTCATGGAAAAATCTCCAGGACCTTTTCATAGCCCATGAATGTTCAAATATAACATATTGGCACCACAAATTAAAAAGTATGGGACTACAAGTAATCTGCGAGCAAGGCAAGCAGAAAAAAATGATTTCCATTTAAGCCTATAAAAATGCATAATTTTTAAGGATATTTTTCCAGGACATTCCAAGACCAAAGTGATTTTCCAGGACTTTCGAGGTCCTGGAATTTTCAAGAAAAAAATCCAGGACTTTCCAGGAGGTGTGGGAACCCTGTGCTTGAAAGCTGCAAGTTGAATTACTTGACTCGACTTGCAGGTCTATCCACGTCGTGAAAAGATGGTACTGTGTAGACATCAAGCATTAGTCGTGTTTGTACAGGGTGCGGCAAAAAAGTAGCCCCCTAAAGTTTTTCGCTGTTTTCTCAGCAACCATTTGGAATTTTAATTAAAAATTTTACTGATTTATTTATTGAAACGTTCTACATGCCAAAGCAAATTTGATTCTGTTGAAAAATGACGGAAGTTATAGATTTTTTATCGTGACTGACTACCGATTTTTTAGCATTAATAAACGTTCGGGCTAAAAATGCCATTTAATATTCAAAAACCGGTTACCACGTTACTGCCAATGATGTCACAGTAACATTTTGATAAACAGCAATTTATTTTGATTATAAATTATTACTAAATTATTGTTGTTTTTAAGCAATTGCTGGCTGCCCACCGGATCCATTTTCCGACAGTAAGGCACGCCAGCACACACGGCACTCAGCGCACAGAACTAGCCAAAAGCAAACTGTTCAGATTTCATCAAAAAGGACCAATGGCCACCAAATTTGCCAAATATAAACCCAGTGGACTATCACGTGTGGGGTGCAATGTTGGAGGCTTACAACAAGCTTAAAACAAAGCCGAAAACAATCGCTGAACTCAAGGAAGTGCTTCAGGTTATCTGGGGCAACTTGCCACAAGAACCTGTCGATAAGGCTGCGAAAGACATCTCAAATTGAGCGACTGAAAACTTGTGTTGGAGCTTGAAGCTGGCATTGGACACTTTAAACATTCACAGTGACAATGGAATTCTGACAAATGATCATTAGTTAACTGTGTTGTTTAAACGATGTTATTGATGGTTTGTACCTTGAACATTTTTTAATGCTGAAAAATTGATAGGTGGTCATGTTAAAAACTTTATAAAAATTCGTCATTCTTCAATGAAATCATATTTTATTTGGCAGTTAGCCATAGAGCATTTTGAGAAATAAATGTGCTAAATTTCAGATTAAAGTGACAAACAGTTGCTGAGAAAATAGCGAAAAAATTTGGGGGGGTAATTTTTGGCTGCACCCTGTACATAGGATCGAAGGAGAGGGTGAAAGCTTGCTGTCCAAGGTTTCACCAGATATTGCAGGATATCAGTGCAAAGTTTTGTCTGCTGTCTATATGTTGTTAGATTCGTTGGAATGTCAGGTGGTGGCGAATCCCTCGGTGCATATGTTCATCCTGAACTTGTTGACTGCGCCAAAGCCGTCAGTATATACTGTTTACATCTGCTTAGTTTTGATTTTTTTGTACCTCTGTTAGATAAACTTAACATCATAATAGTATTATTTGTATCATTATTGGTAGCAGTGGCAACTGACGATGCCAAAGGGAACTTATTTGTTTAAACTTTAAAGTAATATTCACATTCTGTGACTTTGCTGCAGTTTTAAATACAGTTGCAAAAAGCTAGTTTTTTCCTGCCGATTCCAGTAGAAATTTATGATAGGACTGTGACTCTCAGTAGAAGCAAGTAATACGAGCAATTATCTATTTAGTATAATACTTTAAACTTTGTGCGTTAAACATATATTGAATGACTCCCTTGGCAGAGTGAAATTTTTCTTTTTTTTTTGTACTCTATTTAAAATATGAAACTATTTTCTTTTTGTGTTATATTTCTGTCTTGTGTAGATTAGATGCTCTGGTTTTGATTGGTGTTTGCAAATGATTTAGGTGTCGGAATCAATAGAAGAATTTGGAGTAGCAGTGGAGAGCATTCTCATTAGATACGGCACTTCAGTTGTTGGTAAGCAGTCTAGAACGTTATTATCTCCACCAAGTGAACGAAGTGAGCATTGGAGGAGATTATGAGATTGGTCATTCTGTCCGTCATTGTGTCCGCGTGTCTGTGTACATGTCTTTGAGGTGCTATATCTCCATAATGGTGCCAGATAGATGCATGGTCACAATGTAGTGGTAGTAGTAGTTGTAATGTTTAAATTACTTCACTTGGTGGAGATATGCGCTCTTACTAGCGCCTTCTAGTTGGCAGAGTGTTAGCTGATTCACCTTTCTTGTGTTGTTGGATGGTAGATATGGTGTCAGCAGTTTTAAAGTGTACTTTGTAGAGCTGTCACAATTGACGCGTTAATTAATGCGTCAATTAATTTAAAAAAAATTAACGTGCTTTGAAAAAAATTAACGTACATACGTAAATTTATGTTAATTTACTAAATTTTGTGAAGCAAAAGTTGAAATATTCCGTTAAACTGCGGTTATTTGACAATCGAATGAATTCGAGAAACTAAACTGTAGTTTTCGTTTCATCACTACTGAAAATAAATAATTATTTCAATTTTCGATGACATGCTAAAAGATTTCTATGCTACCTATGACGTCAGTTATTGTTGATTATACGTTTAAAAATAAGTTTTTAACTTTATATTATACAGGCAGGGCCCCTCAAACGTCGCGAGGCCTGTGATAACTTATCCCCCTACTCTTCCTCTCGACGGGACTGGGTGCGTTAATTTACGCGTTAATTAATGCATTGAAAAAATTAACGCACTGCGTTATTGCATTAAAAAAAATCAACGCTTTGACAGCTCTAGTACTTTGGTTAGATTTCCAACAACTCCAGTTTAAAAAGTACTTTGAAATTAATGTCGTCACAGAGCAAAGTGTGTGCACTGTTGTAGCAGATAAATTAATACCTGTTTGGTTTGGACAGATTTTATCTGACATACCCATTGTCATGAAAATAATTTTGTTTGTATTGCAGTAAAGTATTATACGTCCCTTTTCTTGCATACTTTATAGTGCATTGCACAAATTTGAGAGCCTACAACTCGGGGCATATTGTTTACACACGTGCCACTGTGCAGTATAATTTGGTACTAGCCAAAGGTGTACAGCCAAGAAAGTAACAGCAGGCCTGGTGGAAATGACAGCCTGCCACTGAGTTTATTTCTAGTGACCTGCAGTGTATATCTGGCTGCCTAAAGATCAAAGTACTTATTTGTGAAACTTCAGAAGAATTTTTTGTAAGATAGAAAAATTTTTTAAAGCAATAACTTAGTTATATGTGAGTTCTTCCTATTTTTTGTCAGTTTTTCTTACATTTTTGGGCGAATCCCATTCTTTTCTGAACATTTTAGTAAGAACGATTTTTTTCTAAGTTTTTTTTCACCAGTGCGACTTACAAAACTTTTGTGAGTTAGTCTCTGTGATCAGCTCTAGTCTGGATGCAGCTAACAAATATGATTTTAAAGCTTTGGCAGATATAGCGAGTGTTGTGTTGTGGCTTGCTGTGGCAGAGGAGCAGTTTCTGCTGAATCGACTTGCTAATTCAGCGATTGATATCTACGCCATGGTGGGCGTGTTGTCAAGAGCTTCACGTGCACTCGAGCAGAATCTGGTATCAGCTAGACATGAGTCAATGCTGGCTAAAGTCATATGTGATGAGGTAACGTTGCCCACGGTAGTAGCTGCTGCACTCAATCTTATACTTTGTTACAATAATTCATTTGCTAGTTTTAGTCTTACTTTTGTTTTGTTATTAACTAAAATCTCTGGGCGTCTCTGTAGCTTTGAATTGGTGCTCTGTAAATGTTCCTGTTGCTGCCGTCTCAAATATAAGCCGTTCCAGAAGATGCAGTGTGAATGATGCTGGGGAATACCTGAAGTTGTCAGAAAAAAACTAAACAAATGCGTGGATGTGTTACCTAGTGTCTGTTGTAGATGACTTGGAAGTAAGTTAAAATACTAGGAAAACTTTGAATGCTTGGTATAGCGCTTAACAGCAATGTGCTTCATTTTTAGTAACCAAACCAAAACGTCCTTAGCAACCACCTGAATTGTTTTAAAAACTCTAGCTAATTTCTTGTTTGTTGCAGTTTTGGGTTCGCTGCTGCGAAACAGAACAGTGTGTTATTATTTTCACTGTTGTTCAAGACTGAGTTTATGACCTTGAGAGTACATCATTGTTGATATCTGTTCCGTGTGTTCAGGGCTGTGAGAGGGTTGATTATCTGTTGAACTGCCTGCAGAAGAACGGACGACACAGGAAGAGATTTGAGTTCATGTCGTTGATCTCACAGGATGTCGTTGGTAATGGTGGCAGCGTACCTAGCCATCCTCTCGGTCTTTAGAAGTTCGTCCAGTTTCCTTATTCACTCCTGCAGAAGATACAATTTATTTCTCAGTTGAATGCTGCCACAATATGTACATTGCTGTATTCCAGTTACTACATGCATTGCAGTATGTGTGTCCAGGTTGGTTCCATATGAAGTAAATCACCAAATCTCATAACTTTTTGAAGTATTGACCGGTTGATAAAACTGTTTTACTGGCAAGTTTAGAAAGAAAAACTTTGCAACAGAGTATACATTAAAGATCCCACCACTCTTCACTAGTGTCACTACACTACCTTGTAAATATTACAGTATTCAGAACCTGACAATCACGCTACGTCACTGTGAGTGGTGGGATCTTGTTGCAAATCTACTGCAATGTGAAAAAATTTCGAAACTCGGCCAGTATTTGCAATAAGTTGGCAGGTTGCTTTTTGGGCCACCCTTGACGTAATAATCTGTCACGTGGTCGGTCTTTGTGAGACAGTGGACCATCATTTTTATGACATACCTTGGTAATTTCTGGAATCAATTTTTGAGTCAGATAGATGAGTTTTGGAGATGCCTGGCATTGAACCAGAACTCCTCCCTAGTACGTGGAGAAGAAACTGACATTTTGTGCATGGAGATTGGGCATATAGTCAGATGTAAAGGAGACACAGATAAAGACATTGTGGTTGGTGACATTGATGTGTTTTATCTTTTAAGGAATAGTAAAAAAAGATATGCGGTTTATGAGATGTTAAAGTGTTCGCTTATAAGGAGAATGCCCGAGTTGCAGTAAAAAATGGCTCATTAAAAAATCAAAAGTAGTGGTAGTTGATGTTGTGCTAGTTGTAGTGGTAGTACTAATAGTAGTAGTACTAGTATGGTGTTCACCTTAAATGCAGGGCAAAGGTGACGTGTAAAGAGGTGGTTGGTAAGGAGCTGAGAATTGATTTATCTAATAAAGGGTAATCGTAGTGATACCGGTAGTGTTATTGTGTATTATACTGTCGGTGTGGTGTTGAGTGTTACAGCTGTGAGGTTGATTGTGTCTGACTGGTGCACAACAATGCAAGTTTTTTCAGTAGTTACGTAGTATTTGGTGATATACTCTGTAGTATTCTGTATCATAATATACCAGTGATATAGTATGAGTCCACTATGTCAAGATTCCGGTGGGTTTTCGTCTGAGTTTGAAGAAATAGTATGCATTTGACAACATTTTGTCTGTTGATGCTACATCTTCAGAACAATTAGTTGAAATACAAGTCATTATGGAGCATTTGCTTCCAAGTCATACAACGCTGATTCCGAGTCCAAGTATCGAGCGTCCAAGTCCTGGCAGAGAATAACGCGTAGGAATGGTGTGCTGTAGGACTGTCCTTGACCTGGAAGACAGCTTGAGGACAGAATCGATGGTCTTTGGCCTCGGCCTCGAAGAGTTCAGGCATTGGCCTTGAAGGTACTGGCCTTGAATCAGTCTCTGATTAATTAGCCAAGCGTGAGTATGTTGCTGGACTCGAGTACTACATCACTGCCACATAAAGTTCTTGAGAGTCGTATTTTATGTATTATTGACCTTCATTCATTCTTTGTTGTGGTTATGTAATCGTGTGTTGTGTATACTCAGTTGTTATGTGCTTCAACCTTATGTTTACTACTGATACTGGTACTGCATGTTATCGACACGAGGCAGTCCATTATTCCCTTCCATTTTTCATTTCCTGCATTTTCCTCTTTCTTGCTGTCCGTCCACATTCCCTCCTTCACATTATCATTGGGTCAGGGACAGACCCTACTGGATGGAATTTCTGGGAAAATGTTATCAATTAGTATATGCATTTTAGCGATAAGTTTGTGAACAATTTTTAGTTAGCCTGTTGCTATGTTTGGCTGCTCTCCTGTATATACCAATGATCTCAGCAGGCCTTCAGGCATCCCTTCTGCCTGGAAGGCCGTCCCCAAAATGACCTATATTCTGTTGGGCGGGACTCACCCCTTCAGGCATCCCCTCTGAGTACTGCAGAAACTGCACAAGTTGTAATGCAGGTTTGAAACATTTGAAGAAAATTTCTGCCCTGGGAAATGTCTAGTGTCGATGGCCAGTTAGTTTACATTGTTTCCATACCTTGAAGGTTACACTGAGTGTAACGTTTTTACATAGTTTTCAGGCTGAGAATACTAACGAGAAAACTCAGATTTACAGATATAACTGATTTATGCTGCATTCTGAATGAGAGGTTGTGTGTAATAACATGTTCGGTCTGTTTTGCATTTTTTAAATTTCAGTTGTGGTAGTCAGCCTGCAATTAAACAAACTGCATACCTATGGGATGAGTGTCCAAAAGGCATCTGAGCTTTTTGTGCCCCAACCTTTGTGATGCAATTTAAATTTTGATTCAAGTCCATGCAGTTTTCAGTTGCGGATAAGCTAAAGAAATAGTACTGGTACATCTTAATTTTATAACATAGTTTTGCAAATTTCCCGCAAGACTAGTAGCATCATTTTGGTTTCTGTGTGCTAAACTCATGAAAATTCATGTATCTTTGTCATTGCTAAATTTGGATGGCAAAACTTGATGCCTTTTTATTTCGACACGGTGTATATTGCATATGTACAGTTGTGACAGTGAAATGAGCTTATATCTAGTGACATGATATAATGGTGGTATTCTGTGTAGCATAAGTTGTTTTACAATTATAGCAATGGTGCACAAAATTTGATGTGCAGATTACAGAAGTTTGTATCAGCAGAAAACCGTTCACAGGCTCCAACCACAGCTATCACAACGACTGGGCAAGAACCATTAATGGAGTCTGGGGAATGTTAGGGGGTTTGGTTTGGTTTCAGGCCCCTGCAAGGAGAACTGACACTTAGAATGGGGTAAGTTCATTTTTCGCAAGCCTCTGTCCTAGATCCATGTGCTATTCTGCGAGTTGTTATCTCAGACAATCTAGTCGGCTTAGCAGCCTTCCCAGATCACGCTGTTTTTTGCGCCAAATTGGCTCCATGTTCTAACCCTCTGCTGCTGGCAAGAATACTATGTGGCAAACTATTAACATGCTTATTTTGCAGCATTAATGCACCATCAATAACCGTGTTTAACAGACGCAACTAATGAAAGCGGCACTCTGCCGAAGCTAAGCTCGCCTGTTGCACTAACCAAGTTTGTAGTGGCTTGGCTTGATAACTCAGCTGAAAAGTTTGTGCACCACTGTTTTGCAGTTTACTGGTAGTACAGTGTATTTTGTGCGCTTTCTTAGATTAGTTGATGTAGGATTGGTTGGCATTTGACTAGTGCATTTTATGCATTGCTACCTCCACCAAAGGAGGGTTGTTTTTACCTCTCTCTCTGTGATATTTCCTACAAAGTTGTTATGAACAGATTTTTGGGAACTTATATTATAATGGATGGTCATTTCTGTTTTGTTGAAGGACAAAGCATCGATTTTGTCAGTAATCCTGATTACAATCTGCATATATAAATGAAAACTTGTTAGAGGTTTATGCTGTTCAGTTACTTATATATTTGTCTTGTATGTTAATTCAGTTTAACTGTACAAGGACATTGTAGGCACTGGTTTGTTGCTCGTATAAACAGGCCCGTCGAGAGCCACAGTGGGGCCCAGAGAAACATTCTTGCGCCCTCCCCCAAACATTTTCACGGGGCCCCTCTGGAGAGAACATTTTTGAATTTTTCTTTTTAAAACTGTGCAATCTGGTGTATTTTAGATTTTGAGCGATGGCGGAGCCCCAAAAATGTTGCGGGGCATGAGGTAGCTTAGCCTCTACCTCACCCTCTCGATGGGCCTGCGTATAAATAAATACACAGGGCCATACTGTAAAACATTTGTTTCTATCTGTGCAAGAAGCTCCAGTCATAGGTTTCCCTATGGGTCTTGCTCACAGCATCCACAGACCAGTATCATTTCAAGAAGTATGACAGGGGAGGTAAGGAAATGTGAGGGTAAAACCATGGCTCCTACTATGCAGAATCCATTTTCCCTGACTTTTCCTTGACTTTCTAATTTTTTTCACACTAAATACCAATGTCGTTCTTTTCAATCGCGTGCAACCACACTAGAAACAAGGGCAGCAGAACAGATTTGAAAGTGGAGGACTGGAGGTACACATAATATGTGAGCGAAGCATGCAGAAAAAAATTTGAACTGTTTACGCAGTCTGCACTAAATTTTTTCTGCATCTTTGCACCCTGGTACTTTTACATTCCCTGACTTTCCCTGGTAGGAACCATGTAAAATGTGAGTGATGAAGAATGTTACACAATCCTATGCAGTCAGATGGCCCTAAGGTTGGCACTGCTTACTGTCTGCAACGATGATAGTAACGCAGAATGATAACACTAACGGCAATACAAATTCTTAACATTATAACAGGACTAATGCACATATACATTCAAAAATAAATTTACAGAACACAGTTTAGAGACGTGTAGATCCTGGAATTTTTGGTCGTCGCCAAAATGGCCGTCAGGCATCCGCGACCGCGTCTGCACTGACATCAACAGTGATAATGTTTAAAATATAGTGGAACCAAGAACCATCCTTCTGCTACATGGCATGCACAAAAAAACTGCAGATGCAACTGGAATTTTATAGTGTTGTTACTAGAAAGTAGAAATGCTGTGGTAAAGAAACTTGTTTTTCTCTGGAAGTGTTCGCATCCGAAAATACTTGCAAAAATTGCTTGCAGAATGCTTGCGGACACACGTCCCATTCGTGGAAGTGTCCACACATTTCTGATACAGTTTGTACTACAGATGCACCAATGATGCATTGACCAATTATCAGTCGGATGATTATACTGGCGGCAAACAATTGCCAGCTGCCAATGCTGTACAAAGTTACGCAATACACCCATTCGTGGACTATATGAAATGAGCCATGGAGTAACACATTATTAGTACATGCGAGGTCTTTGCTTCATTCCAGCTACAGCAGTGCTGGCTTGCTGTTGTTGTCAAAGATTTTATACAATGGTCAGTAGAACCATGCAACTTTGCTACTTATGACCTGAACTCTCTTGTGTTGCATGTAAGCACATTACCATCAAAATGGTACAAAATCAGTAGATTTCTAGCTTTACACCATAAACAAGCACACTCTGACAAACTGCAAGTACATTGGCATGAATAGAACTGCTGTACCAATGGCAGCAAACTAGAACACTTTAATTGAATCACCTGTTTTTAACGTGATGCAAAATCTTAACATGCCCACAGTCATCATTTTAGGTACCCCAAATTGTGAATACCTTCTGCCACCATTGAAAGCAGTGGCATCATGCCAATGGGCAGCCTCCCCCCTGAAATTTTTGGCTGTCAGAAAATTTCTATCCAAAACTGCTGAAAACCCCTATTTTGGGGAAATTTAGCATCAAAGTTGAAATTTTGAGCATCTCTGTTGGAAACCCAGGATGCCACTGACTGAAAGCATTGTCAGTTCCTGTACTGCCCTGAGAAATGTTACCATTAGCAGTTAGCATCTGAATACCAGTATTCAGTATCCAACGAAGTTATGAAAATGCAAGCATTGCTACACCAACTTCAAAAATAGTATTCTTGGCTTTCGAGTAACAATATCTAACTTGGTGGCTAATTTCTTTCCAGACCACCTGGTACAATCATCCTAGCAGTAAAAGAGCCAAGGTCATAATATTCTGTCAACAGTCGAAGCTGTCCAGTGAGACATCTGCAGTATATTCACAAATGTCTTCAAACGGCAGCGTTACAGCAACATTGCGGTCTGATAGCAGCTGGACTACGGCTCGACATTGGTTCTTGTCTCGTTCAAGCAACTGAGCCAACTGTCAACATACAAATACAATGACAACAGTATCACTATCAGAATAATGTTGGTTGTCAAAAAAAAGATAATTCTGTACCAATTTGCAGCAAATCAGTTTATCTCGCCTGCCTTCATTGTTACAATCTTCACCTACAATTGCCCGACACAAGAGGGCTGTACAAGCATTTTGAACTCACTGCTCATTAAGGCAGTTCTGTTGATAGCTTAGAGCTTGCTAAAAGTCGAGCTCCAGTATTTCTAAAAGGTTCTCTTTGGGGAAATCTGATCCATCTTAAAGTAACTCTAGAGAACATATTGCAGTTAAATAAACAAAAATTGATATAAGTCTTGACTGATCATTACTAGGGTATTCATGTTCCACATTAAGGCAGAACCCAAAATGGAGTGTACAAATATTACTAAAATACACATGTTGTCAGATAACCGGAAAATAGTACGGCATTAACCCCTTACAGATATGCCAACTGCCCAGATAACTTGGACCCAGGAAAATGTTAAGCTTCAATGCACCTGTATATACATGTATACACGGTGTTTCATAAAAAGGCACCCTTTTTCTTTCTTTCATAATTTAGTCAAATGATGATCTATTTACACGAAATGTTTACCAGATGTAGCTGAAGAAATACTAATTCAAAATATTTGGACAAGATATGGCTTTTAGTTAAATATTCTTTGCTAGTCGTGACGTAATGCTGACGTCAGTGTGCCGTGAGTACAACCTGTCGCAACCGGTGCTGACAGACTTGCTGAATAGCTGCTTTGCGCTGATGGCAAACTTTATCTGGTTCATTGATGACAAACTGTTGAAGTTTTAGCATTGTAGCCACAAAAAATGCCCAAAATGATCACTTTCACACACTTGTGCGGATAGCTTAACTTTTAGGCCTACACCTTCCAGCAAGACAGTGCACCAGCACGCACCACTTGCGAAATGGTTGAGTTTTTGGATCGCACAACGACTGATTTTATGCCCCCATGTTGCTTAGTGTTGATACGATGAATATTTTTCATCAGTGAACAAGATAAAGTTTGCCATCGAAGCAGGGTAACTACTAACAGAACCAGCTGCGAAAAGCCAGTTTGTACTCACGACACATTATGATGTCCGCATTACATCACGACTAGTAAAGATTATTTAACCAACAGTCACATTTTGTTGTAATAATTTGAATTAGTATTTCTTCAGCTACATCTGGTAGAAATTTCATGCAAACTGATCACCATTCTACTGAGTTATAAAAGAAACAAAAAGGGTGCCTTTTTATGAAACACCGTGTACAGTCCTAATTCAGAAAAGGTGGAAAGTTGGAGCAGAAATAAACTCAATTCAGTGAAAAAGTGTGAAAAAACTGCAAACCACTATAGTGAGATATGCTCAGTTACACCAGTGCTAAAAGACATTCTGCATTCAGACAACACATTTTTCACAATGTTTGGAAATGGTTTAAAGATAGCATCAGATCAAACTTGCAGCAGGAGTTTATGAAGCGTTACAGCACCTCTTGAAGTCTCTTTCAACATAATACTAGAACTGATTACTTTGATGAGTACTAGCGACAGCAGACCTGAGCACGGTGTTTGCCAGAGACAATCATGACGTGTGTTGCACTGTCTCGAGGGATGACTGTCTCCAACTGGAACTGACTTAGATCTGCACACAAATACACAGGTTGTTCAAAAGTCTCTATCAATCCATCACAGTAAAACAATACACTGGCAGCACTGGGATCTCCAAAAATATTCAGTTCAAACATTCCCTTGTATTTCTGTTGTCTCTTTCTCAGACACTGTTAGGCAGTAATGTAGGCAGAGTTACTAATGTTGTCCATTTGTCTGTGCAAGCATCCAACTGTGATGCTTTTGCAATATCTGTGGTACACATTCATGTACTGTAACCAAGAGTTTGCCGACAATGCATCTTGGTACAGCGCTAAACTGGTTAGGTTCTGGAGATGAGTGCAAAGGTCAGTCAAGGCCACATATGCCAAAAATACTTCTGAGGTTTAAGAGGCATACAGGCATGACACAAGGCAGCAAGGCCAAGTTCTAAGCATATTGTTCTTTATTGTTCCACTTCCCTCTTACCACCATTACGAGGGGCATTCAAAAAGTTCTGAGCCTTGATAGTCAGCAAAGAAAGTACGTTTCACGAATGTACAGACTGCGGCAAAAATTGTTGTCTAATACATCGAACCTCAAAACTTACTGAAAGCCCCTCGTACTTTGAAAAAACTTGACAACAGCTTTAGTCACTGCTATGTCAAAGATAACAAGATGGACTTCAAGCATTCTACTAGAGTACTAAAAGCAGAGTTACTAACCATCTAAGATCTGACTGTCATCTGTCCGACAAATGCATGACTCAGCACTGAAAACGTCAACAACAGTTACCTGAAAACACAGCCACATGCTCTGTTCTACATGTACGAGTACACCAGCTGTTGAAGCTTGCCAATTAAAAGTCCGACAAATTCTAACAACAAAAGTGACTTGCTTCAAGACTTATTAAAAGACACTGGGGTCATTCAACATTACTGCTCACAAACTAGCCAGAAGCAATAATAATTATGCAAATAATACTAATACAATAATTTTTGGTACGAATATTTCTGACACAAATTGCCATCAAATGACCATTCAGTTTCCCATTTCATCCAACGTTTGTTTCTGCACTACCTGGTGAAAGCACAACCAGCGAAATATCACTTTTAATTAACATAACGTGTAAAAACATATTTTGTTCACATTTCTGACACTTTGACTGACATTTCATTCAGTTGTTTATTATTCAACTGCCTGCACCAAAATTGCTTGAAGCTTGGCCCACTACGCGAACACAAACAAGGAGATGCTTTCTCCATTCATTGACAGCAGTATCGATAATGTTCTGCTCTAGACCAATCCAGGCTGTACCAGTCGCTTCTTGACTTCACAAACATTCCTAAACTTCATCTGGTAGACACACTGCTGCATGACAGTCAAACCTTGTAAT